>Ga0307508_10003528_pt1 | contig 15762 bp, 14 predicted proteins | sample 9_EM_MG_FD_203089 | JGI IMG/M metagenome (GOLD analysis project Ga0307508, IMG submission 203089) | Populus trichocarpa ectomycorrhiza microbial communities from riparian zone in the Pacific Northwest, United States - 9_EM | ecosystem: Host-associated > Plants > Roots > Unclassified | place...
TAAGAAAAAGGCTGCCAGGCTCGCGAAATAAATAACATCGCGGCTGTCTATTACCCCGCGGCTGATGCTGCGGTAGTGAAAATCGATGCCCAGCATCTCCAGGTAATAATCGGCGCCGCCGGAAAAAGCCGGGATGCGGCTGATGGCGCTAAAACCGGTATATACAATAAAACAGGCAAAGGCGCTGATGATAAACGCGGCTACCGCATTGTTGGTAAAGCTGCTGCAGCAGATGCCGATGGCGGTGAATACGGCGGCCAGGAAAAACAGCCCGATATAGGAGCCAATGGTGCCACCCAAATCGATGCCGGCATTGTCGGCGGCCAGGGCCTGTATGCTCACGGCATATACCAGGGTGGGCAGCAGGGCCAGGAACACGATAAGCAGGGCGCCCAGGTATTTGCCCATAATCAGGGAGCCATGACCCAGTGGATGGGTTTGCAGGATTTCGTAGGTGCCTGCTTTAAATTCTTCTGAAAAGCTGCGCATAGTGATGGCAGGTACCAGGAAAGTAAATATCCATGGTGCGAATGCAAAAAAATTATCAAGCGTAGCATAGCCAAAATCAAGAATGTTGGTATCGGGAAATACAAACAGGTACAATCCATTTAACAGGAGAAAGACGGCCAGCGCGATGATGCCTGTGAGACTACTAAAAAATTGCCTGAATTCTTTTTTACAAACGGGCCACATGTTTCAAAAGTAATGTATTGCAAAGAGAAACGGATATCGGGGGTTGTAATTGTATTTTCGTTTGACCTTAATCAAGAAAGATTTTTTTTCAGAAAATCGACCACTTTCGTGCAGCAGATCCTTTTTTAATGGTGTCACATTAAAGAGGGGTTAAAAGTTTTGTGTGATGTAAAGTTCCCCTATATTCGCTGCCGCTATGTTAAAATGAATTAACCTTATCTACATAATTTCGGTTTTAGGCCTATTGAAATAACCAAAACCAACTGCATCATAATCCCGCCACGAGGCGGGATTTCTTTTTTTCGGTACTTTAGGGCTTATGGCGCCTTCGGCGCTTACATGGCGGGCTCCGCCCGGTTTTACCACCTCTGCGAACCTCTGTGGTAAAAAAGATGCCTGCAGGGCATCCAAACAAATTATACCTTCCCCCTTAGCTCCCATAACAAGCTGTCTTCCCGAAGTTTACGAACGGTTTTCGTCACTTCCTTGATAGCATACTCAATTTGCGCCTCATCAGTAAAACGACCCAGTCCAAAGCGTACAGACGCATGGGCGGCGGCATCGTCCACACCCATGGCTTTCAATACATAAGAGGGTTCCAGGGAGGCGGAGGTGCAGGCGCTGCCGGAGCTGACCGCCACATTTTTATTGAATCCCATGAGCAGGGTTTCCCCTTCCAGGTAGCGGAAAGACAGGTTGGACACATGCGGCAGGCGGTGAAGGGTGCTGCCATTTACATATACTTCATCCAGCTGCAGCAGGGCTGTCTCGAGCTGGTTCCTGAGCCCCGACAGCCGGGCGGCTTCGCCTTCCATCGCCGCGGCGGCGAGCGCCGCAGCCTGGCCAAAGCCTGCAATGGCCGGCACGTTGAGTGTACCGCTGCGAAATCCCCGTTCATGACCACCCCCGTCCATTTGCGGGCTGAGGCGTACGCGGGGGTCTTTACGACGCACATACAGCGCGCCGATGCCCTTGGGGCCATACATTTTGTGGGCGCTGAACGCCAGCAGATCGATACCATCCTGCTGTACGTTCACCGGTATTTTGCCGGCGGCCTGGGCGGCATCGCTAAAAAACAAGACGCCGTGGCGGCGGGCAATGGCGCTGATATCCCGGACAGGTTGGAGAACGCCCGTCTCATTATTGGCATACATTACGGCGATAAGGATGGTGGACGGCCGGATAGCGGCTTCCAGCACGGCAGTATCGATAAGGCCATCGGGGCCCACGGGCAGGTAAGTGACTTCAGCCCCTCTTTTTTCGAGATGGGCGCAGGTATCCAGCACGGCCTTGTGCTCGGTTTGCATGGTGATGATATGGTTGCCTTTGCCGGCATACAGCTCAAATACGCCTTTAATGGCCAGGTTATCGGCCTCGGTAGCCCCGCTGGTAAAAACGATTTCTTTAGGGTCTGCGCCGATAAGGCGGGCTACCTGCTCACGGGCAAGGGATACCGCCTCCTCCGCCTCCCAGCCAAAAGCATGGTTGCGGCTGGCGGCATTGCCAAAATGCCGGGTAAAATAGGGTAGCATGGCTTCTACCACCCGTGGGTCGCAGGGTGTGGTGGCGTTATAATCGAGGTATACCGGCAGCGTTTGCATAATGGCATCTTTTAGCTTACTAACCGCAAAATTACCCAAATGGTTCTATTTTTAGGGCATGCTAAAAGTAGAACATATCGGCATTGCCGTAAAGAGCCTGGCTGGTTCCCTGCCGCTTTTTGAGAAGTTGCTGAACACGACCTGCTATAAAACCGAACTGGTGGAAACCGAGCAGGTCAACACCGCTTTTTTTAAACAGGGCGATACAAAAATAGAGCTGCTCGAAAGCACGGACCCGGAGGGGGTGATAGCGCGGTATATAGAAAAAAAAGGCGAGGGCGTTCATCACATCGCTTTCGAGGTGGCCGATATAGAAGCCGAGATGGCCAGGCTGCAGGCGGAAGGCTTTGTGTTGCTCAATGAACAGCCGAAGCCCGGCGCCGATAACAAGCTGGTGTGCTTCCTGCATCCCAAAAGCACGAATGGCCTGCTGGTAGAGCTGTGTATGGAAAACAAAAAAGCCCCTACCCGTTAAGGTAAGAGCCCATGTGCACCTAATGAAACAACGAAATCAGATTATAAAATAAGTTTAGTGGATTCCGACCAACCCTTGTTGTCAAGAACCTGTATCACATAGAGACCGGCGCCCTTACCATTGGTATTCATGGTAATCCTGTAAGCCGATTGTCCGAAGTGCTGCTGCGCCAGCAGCTGGCCGTTGGTATTGAGGATACGAACGGTGATATTACCTGCTACCGCTTTGTTGAATTCGATGTTGATGTTATTATTGGAGGCATACACTTTTGTAACCGGTGCGGCTTCGCTGCCGTGGATAACCTTTACCGTAGAATAGCTGGCGTTGTTATCGTAGTCCACCTGGCGGATGCGGTAGTATACGGTGGCGGCCACGCTGTTTTTATCGGTATAGCGGTATTGGGTGGCGGTGTTGGAGGTGCCCATACCCATGATGATGGCGATAACGCTCCAGTTGCTGCCATCGGTGCTGCGCTGTATTTCAAAATTATTGTTGTTGAGCTCCTGTGCGGTGGCCCAGGTAAGTACCACGTCGTTGTTATTCTTTACAGCGTAGAAGCTGCTGAAGGTAACGGGCAGCGTGGCGTTGGTGCTGAAACCATTGGGCGCTACGCTGCTAAGGCTGTTGGCCACACCATAACCGTTGATGCGGGCGGTATTGGTTTGGTCGAATTTATCTACACCGCCAATCAGGATCACTTCTGTTGTTCTGTCGGCGCCCCAGGCGTTTATCTGCCCGCCGGTGGCTACCAGTACGGTAGACTGGTTGTCGAGCGTCATGGTCTTCTGAAGGGTGAGATTACCCATCACATTTATAAATAAGTCGGTAAAGCTCAGGTTCTTGTTAAATACGATGGCATAACCGGCGGGAACGACAACCGAATCACCGCTTTGGGGAACGCGGTTCAGGCTCCAGTTGCCTTTGATGGACCAGTCGCCCCACCAGGTGGTTACAGTGTTGACAGGCCTGCTTTGAGCCGAAAGCGTTACGAGGGTTAAAAGGAGTACGGTGTAAATCTGTTTCATAAGGGTGCGTTTGTTTTCAATAATCGGGTACGCCGGGTATATGGCAAGCTGCGTACCATGCCAGGAATAAATGTTGAAAACAGGAAGGAATATAGAAAAAGAGGGGGTCGCTAACTAATGGTAATCAATTAATTATAGTTATATCAAAATAATTCGACTTTTGAGTACAGGGGTTTGGCAGGGGGCAGAAGAAAGACTGTTTTTTCCAGCAATGGGAAAATAGAGTGGGAAATGGGAATGGATGGGGGGAGTTATAGAGGACTTATAGAGAAGTTATAGAGAACGTATAGAGAAGCTGGGGCCGGGTCGACCGAAGGAAGACTAAAGGAAGACTTAATTATTCTTCCACCTTCTCGTTGAGGCCCAGTTTATCTACCGCAATCTGTGCGGCAATCTGGCTGGCGTCTTTTTTATTATAGGCTTTGCCTTCGGCTATGAGAGTGCCGTCTACCACGGCGCCAACGGTAAAGAGCCGGCGGCCGCTTTCGATGCGTTCGTCGAGGGTTTCGAATTCGAGATTTTTGCCGTTTTTATTAGCCCAGCCGTAGAGTTTGTTTTTATGGTTGATTTCGAGGTTTTCGAGGTCTTCCATAAACAGGTGCGGGAGGATGATGCGCTCCATGACCCAGAGCTTGGTTGTTTTGAAACCCTTGTCGAGGTATACAGCGCCTACAACGGCTTCGAGGGTATTGCCAAATATCTGGCTCATGCGCAGGGAGCTGTCGAACTTATTAAAATAGGTGATTTTTTTCAACCCCATCTTAATGGCGATTTCGTTAAGCGTGGTGCGGTTGACCATCTTACTGCGCATTTCGGTGAGGAAGCCCTCTTCCTTATAAGGATATTTCTTAAAAAGGAAATCGGCTACGATACCGCTCAGGATGGCGTCGCCCAGGTATTCGAGGCGTTCGTTGTTTTCGTCGGCGGTTTCTTTTACGGAGCGGTGGGTGAGGGCGGCTTTATATAGCGAGGTATTGCCGGGGGTAAACCCCAGCACATTGCGCAGCTGTTTTTTGAAAGACGGCGCTTTATCTCCATTACTGATGAACCGATCTAGAAATCCCACGAGTTGCAAACTACGATTTTTGATTAGGACACATTACTGAAAGGCGGAATTTAATGTCCGCAAATTCGTATTAGAACGCAATACCGCCCGGAAAATTACTTTTAGGCCTACTGGTACTTTTTTACGATAACGGCGGCATTGTGCCCGCCAAACCCAAAAGTATTGCTCAGGGCGGCCCTTACGGGGCGTTGCTGCGCCTTGTTAAATGTAAAATTCAGTTTAGGATCCAATGAAGGATCGTCGGTAAAGTGATTGATGGTAGGGGGGATTAAATCGTGTACCAGGCTCTTGATACACGCGATGGCCTCTATCACCCCGGCTGCGCCGAGGCAATGGCCCGTCATCGACTTGGTGGAGCTGATGTTGATGGTATAGGCATGTTTGCCAAATACGTCCAGGATAGCTTTTGCTTCTGCCCCGTCGCCCAGGGGGGTGGAGGTGCCGTGGGTATTGATATAATCAATATCGGAGGGCTGCATACCGGCATCGTCCAGGGCTGCCAGCATTACATTTTTAGCTCCCAGTCCATCGGGGTGGGGGGCGGTGATATGGTGTGCGTCGGCAGTTGCGCCGCCGCCGGCCACTTCACAGTAAATACGGGCCCCGCGTTTTAGGGCGCTTTCAAGCGTTTCCAGCACCAATACGCCTGCCGCTTCACCCATTACAAAGCCGTCGCGGTCCTTATCATAGGGGCGGCTGGCCGTTTTGGGGTCGTCGTTGCGCTCGCTCATAGCCTTCATGGCGTTAAACCCGCCTACGCCCGCTTCGCTTATCACGGCTTCGCTACCACCGGTGAGGATGATATCGGCTTTGCCGAGGCGCAGCAGGTTGAAGGCTTCAATGATGGCATTGGTGCTGGTAGCACAGGCGCTTACCACGGCAAAATTGGGTCCGCGGAGGTTGTGCCGCATGGAGATATGCCCGGCGGCAATGTCCAGTATCATCTTGGGGATGAAAAAAGGATTGAACCGGGGCGTACCATCGCCTTTGGCAAATTCGGTCACTTCCTGCTGGAAGGTGATCAGGCCGCCGATACCGCTGCCAAAGACCACGCCCACCCTGTCGGGGTTAAAGCTGTCTTTTGTGAGGGCGGCATCTTCCATAGCCTGGTCGCTGGCTACCAGGGCCAGCTGCGTGAAGCGATCGATTTTGCGGGCTTCCTTGCGGTCCATGAATTGGGTAGGATCGAAGTTCTTAATCTCGCAGGCAAAGCGGGTCTTGAATTTGGTGGCATCAAATTGCGTAATAAAGTCTGCTCCGGATATACCGTTGATCAAACCGTTCCAGTATTCGTCGGGATTGTTGCCTATTGGCGTCAGTGCTCCGATACCTGTTACAACTACGCGTTTTAATTCCATATATGGCTAAACCGGGATTTAAGTGATAAATCCGCCTATCTGAGCTTGCGCTGCCGAAAGGCGGATCGTTCTTTGATTCCTATACAAGTTGGAAAAAAATCTTACTTGGCATGTTCTTCCAGGTAAGCAACAGCCTGCCCAACAGTAGTAATCGTTTCAGCCTGCTCATCCGGAATAGAAATATTGAATTCTTTTTCGAACTCCATAATCAGTTCTACGGTGTCCAAAGAATCGGCACCCAGGTCGTTGGTGAAAGAAGCCTCGTTGGTAACTTCTGCTTCTTCTACACCCAGTTTGTCAACAATGATCTTTTTAACTCTTGTTGCGATGTCTGACATTTTAGTAAAGTTTAGTTACGGCTGCAAAAATATACTTTTTGAATTAATCGCAATGAAGCGGCCGTTTTTTATTATTATATTACCTGGTATGCAAATACCGGGCCCTTCGCGCGTTAGTGGGCGGCCCCTGCGGCGATGCACCGCCCGGGCGGCCGGAGTGCAGTGGTATCAACCGTTTCAGGCGATGGCCGCCCCCGCTTTCCTGGTCAGGTTATAGATATGTTTAATGTAAAATAAGGCGGTTTTCCGGCCTGCCGGTTATGCGCTGCGCATGCGCTTTGGGCGTTGCAGGCGCCGGGGAAGCGTTTCCGGCGCCTTATTTTGCAGGTATTTGCCGCCGGGACCCGGACCTGGAATAATCCATTATTTTGCCGGCCGGGACCGATTATAGCGAGTAATTAGTAAATTCGGGTCGTCGTAAACTCATTAAATAATACCCCCCTGCATGGCATTAAAAATAATAGATCACGGCACGTTCGAATACCAGCAAATGGTGCAGATGCGTAACGATATCCTGCGTAAGCCGCTTGGTCTTGCATTTAGTACGGAAGAGCTTGAAAAAGAAAAGGAAGAAGTATTGATTGGCGCTTTCGAGGAGGAAAAGATGCTGGGCTGCTGTATGCTGGTGCGGGAAGACGCCCAGAGCTGCCGCCTCCGGCAAATGGCGGTGCTCAATAACCTCCAGGGAAAGGGCATCGGCCGTGCGCTGATGCATTTTGCCGAAAACATCGCCCGCGACCTGGGTTATAAGAAAATCATCATGCATGCCCGCAAAACGGCCCTCGGGTTTTATGAAAAACTCGGTTATTCGGCGGTGGGCGACGAATTTCTTGAAGTGACCCTTCCCCACTATGTCATGGAAAAGAAGCTGGTATAAATGCTTCGGTATTCCGTCCCATCGGGACGGCGGGCTGCCGGCTTACTTAATAAACCTGAAATTAAAAGGGTACCTGTACAGCTTGTTTTCGCTGGCCCGGATGGTAGCGATAATAACCAGTGCCAGTGATGCGAGCGCCACGAGCCATACCAGCAGTATGCCGATAATCGTAATCACCAGCACAACGCAGATAATAAAAATGGTGATCTGGTAATTGAGCGATTCTTTGGCATGGGCCGCCACGTACTTCGACTCGTCTTTCTTTATAAGGTAAATGATAAGGGGCGCCAGTATGGGCGCTACCAATGTAAGGATGTGTGAAAGGATGGCCAATGTACGCTCGTCCTGCGTGGGCATGTAATCGGGTGTTTGCTCCTGGCCCAGGAAGCTGTTAGACTGGGACATAATTAAATGGCTTTGTATGAAGGTACGCCAAATCCCGGTTTTTCCGGTACCGCTCGTAAATGCTCAATTTTCAATATTTAACGCGGAGCTCCCATTGAACATTGAACATAGAGCGTTGAGCATTATTTTACCTTAACAGGCTTTTGCACCACTCCCTGGTGCATCCTGCTAAGGAACGCATGCATTTTCTCCATGCTGCTGATGTCTTCCACTACTAAGATGAATAATTTACCCGTTTGCCTCAGGCGCGCCTTATTGGTTTGCGTTTGCAGGTAATGCAGCAGGTTTTTGAAGACATCCGATTCAAAATAGGGTGAATCGGGACGGTTGATGAAAAAGCCGCGCAGGGTTTCGTCTTTCAGGCTCATCTTTTCAAATCCCAGGGCCACGCCCAGCCTGCGACAGCGTACGGTGATAAACAGGTCTTCCACCTGGTGCGGTATGGGGCCAAAGCGATCCGCCATCTCGGTATGAAAAGCCTGGAGGTCTTCTTCCGTTTCGGCATTGTCCAGCCGCGTATACAGCGTTAAGCGTTCGCCAACGCTTTCCACGTAGCTGTCGGGAATGAGTATTTCCAAATCGGTATCGATGGTACAGTCCTGTACAAAATCTTCCTGCTGCTGTATTTCTTCTTTAAATACTTCGCGGAAGGAGGTGCGTTTGAGCTCGCGGATGGCTTCGTCAAGTATCTTCTGGTACATTTCGAAACCTATTTCCGCCATAAAGCCACTTTGTTCGCCGCCGAGCAGGTTACCCGCACCGCGGATATCCAGGTCGCGCATGGCTATCTGGAAGCCACTGCCCAGCTCGCTGTGCTGCTCCAGTGTTTGCAGGCGCTTGCGCGAGTCGCCGGGCAGGGTGCTCATGGGCGGCCCCAGCAGGTAGCAGAACGCTTTTTTATTACTGCGCCCTACGCGGCCGCGCAGCTGGTGCAAATCGCTTAGGCCAAACTGGTGGGCGTTGTTGATAATAATGGTATTGACATTGGGTATATCCACCCCGCTTTCCACGATATTGGTACATACCAGCACATCATATTTGCGGTCAATAAAAGCAAGGATACGTTCTTCCAGCTCATGGCCTTCCAGCTGCCCGTGGGCAAAGCCGATGCTCAGGTCGGGGCAAAGCCCCTGTATCATCGCCGCCATCTCGGCCAGGCCGTGCACGCGGTTATGGATAAAGAATACCTGGCCGCCGCGCTCTGTTTCAAAATAAATGGCATCGCGGATAAAGTCGTCGTTAAACAGCTGTACTTCCGTTTGTATCGGCTGCCGGTTGGGCGGCGGCGTATTGATGATACTTAAATCACGCGCGCCCATAAGCGAGAACTGCAGGGTGCGGGGAATAGGCGTGGCCGTAAGAGTAAGACAGTCTACATTGGTACGCAGGGTCTTTATCTTTTCCTTGGCGGCTACCCCAAATTTCTGCTCTTCGTCGATGACCATTAGCCCAAGGTCTTTAAACTTCACTTCCTTACCCAGCACAGTATGGGTGCCGATAAGGATATCTATTTTTCCTTCCTCGAGGCGTTTGAGGGTGTCTTTTTTCTCTTTCGACGATTTGAAGCGGTTGAGGTAATCCACCGTCACGGGAAAATCCTTCAACCGGTCGCTGAATGTTTTATAATGCTGGAAGGCAAGAATGGTTGTAGGCACCAGCACCACTACCTGGCGGCTGTCGCAGCAGGCTTTGAAAGCAGCGCGGATAGCCACTTCCGTTTTACCAAAGCCCACGTCTCCGCATACAAGGCGGTCCATAGGCGAGGTGGACTCCATATCTTTTTTTACATCGCTTACCGCCTTGCCCTGGTCGGGCGTGTCCTCATATATAAAGGAAGCTTCCAGCTCGGTCTGCATATAATTATCGGGCGAGAAGGCCATGCCATGCTGCGCCTTGCGCTTTGCATACAGCTTGATGAGGTCGAAGGCGATTTCCTTGACCTTGGTCTTGGTCTTTTCTTTCAGCTTTGACCATACATCGCTGCCCAGCTTGTTTATTTTGGGTACGGTGCCTTCCTTGCCGGTGTACTTGGATATTTTGTGCAGTGAGTTGATATTGACATACAGTATATCGCTGTCCTTATAAATAATGCGCACGGCTTCCTGCATCTTGCCGTTGGCCTCAATCTTTTGCAGGCCGCTGTAGGTGCCCACTCCATGATCGATGTGCGTTACATAATCGCCGGGCTGCAGCTCGCGCAGGGTGCGGAGCGTGATGGCCTTGCTTTTATTATAGGCCTGGCGCACCTTATATTTATGGTAACGCTGGAATATCTGGTGGTCGGTATAGCATACCAGTTTCAGATCATGATCGATAAAACCCTCGTGGATGGAGGTGGGAATGGGTGTAAAGGGTATCTCCGCTCTTAAATCGCTGAAAATGCTGTGCAGGCGTTCCAGCTGTTTGGGATTTTCGGCAAACAGGAAGAGCTGGTATTTCTTTGCTTCCAGCGTTTTCAGGTCCCGTATCAGCATATCGAACTGGCGGTTGAAAGCGGGCTGTTCTTTTGTATCGAAATTAATTTCAAACCCGCTGCCCGATGCTGCCGGGCGGCCAAATTCTATGCGGTGGCGGAGCAGCAGCTGCTGTTCCAGCGTGGCAATTCCTACAAAATCATTTTCCGTTATCACGGTCTTCTCGAGCTTGTCTTCTTCTTCCTGCTGTGCCTGCTTGCGCGTAAGCGGGACGGCAACGGGGGCTTTTTGCAGCTCCAGGAAGAACTGCAGGTCGTCTTCCTGTATGGCTATCTTTTCCTTTACCACGTCCCAGTCCTGTATCCATACTGCCGTATTCTCCGGCAGGAATTCCAGCAGCGAAATCTTTTCATTGCTGTCGAACTGTGTTTCCACGTTGGGGATAATCGTTACCTGCAGCAGCTTGCGCTCGCTCAGCTGTGTTTCGGGGTCGAAGATGCGGATGGAATCTACCTCGTTGCCAAACAGCTCTACGCGGTAAGGCTTTTCGTTGCCAAACGAATAAATGTCGAGTATACCGCCGCGTACGGCAAACTGCCCGGGCTCATATACAAAGTCGGTGCGCACAAAGCCATAGTCGGTAAACTGTCCCAGCAGCTTTGTCACATCCAGCGTATCGCCCGATTTGATGCGGATGATATTGGCGGAAAGTGTTTTGGGCAATACCACTTTTTCAAACAGCGCTTCGGGATAGGTAACGATGATCTTTTTATTGCCGCCCGCGGTTAAGCGGGTAAGCGTTTCCGTGCGCAGCATAACGTGCGAGGAATTGAGCAGGCGGAAATTCTTCTTGTTTTTAAACGACGAAGGGAAATAAAACAGGTCCAGCGCATTGGTCAGGTTCTCCAGCGTATTCTGAAAATAGGCCGCCTCTTCTGCATCGTTCAATACCACCAGGTGGTTGATTTGCGCGGTGGCGGGATGCTGAAAAACGGCGCTGACGGCAAACTGGGAGGCGCTGCCCTGCAGGTTTTTAAGAAAGAGCCGCTGCGGAGCGGACATAGTAAGCCTGTCCGCAATGGAAAATATGCGGGGGTCAGACTGGTATTTTTCTAACAACACACTCAGGTTCATAACTGTCCTCTCTGTAATTGCCGGGGAGGAAATCCCACCGTCAGCAATAAAAAGCCTGTCGGAAAATTTTTGCAAAGATAGCCCATTGTCATTTAATACACGGCAGAAGGATTGACCATTATGCGTACGGGGCTCAGCCTGTCTTTTTGTACGGAAACAGGGGCAATGTTATTACCGGCATCGAAGCTGTTGGCATAAAAGCGATCTCCCTGTTTTACAAACAGGGAATAACGGCCCGGGGCCAACCTTATCGTGAAAGCGCCCGTACTATCACTGTAAGCGGTAGTAACCCGCCGCGTGCGGATAGTAGTATAGAATGGCGTGGGGCCGACCCGGCTTACCTGCCCGGTATTGGTAAGCTCATATATATAAATGGTTGTGGATAAACCCTTTGCGGTTTTCGGTATTGCGCCTTTCATAGGCATCCGGTTTCCGCTTTCTTCGTATATATATCCAGTGATACCCTCTTGCACCTGTTGTACGGCGTTTGTCCGCGTTATTTTTCGCGGCGCGCAAGCCGTACTAACCCAAAAAAAACAAATTAATAACAGCGGGTTTTTCATATTTGATTGAAAAAGAGGATAAAACAAGATAAATTAGTGCCTGTTTCGCATGCATCCGCATCCCCTGCTAAAATACAAGTTATGTTGAAGAGATGGACCTTATTAACCGTACCCGCCTTTTTCTGCCTTACAACGATTGCCCTCCGGGCGCAGGTCAGCACCAATGCAACGGTACTGGCGCGTGCCTCGCAGGAGATGGGGTTGGCTGGAAAGAATAATTATGCCCGGGCGCTGCTCCTGGCCCGGCAAAATGGATGGCCCCTTACCATCAGCAGCCATAATAACCAGGTGGGCCGCCTGGTAGGTGTGGATACTTTCGGTTTCCCGAAATATTATGTCACCTATAATAATACTGTCGCCGCCGCCACTACCCGCGCCAACCAGCTTTGGCCGGGCGGCGCCACGGGGCTGAGCCTGAGCGGCTCGTCGGCCAATATCAAAAATAAGATCGCCGAATGGGATGGGGGCGGTCCCCTGTCTACCCATGTGGAGCTCACCGGCCGGGTTACCATCAAAGATGGGGCCGGCGCAGTAGACCATTCCACCCATGTAGCGGGCACTATGATAGCCACCGGTGTAAACGCCGTTGCCAAAGGGATGGCTTTTGGCGCACAGGGGCTTATTTCCTACGATTATAATAATGATATCTCCGAAATGTTTGGCGAAGCGGGCAACCTGCTCCTGTCTAACCACTCCTATGGCATACTGGCCGGATGGAATTATACCGGCAGCCGCTGGGAATTTTATGGCAAGCCCGGCGCCACGGAGGATTATAAATTCGGGTATTACAGCGACGATGCGCAAAGCCTCGACTCGCTGGCGTATAATGCACCTTATTACCTGGTGGTAAAAGCGGCCGGCAATAACCGTAATGAGAACGGCCCGGCAGTTGGCCAGCCCTATTGGGGCTATACCACTGCCAGCCCTAATACGCTGGTGAATATCAGCGCCCGCCCGGCGAATATCAGCAGCAACAATGGGTATGGTATCATTTCATGGGATGCCAATGCCAAAAATATTCTTACCGTGGGAGCAGTAGCCGGTCTGCCTTTGGGTTATACCAATGCGGCGGGGGTGGCCATGACCAGCTTCAGCAGCTGGGGTCCTACCGACGACGGGCGTATAAAACCCGATATCGTGGCAGATGGGCTGAGCGTTACCTCGTGCGTAGCCAGTTCCACCACCGCTTATGCTACCATGAGCGGTACTTCGATGGCCACGCCCAATGCCACCGGCTCCCTGTTCCTGTTGCAGGAATATTATTCGAAGCTCAAAGCGGGCAGCTTTATGCGTTCCGCCACGCTCAGGGGCCTGGCCATTCATACGGCCAACGAGGCCGGCACTACCGCAGGACCCGATTACCTGTTTGGCTGGGGCCTGCTCGATGTAGCCAATGCGGCAGCGGTGATAACCGCTGCGGTACCCACCAGCAATGCGGCTACCAGCAATCACCTGCTGTATGAAAACGTATTGCAAAACGGAGATACCTATACGCTGCCCGTAGTGGCTGCCAGCACGGGACCGCTGTGGGCCACTATTTGCTGGACGGATGTAAAGGGCACGGTAGACGTAACCAATACGTTGAACAATCCTGCCAAAAAGCTGGTAAACGATCTTGATTTGCGTATCAGCGACGGCTCCACGGCCTATTTGCCCTGGGTGCTGGACCCCGCCAATCCCGGCAGCGCCGCTGTTAAAGGCGATAATATTACCGACAACGTGGAACGGGTGAATATCGACAACGTGATAATGGGAAGAGTTTATCTTATTACCGTGAAGCACAAAGGCAGCCTCGCCCGGGGACAGCAGGCTTATTCGCTTCTTGTAAGCGGTGTGGGCGGAACGGCCACCTGTACGGCCGCGGCGCCGGTGATTACCCGGTCGGGCGATAGCCTGGTAAGCACGGCAGCGATTTTTTACCAATGGTACCGCAACGATGTTCTTATCAGCGGGGCTACCAGCCAGTCATACAAGCTGAACCAGCTGGGCGTTTATAAGGTAGTAACCAGCAACGGGCTGGGCTGCGTGCTTACGTCTGATACACTTAACGTGACCAGCAATAATACCGTAGATGTCAACGGAACGATTACCGGTATTACGGTATCGCCCAATCCTTCCAACGGGCAGTTTAACCTGTCGTTCGGCGTGACGGCTACCGACAACCTCAAGATAGACGTGGTGAATATGCTTGGGCAGATAGTGTATTCAAAAACCTACGCGGGCTTTAGCGGTAACTTCAGCGACCAGCTCAATATCGGTCGCACGGCATCGGGTGTCTATACGCTGGTGATACAGCAGCATGGCGCCAGGTATATAAAGAAGCTGCTGGTGAAATAGCAGGGCGTAAGGGAAATAATACTGGTATTACTTATTAGTAATTATTCCTTAACTTCCTCGAAATAATTGTACCATGGCGCTTCAACCCTGGCGGACCGGCAAAGTAATCCGCATTGCAGATGAAACTGCTGCAACCAGGCGTTTTTGGATACAGGTACCGGAGCTGGACTCGTTTGATTTCACCCCGGGACAATTCGTAACGCTTGACTTGCCTATTCACGAAAAGCCGAACAAACGCTGGCGTAGCTATTCCATTGCTTCCTGGCCCGACGGCACCAATGTAATTGAGCTGGTGATAGTGCTGCTGGAAGGAGGCGCAGGCACCACGTATCTTTTTAACGAAGTAAAAGAGGGCAGTGAGCTCACGCTGCGCGGCCCGCAGGGCGTATTTGTATTACCGGAGACCATCGACCGCGATCTTTTCTTTATCTGCACCGGCACGGGCATCGCCCCCTTCAGATCGATGGCCAACAATATACTTAACCGAGGCATACCTCACCGGGACATCTACCTTATTTTCGGCTGCCGCAAATTATGTGATGCGCTGTATGGCCCCGAGATGCGGGCGCTGGAGCAAAAAGTACCTTCCTTTCATTATATCCCCACCTTTTCAAGGGAAACGGTGGATGCCGCCGAACAGGCTATCCGAACGGGTTACGTTCATTCCGTATACGAAGAAATATGCAAGGGAAACCTGGGCGCCGCCAATGGCAATGGCGCTGAGCTGAGGCCGGCTTCTTTTTACCTGTGCGGGTGGAAGAACATGATTGATGAGGCCAAGCAGCGTATACAGGGATTGGGATATGACAGGAAATCCATTCACCAGGAGCTATACGGGTAGTGTTATTGAACCTTGGGCTATTACTTTACTTCTTCCCGCTTGCGTGCCGGTACACTTAGCCGCCGGGCCAGCTCCGTTTCCAGGTTCACCAGCTCGCGGTGATTGCTGAGCATCTCTTTTTCAAGGTCTTCCAGCTGTTTCCTCAGTTTGCGCATCTGCCGGTGGCGTATAATAAAGGCTGCCCAGCCCGATAAAAGCAATAGAATAATAAGAGCGGAGAGGATAAGGGTATTTTTTGACATAAGCTACGGTTTATAACTAATAAGCCTGCGGGAGGGGTTAAATCCTGCAGGAAACTTTTTTCCAAAAATAAAGGAAAACCTGTAATGCGGCTGGCTATAAAACGACAAAATTATTGATTGCCTGACGATCCGCCGGAGATTACCTTCTTACGAACGGCCGGTTCCGGAAGCGCTTCTTTTTTCGTTTCACCGCCGTTCTCACGTATAGGCACAATGGGTGTGCGTGAAGACTGGTTGTTATGTGCGTTCATTTCTTTTTGCAGGGTCAGTATCTCCGCATGGTTGGCCAGCATCTCTTTTTCTAACCGGGTGATCGTCCGCTGAGCCTTGCGAAGCCTTGCTGTGCGCGGAAGATAGCCGATAAGGGCTGCGGATGCCAACATAATAACTAGA
>Ga0307508_10003529_pt1 | contig 15754 bp, 15 predicted proteins | sample 9_EM_MG_FD_203089 | JGI IMG/M metagenome (GOLD analysis project Ga0307508, IMG submission 203089) | Populus trichocarpa ectomycorrhiza microbial communities from riparian zone in the Pacific Northwest, United States - 9_EM | ecosystem: Host-associated > Plants > Roots > Unclassified | place...
AATTCCTTGCCCCCCACAACACCCCCCCCCCCCCCCCCCCCCCCCCCCCCACAAAGAAAAAGACCAAGACACAGAAAGAAAAGAAATAGAGTCAAAAACATATGCCATCAACGTTTTACGCATAAGCGCGAGCACGAGCACTCCGCGTTCAATTCAACTCCTCCTGTTCTGCTCCCCTCTCCCCCTCCATTTCCATGCCCCCACCCAAACAGACGTAAACTTCTCACGGCAGAAGCCAGCGATAGCTCAGACCTGCTCACCGTCCCACTGCGAATCGCGCATGCTCTGCGGCGGCTCGATGGAGGGTACGAATTCCAATGCCGCTGGATGAAGCACATGTTAGCCGGCCGGGAGTCGGGGAGGATTGTAGCCGCGGGGGAGGAGACAAACCGTAGGCGACACCGACGAGCCCAATGATCGTACCGGCAATCACACGTAACCATCCATCGTGGATCAAGATCGAGCCGATGAAAACGTAAACTGTATCCGGGTGTCAGTTTGCGAGGCGCTGGGGGGGGGGGGGGGGGAGGCGACATACAGATTCCACGACCGAGGAACGAAAACATAAACGACGCGTATCGCGACACCTGCGGTGGCGGGACTTGGATCTCGAGGAGGGCGGTTCCTGCTCGCATGTCAGCTCCTCCTCCCCCCGGCAGAGCAAATAGAGTGCGGGGCCAACGCACCGACGCCAAAGAGCATAACATAGCAGCCCACGATGACGCTCTGTAGAGAGATCGGAAAGAACTGGCTGATCCCGCCTGTAAACCGTACACACACACATCAGCACCCCGCCACGGGGAAAGAAAAAAAAAACCCCCCCCCCCTCCCGTACCGAGAACCATGATCGCGCCCACGCCCATGTTGACGAGACGGAAGATGTTGGAAAGGTTGTCCATTTCTGCGATGTGTTGCTGCTGCGCTGCTGTTTTTCGTCAAGGCCGAGGTCGAGGTCGATGTCGTAGGTCGAAGATCGAAGGCGATGGGATGTATTTTGGTTTTGAAATGTTGGGTCGGTCGATGCGCAGACGTTTACTCCCGGAGTGAGTAAGCGAGGGTGGCTGGTGGCGCCCAGCTGGAGTGCCCAACACACGCGGCCCACGCCAGAGGGGACTCCACGCCACGAAAGTGGAGTATGTACCCTGCCAAGTTCGTCGACGCTTCCAACTGTGCAGATAGTTAGTTGAGTTGTCGTGTTTCCGCCGCGCAAGACGGTCGGTCCCGCACGCGTGTCTGCATACGTACGAGCAATCTCTACTTCTATGCATATAACTAGTTTAACTACACCTGTAATTAGCGGCTGGCTACATAATGTACCGAAAGTGCTGCGGATATCGACAGGCGAAGAGATGCTTGACACGAGAGAGAGACGGGGAGGTACCGAACGTCTATATAGATAGAGGGACGGATGCACCAGATAAACCAGGCCGAGTGCTTGGAGCGTGACCTCCTTGGACTTCGAAGGTGGCAGTTCATTGGAAGCCCGATTGTATCTGAGAGGGCCGTCCCCAGCGGAAGCTACAATAGCAAGGCGACAATGACCACGACATCACGCAAGACATCGATTTGATCTGCAAAACACCAAGACCAAGAAAAAGGTTGCAAGTTTGTCTAGCCGTTTAGTTAGCCGGCTCAAAACCCCATACCCTAATTCGCTGCGCCAGGTAGATATAAGTACATACCTATGGACATGCGCTCAATTATGGTGGCTGACGCCGAACCCCCTACGTTCATCCCTATCCAGTTCGCACAACGGGCCGCGTTAAGAGACATACAGGTGCTGGTAAGGTACTTTAGATACCAAAGAAACTTGTCCTCCTTCCTCATTCTTTTTTACAGTGTTGTTTTTGTTTGGTGAGTGTATGTGGCTGTGGTGTAGATATACCACGGAATGCATACTGATGGCAGCGAGCACCCACTGTTCAACGCTTCCCCGTTCGCACAACGGGTCCAATGGAGATACAAACAGGCGCTGGCGAGATACTTTAGATACGAAAGAAGCTTGTCTTCTTTGCTCATTCTTTTTCTACGCCGTTGTTTTTGTTTGGCGAGGGGATATGTGGCTGCTGCTCATACTGTGGTATGGATGTGCTGATGTCGCCGAGAAACAAATGTTCAACGCTTCCCAGGTGCTGGCGAGGTGCTCTAGATATCAAAGAAGCTTGTCATCTTTCCTCAATCTTTTCTACACCGTCGTTTCTGTTCGGCGAGCGGATGTGGCTGCCCCCTCATACTATGGTATTCATATGCTGCTTATGCTGAGCTTCCTTACGTCGAGCGGCGGTGGCGGCGCCGGACTCCTTCCTGACGCCCGTGCCAGTCGACGGTGGCGCTCATAGATATATCTAACCTGACTTTTTGTGCGATGGAGTGGGGATAAAGCAGCGTATATGTACATACCATAGTATGAGCGGCAGCCACATACATATCCCCTCGCCGATCGGGAACAGCGGTGTAGAAAGGGATGAGGAAAGGGGACAGGCTTCCTTGATATCTAGGGTACCTCGCCAGCACCTGTTTGTATCTCCATTGGTCCCGCTGTGCGAACGGGGAAGCGTTGAACAGTGGGTGCTCGTCGCCGTCAGCATATCCATACCATGGAGCAGCAACCACATCCACTCGTCGAACAAATCAACGGTGTAAAAAAGAATGAGAAAAGAGGTCGTGCTTCTTTGGTATCTAAAGTGGCTCGCCAGCACCTGTGTGCATCTTAACTCGACCTACCGCGAAAACGGCGTGGTCATAAACATAGGTTATTTACATGTGCAGGTTGATCTGCCCAAGGCGATGTTGAAGGACGGTTAAGTATCCGGTTGTGGCTATGTACTACATACTTCTTACTTGGTAGCGTTACGATAGTTCGCGAAAAAAAATACTAAGGCCTTGGGGTAACACTAAAGTTGGGCAAGGACTTAATCCTGGAGTGATGGCAGGCGAGGTGTGTATGTACGAAACGAAGGAATTAGTCTGGCGCGAGACAACGTCATACAAGTCAGATTGTAGGGAATAAAATGGTATACACGCCTCCTGCCCTCCCTACGAAAAAACAACGAAAACGAAAAACACCCCAATACCGCAGACTTACGTTACAGTCGTCGCACTCGTAAAGAAAGCTTACAAAAAAAAAGCCCCCGGAAACCCCAAGTAAGTGAGCGCATCTAACCGAGTCCACCAAGGTTGATCTGGACGGTCTTGACCTGCGTGTAGTTGGCAAGAGCTGCCTTTCCGAGCTCACGTCCGATACCGGACTCCTTGAAGCCTCCGAACGGTAGGGCAGTATTGCTGCGAAGAATCATCAGTTATGGCAACATGTTGTCAACGGGTGGGGGGAAAGGAGAGCTTACAGCTCGTTGTAGCAATTGACCCAACAGGTTCCGGCTTTGAGGCGGTTGGTGACCTCGATGGCGGTGTTGAGGTCCTTGGTGTGGACGGCGGCGGCGAGACCGTAGCTGGTCGCGTTGCCGACCTGGACGATCTCGTCGATATCCTTGAACTTGGCGATCGAAGCGACCGGTCCGAAGATCTCCTCGTTCATAATCTTCATGTCCGCGGTCACATTCGAGAAGATGGTGGGCTCAATGAAGTAGCCCTTTTCGCCGTGCCGCTTTCCTCCAATCTCGACGACGGCTCCCTCCTGCTTTCCGTGTTCGATGTAGCCCATGATGCGGTCGAACTGGAGCTGCGAGACCTGGGGTCCCTGGAAAGTGGCGCCGTGGAACGGGTCGCCGACGACGTTCTTGCGGATCCTCTCCTTGAACTTCTCGGCGAAGGTGTCGTAGATCGACTCCTGGACGTAGATGCGCGAACCGGCGCAGCAGCACTGGCCGTGGTTGAAGAAGATGCCGAGATTGGCCCACTCGATGGCCTTGTCGATGTCGGCGTCGGCGAAGACGATGTTGGGCGACTTGCCTCCGAGCTCGAGGGTGACCTTCTTCAGGTTGCTGTCGGCGGCCGCCCTCAGGATCTTGCGTCCGACCAGAGTGGATCCGGTGAAGGCGACCTTGTCGACGTCCATGTGGCTGGAGAGCGCGGCGCCGGCCACTTCTCCGAAACCAGAGATGATGTTGATGACACCGGGAGGGAAGCCAGCCTCGTTGACGAGCTCGGCGGCCACCAGGCTGCTGAGGGGAGTCAGCTCGGAAGTCTTCAGGACGACGACATTTCCGGTAGCGATGGCGGGACCGATCTTCCAGGCCCACATGACCAACGGGAAGTTCCACCTATCCCCTAGTCAGTATCCACCCGGTCTCGCAGGAGTGTGGATCGGTGCACGTACGGGACGATCTGTCCGCAGACGCCAATGGGCTCGTGCTTGGTGTAGTTGAAGGTTCCGGGCTGGGTGTCGACGACCTTTCCGTGGATCTTGTCCGCCCAGCCGCCGTAGTACCGCAGGCATCCAGCGGCCATCGACACATCGGTAGTGGACAGAGCCAGGGCCTTTCCGTTGTCGAGCGACTCGACCGACGAGAGCTTGGTAATGTTCTCCTCGAGGAGGTCGGCAAGCTTGCAGAGGAGCTTCCCGCGCTGGGACGGCTTCATTTTGGGCCATTCGCCGGTGGTGAAGGCAGCCCTAGCGGCCTTGACGGCGATGTCGACGTCACTCTCAGTAGCCTCGTGTACCGAGCAGATGACCTCCTCGTCACTGGCGGCAGGGTCAGAATGGGCGGCGGCAGCAGCGAGGCAGCTTGGCGGGGATGTACGGACGCTGGGTTGATAACTTCGAAGGTCCTGCCCTCAACGCCCTTGACGAATTCGCCATTGATGAACCTGTGATCGGACGACGGAGGGTCAACAACAAAGCCCATTGGCCAAAACGCCGAAGCTAGCGGGTGGAGGGGTGAGGCCGAACGCACAGTCCCAAGGGCTGCTCGTACTTCACTCCATTGGGGAGCGAAATCTGCTGTGTGAGGGACATGGCGGGGGAGGATGTGTGATTGGGATGTGGTGTTTGGTAGCTCGGAGGGAGGGATGGAACTCGCTGGAGAGAAGAGGTTGAGAGTCAGGATTGCGGATAGGCTCTCACACTTATATGCGGGTCGGCAGCGAGTAACTAATGCCGCACCAAATCGGTCCCACCACTCCTCACCTTCTCGGCAGGCTGCATCGGACGGAGAGTGTCTGCCAACCTACTCGGCACTCGGCACAGCCATCCCGCCCTTCGTGCGTCCCTCCGCCCATCAGCCATGTCTGCGGGGCGCACCTTGAGACGTCAACCAGAGCGGGGTGTTGCTCCACACCTCCTGCGTCTCGCGCCACTGCCCTCCAGGAGGAGCAGTTTGCTCGCACCAGTCGGCATCATGCTCTCGTTGCCCCTCCTCCTCCTCCTCCTCCTCGATACGTATGTTGTGTCTCCTTTGCGGCCAATCCGGATTTGAAATCAAGTCGCATATTCTTGGTGCATCATTTTTGCTCCGTTCGGGCTGGCCCCCTGCCTGGTCCATGCACAGCACGGCACGCAGAGAACGAGAGACGGCGCCGGAGATAAGTCCTAACTACGTAACTCGCGGCGGTTGCGAAAGCCAGAGTAACCAACACATTGGCTGGCAGTGACGACAGTGACGACAGCGACGACGAGAATCCCCCACAACAGGCATGTGTACTTGCGCACACAACCGGACTTCCCGCCAGCTATCTCTGTGGTGATATATTCTGCATCGGGCAGCACTCGGAGCGGTTATATATCGTCGGCTTTATATCACGTCTGGAGAAGATGCATGCATGCGAGAAGCTTAGGTTCGCAGTATGAGTGGCCCCCTCGCTCGCAATTGGCAACAGCTAGCAGGGTCCATGTAAAGTACACGGGGGAAGTGCTGCCTCACCACCATAAAGGGCGCTTGATAGTGGGTGCTTGGCGGACTGGGGGGTTGGTGTGGCGAGGAGCTGCAAATACATACATAGGGTGACATTGAACTTCATCGACATCATCAACTGCCCGCCGCCCGTTCGCCACCCGTCCACCATCAAAAGCCATCGCTAAGTTACACAAAGTCATCGTTGCACGAAATACCTAACCATGAAGCAGAAGCGAGTCTGTGATCCGGCAGTTGGAGTGAGGCACCGAGAAACCAGCCGGCACGAACGGCTGCGTGTTCTTGCTTTACGTGAACATGCCGGGTGGAGCCGGAGTCAAACAGGAAGAGAGCTCCAGATCGATCCTCGAACGGCCCCAAGAATACATCACCGCTATAACCAGCATGGCGCTCCTTCGAACCGGAAACGAACCGGCAGACCTCCGATATTGGGCGATGAAGAGAAAGCGCGACTAGTTGTCTTTGCTACCCGCGACTCCCGTACTCGACGTCTGAGCTGGGGGGCAGTCTGCATAGAGATGGACGCGCCTGTGATCCGGAGACTGTGCGAAATGTCATGATTTCACTGGGATGTCACAAACGTATACCAAGAGCAAAGTTCAACGTAAAACCGGACAACAAGCCGAAACGGGTTGCTTGGTGTCGAGCCCGACTGCATTGGGCTAAGGAGGAGTGGAAGAGAGTTATCCTCCTTCCCCGCGGCAGGTTTCGTTCCCGGTAGAGCGAAGCTCGACTCCGCAACCTATGTACGAATGGTCTTTGCGCCTGCTGTTGTGCCGTTTTGGCATCAGTGTTGCGAGGAATATGGATGGGCAATTGTGCAAGAGGATCACGCTCGAGGGCATGAAGGGTACCCATGCCAAAGCCCACAGAGAGTTGACCGGGATGGAGACTCTGGAGTGGCCGGCTGAGTCTCGAGACCTCAAATCTAATAGAGGCTCGCTGGGGAGATGTAGATAGAGACGGAGTTGGGGACGAGCTAGCGGATGTTGAAGCATTACAATTGTTTAGCTGTGAGTTGGGCTCGGGTTATTACAGAAGAAAGGCTAGATGCACTGGTAGGGGGCACGCCTGCGTGATTGCAAGCTGCCATCGATGCTGGAGGGGCGTCATCGATGCTGGAGGGGCGCCATCGATGCTGGAGGAGCGGCGATGAAATATCGAGTGGGTGGGCGGAGGGTGAGGCACGACTTTTTTTTCCCCCCATACAAGCCAGCCACGACCACTCACTCATTTAATTGTATCCGGCTTAGTGTGCTCCTAATATAGACTAGTGCTTATCTGCGCTTATGTAACCTGAAACTGCGTGCTATAAAAATTATCTAAAAAAAAATATGAGAAAAGGACACACAAGGCCTCGGTACACTTCCGAAGTACATATGTAGATACATGTTTACGGTGTGGGGTTGCAACAATCGATAAGGTAAGCACCTGAACCTGAGGTGCGGCACTAGCATAAACGCATAAAGGTAAAACGTGCACGGGCGTTTCAGTCCACGGGATTTGCTCAAATGCTCAAATTGGCTGGATAATATTTCTTCGTCCGCATTGCTTTTCTCTTGGACAACGCCTTTCCGTGGGTTTTCAATCTTGCGACCACCAAAAAGCGGCTGGCACTGCACACGGCCGTGGGGTGATGAAGAAATCCAGGCGAGAAACGGAGGAACCGCGCGAGTATTCCATTTAGATACTTTCCCTACTCTTCTGAGAATTTTCCTTGTGGTGGCGGAGGTGAATCGCGGGAGTCAATACACGTAGATAACTATTGTGTTGAGTCAATCCAGGTTTTTGTGTTTGTTCGCTTGCGCGCGCAGAGGCCATTCTGTCTCTTAGCATCCATCTCTTTTTATATACTTATATATATATATAACCAGATTAGCAAAACGGCGGGCACTGTGTACCTTTTCTCATGCAGGGTGCAGCTAGGTAGCTAGGCCGCGGGTATTTGCTTGCCTCCATTCACGCAGACGGAATCACCAGCACTCGTGCAGACGGGCTCCGGAGGGGTATTGTGCACTGGAGCGCAGCGAGTGGCATCGCGCGTGTATACAGACATCCAGACAGACTGTCCCCGAGCATCGCCGCAGCCGTCTCCGCGCGTGGCCTCCCGGCACCCAAAACCTAAGCAGCCGCGACCCGCCCGGCAGAGACCGCCGCGATGCCGAGGACGACTCCGGCCAGGAGCAAGCACGCGTCCCGCCCGTGCCGCCTCGCAGCGGCGACAGCACGGCGCAGAGCCTCCCGGGGGCCACGGGGCGCAGCGGACGCCAGACCCGGGAGCCCGTCGAGCGAGCGCGCGTTGAACGTAGCCTGGTGCTCGCCCAGCCTCCCGCTCGCGACCATGTGCGCCCGCCGTCAGGATGGTCTGGCGGTCGACGAGACACGGCTTCGGCGCGGCGGCGTCGTCGGGAGCGGGCTCCAGCGCGAGCAGGGGCACACCGTAGCCGCAGGAGGTCTGCACCTGTTGCCGCCGGCGGGCCGTCAGCAATCCGCCCCCCCCCCCCCCCCACAGCACGGATGCAGCCGGGGACAAAACCTTGAAGATGTCCAGCAAGATGACCGCTCTGGCGGCGGGGAACTTCTCACGCGCGTCCTCGCCGAACCGGCGCATCCAGGCGTCGAACATCGCGCCGCCGCAGCGCTCGACGACGCGGCCGCGACAGAACAGCCGCACGATCCGCGGGCCCGCGTCGAAGCTGCTGAACAGCACCGTGACCCGTCCGTTCTCCTTCACGTGCGCGATCGTCTCCACCCCGGACCCGCCCAGGTCCACGTACGCGGCCGCGTTGCCGCCGCGGAAGACGAACGCGCTCGAGAACAGTCCCTTCGGCGAGACACTGATCTGGGGGGAGGCGGGTATGCGTGTCAGCACCAGCGAGCGAGTGGCGTCTCCGGTTGCGTGCGCGTAAGCCTTCGGGCGGACGGGCCGCAGCCGTGTGGATACGTACGTGAGCTCCGTGCAGCGGCGCACTGGCGGTCCAGAACACGCGCTGCTTCAGGCACCAGGCCATGAGGTCCTCCGGGACGGACGGGTAGAAGGTTGGCATCGTATTCTCGTTGGGGGGGGGGTTTTTTTTTTGCTTTCGCTCTTGCTTTCTAGCTCCCCTTGCACGGACGGGATGAGGATCGAGGAGTCGGAGTGACGCTTCGCTCCGGCCGGATAGCTAGGTATGATGTATGTCGCTGCCGTCGGCTGCAATCAAGCACTTGCCAGCCACATACGCACGTCTCCACCTGCACGAGAACGTAAGCAAGCAAGCATCAACATGACTATGTGCGCCGAGACGGCATATCGGACTACATACATACAGAGCCATGTGCATATTTACGTGTGTTCACACACTACTGGACTAGGTATGCATGTCCCCGCCGTTCATCCGGAAGCTTCCTTCCCTCCCTTCCCCGCAGCAGCTCGTAGAATCTACATACTCTAGATAGGTGCGGATGATCTGCCCATGAGCCAGTCGTACAGAGCACCTGCACATCACAGCTCGAATAAGCCAACTGCGTGAGAACCCACATCTCCGGCCGCGTGGCCCAATGGCAAGGCGCTTGACTACGAATCAAGAGATTGCAGGTTCGATCCCTGCCGTGGTCAGATAAGATGCTCATCTGGAGTTTTCGTTTTCTTTCTTTTTTCCCCCCTCATTCTCTCCCCGTCTCTTTTTTTTTTTTTTTTTTCGCAATTTGCTCGCATAATCAACTTTTTTTTTGCCTATGTAGAAAGGATAATCCACGCGAGTGTGACATAGCGGCGAACAACGCCGCGCCGCCGCCGAATGCCGCACCTAAAAAACCTTCCTCCCAAAAGAAATCGCCGGCACAGCAGAATTGCAAACTTATCCCCGCCAACTCATCCCCCCCCACACACATCCCCCCACTCCCACCCAAAACTCTAGAAACCCGCTGCAGTACGTCACCTCCCGACGGTGTCCCTGTATGATACATATGTAGATATATACCAGCAACCCGCGCCGCCTCAGCGTCAGCGTTCGCCAGTGGCAGGCAGCCACGCCCCCTCCCTCCCTCTCTTCCCCTCCCTCACACACACACACACACACACACACACAACTGGTGCCGGAAATCGCCCCCATCACAGTTCCCGCCGCGACACGCAGATATCTACATAGATAGATAAGTCGTGGAGTCGTGGGACAACGATTCTCCACCTTCCGAGACTTTGCAGCTCACAACGTGCGCGCGTACACTGGGGCGAACCAGTGGCAAGAGGGGGGGGAGGGGGGGGGGGCTCTCCCGTAGAATGTATGTACATAGACATAATCTGTCGATTGGTACGCTATAGTTATATCTGTGTATACATAAGTATCTACATCATAGATACGTTGCATCCACGGATCTGTTGTCGGCCGGGCGACAGAGAATTCCTTCCTTCCTTCCTTCCTTTTTTTTTTTTTTTTTTTTTTTTTTTGCTTGCGAGGAAGTAAATTTACGTAAGTACTTATGTAAGTACCCTTCCCCCCGCTCCGTCACCCCACCCCCCGCAGGTGCCGAATATCTATGATAGTGGTTGGTTGGTGATGGTGGTATGCAGGCGTGTGAGACCCGGTGACGCTGTGGGGGTGGTCCAGCCAGTGAGATTTACATACAACCAGAGCTGTGCACACGCCAATGTCTGTTGTCGGAGTCGGCACGCATCAACAAACTGGTGCCACACATCCAACTTTCTTTCCTTTTTCTTTTGGTAATTTCCTTTTCCTTCCCTGCAAGACGTTGGATATGTAGTGCGACGAGATCGGTGGATGATGATTTCACGATGGACTGCCGTAGTCGTCGAATGGTGCGCATCCACCCGCTCTGCTTCCCGTCATCCCCACACATCACGAGAACAGATGAATATTCCAAAAAAAAATTAAGGTTCCAGTGTCCACTTAACATTATGATACATCCAGCGACAGAACCCAGCAGAACAGAACAGACAAAACTTAGTAACCAAAGCAGCATGCAGCCTGGCAATGCAACAAGCAAACGGAAACTAGTAAGCAAGGGAACAAGAGGTAGAGAAAAGTTACTACCCAACCAACAATCAAAGTAAAAAAAAAAAAAAACCGAACGCGAGAAGAAGAAAATAAAAATGTACGATGACGAAGAGCAAAAAAAAAAAGAACGATATGTACGACACGAATGATCGAGCCGACATAACCGTTGAAAAAGCATGCAAGCAACCCTTAGCCCCGACCCACCAAACCAAACCAGACCAAACCAAAGCACCGAAATCGCCAAAAAAAAATATGAACCAAAGCGAGGAAAAGAGGAAACGGGCAGCAGAAATAACAAAACAGCAGTAAAACAGAAACCCCAATTCAATGCCATGTACAGACCGTCGCATCCGCCGCCATCTCCTTGATGCGTAGATTTCCTTTCGATTGCTCGGCTGTCTATATGCATCCCCCGTATTAGTTGTTCGTCATCGTGCCGGTCATGGTCGCCGTATAAGTCTTTGTTCGGTCCGTCGTCTGTTACGGTCGAGGTGGTGTACCGTCCTAGGTCGACACCTCGCCGAGGTCCTCCAGCAAGTCCCATCCCGATCCGATGTCGTCCCGTTGATCCTCCCTGCTCATGTATCCATCCTCGCCCCTCTCCATCCATTCCGATCCTTTGACCTCTTTCCAGATGCTGCGGATGTACATCTGCAGCGACCGCAGCCCGAGAAGGTACCCCCGATCAACACCGTGACGATCCTCAGGCGGACACGTGGCCGTCTCCGGAAGTGCATCCTCAGCGGTGACACAGTTGGCAAAGTCCACAATCTTGAGGTCGATAGTGCGGTCCTTATCCTGGCCGTCGTAGAGAACCAGCAAGCTGCTGGCGTAGAATCTGTATCCGGGTAGCTGCTTGATCATCTTCTCGAGAGCCTTGAGCTTCACTAGAATCGTCGGGATGTGACGGAGAATTGAGGAATCGTCCTTTCCATCCGACAGGAATCTAGTGAGCGCACTCTGGAAATCGCGGCCCGCCTTCAGGTCTCTTCCAAAGTACTTGTTCTCGAACGCGTACATCTGAGTTTTGGCGTTCCAAACCTGCATGCCGCAGACACGAACCCCGAGTTCTCGGGATGTTGTGCCCGCGCACTTTCTCGCCTGAGATTTGCGCTTCTTCTCCGAAGCTTCGACACCATACTGCCTGGTTCCCATCTTGAGATCCAGAACACAGGGCGACTTCATCCCGGCAGTGAGATCCTCCAAAAGCAGGAAGAGCTCGGCCCGTTCTTTGGGCTGTCCGTCGCTGGAGGGGACTATTGCGCCGACACCCTCGAGTGGCACTGCGCCGGATGTAGACGAGGTCCTCGTCATGCACTGCTCTGCCCAGGAGCCCTTCTTGATCTGCGGATCTTCGTCCATCCTGAAGACTTCATCCTCTCGGTCTCCACCGTATCCATCGTCCTCCATTCCGAACTCGTTGGCTATCGGGACACTCGAGTGATCCCTCTTCCTCGGTGAGCTGCCAGGTCGGGCTCGCGGAGTAGGTTGGCTCTCAGTTCCAGAGCTGTTCTCCTGGGCTTCGGTCGAGAGTTGGCCCTTGGAGAGGCTCCGCAGAGTAGTGCTCGATGCATATCGCCGCTCAGCATCCCCGCGCAACATCATCAGCCTCGGATCCTCCAGGTTATCGTCTGAGCGAGACGGCCTTGGTCTGATATCGGTGTTGCTCCTGTGGAAGTCGGGGTTCCTGGCCGAATCGAGATTGGCTACCGAGCCTCGCCGCTTCTTGGGATTGTAGGCGGAACGAGTTCGCTGGTGGTGGTGATGGCGGTGAGCCGGAGGCGGTGAGAACACCTCTCTTAGAACCTGCTCTTGCAATTTACGGTTGATGACGGTAGCACCCCAACTAGAGTGCTTCTTCTTGGTGGGTCGTGGCACCGACGCCTCGTTGCCTGTACTTGTCCCGCTGTCGTCCGTGCCGGTCTTCTTGTCGTCTCCCGATGCCATCGAGTCGTCAAGTCGGGATGGTGAAGGGGCGCTCGTCGAAACTCGGAACAGATTATCGGGAATGATGTGTCGATTCTGTTCCAAAACAACCTGTGGCAGAGGCAGCCCGAACGAAACCGCACCCTCATCACGTCTTGCAGCTTCCGATTCATCTTCTAGTTTGACTGAAGGAACCGATTCCGTCGTACCGCTCGATGAAGCCCCATCGGCCGTCCTAGTCCTTTTCTTTGCCTTTGGCCTCCACGTAACATTAAGGACTCCGATATATCTGTAGTTAAAATTTCTTTAGCACCTTTTTTTTTTTTTTTTTTTTTTTTTTTTTGGGGGGGGGGGGGAAACATAAGCGGGTGGACGGGATAACGCACCTTGGCAGAAACTTGAGAAGCTCGGGGTGTCTCGTCTCTATTGCCTCGTAAAATTCGTTTTCCCGATTGCTTAAACTCTTGCAGACCGCCTTCTTCGAGAACCTGAACAATGCGGTGTGTCCACCGACTTGGTGCTTGTAGGGCTTCAGTTCAACCGCACCGAGAGGAGGAGCATCAGCTTGGTTGTTAGCGCCGTCTCGATCATGGCGATCCCTAACCCGGGGAACAGGAATAGTCTTTCGAGAAGTAGGCGTGACAACGTCGACGTCCGAATCCTCCACAACACTCCTCTCGATATCGTCGGTCGACGATTCGTAATGGTCGGAGTTGTCCGAGAATCCGGACACCACCGACGACGCAGCCGAAGTGTAGTTGTAATTATCGTCCTCGGAGACGGAAACGTGCCGCCTCCTGTCGCCATCGCGGTGGTAGAGCACTTCGTCGTCTTCGTTGCGGATGGACAGGTTCACCTTGGAAGAGGCGATGGTGTGCTGAGAGAATACACGTGGCCGACCGTCTCCTTCCACGATATCGGTGTGTCGTTGGAACGGATAGTCTGAAGAAGTTTGGTGTGGTCTGGTGCTCGGGACCGTCGAGGCGGAGGGTGTGCGCGTGAGGGAGGGGGTTGTGTGCGGGAAATAAACGGCTGACGAAATTTCGTCCTCCCCTTCCTCTTCGCCATGATCGGACGCAGTGTGGTCGGACGTACTCTGATCGTGATGATGATGATGGTGGTGGTGGTGGTGGTGGTGGTGGTAGTCGTGATCGTGATCGTGATCGTGATCGTGATCGTGATCATGACCACACACGGTGTGATCTGAACCTTCGTCGCCTTCGACATCAGCCTTCCTCGAGGGTCGACGATCAACCACGGCGGACGTGTAGGATGGAGCAAGAGACTTGGTCTGTGATTCCGGTGGACGGAAGCGTCCGTCACCTTCATGGTATCCGGAATCAGCCAGACTCTCACACGGTGTCTGGAGAGACTCTAATCTGCCATCCACCGCATCTAACGAGTCTGCAGCCGTGCTTCGCACGGGTAGGAGGAAAGGAGGAGACGAAGGTCTCGAGACAGTAGATGCAACAGACCTCGAGGAGTCATCACCTGGAACGGCTTCAACAGAAGTGACATCACGAGATGATGGAGGATTTCTATCATCTTTCGTACGCGAAACTGAGACGGAATCAGAATTGACAACATTCTCCTTATTCTGCTCGGCTGGTGCCGACTGCAGGGGGTTGACAGCAACATCTTCGACGATACCTTTCTCAGCCGTCTCCTTTGCCTTCTCATTCTCTCTGTTTCGTCGTTTTTCGAAGCGCTCATTCTCCTTCTCTCTCTCCTTCTCCTCGCGCCGCTGTCTCTCTCGTCCTCGTTCCTCAGCAGCTTTGTTATTTTCCTTAAACAGGCCCAGTAGTTGGGCTCCTTTCCTACTGCGAGAGCTGCTTTCACTAGCCATGACAGCAGAAATAGATTCCGGTCCACGCATGACATCATTGTCGATCGTTCCACATTCGGCAGCGATCGCACCGCCTTCTCCGGAGATATCACGGCGGCTAATGCTGCTGCCGCTGCTGCTGCCGCTGCCGCCGCTGCTGCTGCTGCTGCTGCTGCTGACCGTGGGGCGTTCATGTCGACCGTTGGATTGGAATTGGGCGGGCCAATTAACCGTCTTGCCGAGCAAGCTGTGCGCGGTAGCTATGCGTTCCTGATCTTCGGAGCGGATGTCCCTCGTGGTGGAGAGTGGAGTGGAAGGACGTTCGACCGGGCTGTCGACGGGACTTATGTAAGGAGGGAGCTGGGCGGGGAACTGGGGCTCATCGACACCGTTGCCAGGGTAGCTGGGGGAGGAGTCGGAATCGTGGAGGGTGAAGGTGCGCAGGGGGCCCGACGGATGATATGTCCAGGGGCGAGGGAAAGTATGCCAACGGGGCTCCTCTTTAGTAGGTGATGTAGATGCGGTGGTCTTTGTCTCATAGCTCCGCGATGACAGCGAGGGTGAAGAAGATGACGACGATAGAGTGCGTTTTGCAGGAAGGAGGGCGTACGGGGTGGTGTCCGACGGAAAAGAGGTGTGTGGTTGAGGTATGGTGGTAGCAGAGCCCCCAGTCGCGGAGGTGGCGATTGGAGAGGGAGACGACGAGGCAAGCACGGGCGACGTGTAGGATCGAACGAGGGCAGAGTGGCCTGCGGAGTTGTTGCAGGAGTCCTTTTGAGGATGGAGGGAATCATAAAACGGGGCTGGCATGGGGAGTCATTGAAGCCAGCTAGAAGCCAGAATAACCAGTATGATCGGGGGGAAATAGGTATACGATGTTATCGCCGGGGAGATAACGTGGGCTTTGTTTTTTTTTTGTTTTTTTTTGTTTTTTTGGGGGGGAGTGTGTGTGGGGTGGAAGGGTTCCGGGATAGATGAGGCCAATGGAAGCACAGGACGCGGCAATAGATTCTTGCGCGGCGGCGTTTGCGCGAAATTGTTGTTCTTGGAAGGAGGAAGTGTTGGGGTTTGGGAGTGGTGGGAGGTTGTGGGGTTGAGGTTGAGGTTGAGGTGAGGTTGGAGGGAGAAGGGATCAGGTGAAGGAGAAAGCGAGCTGCTCTGGAGGGGGGGGGGGGGGGGGGCGGCGGTGCATTTGA
>Ga0307508_10003532_pt1 | contig 15752 bp, 15 predicted proteins | sample 9_EM_MG_FD_203089 | JGI IMG/M metagenome (GOLD analysis project Ga0307508, IMG submission 203089) | Populus trichocarpa ectomycorrhiza microbial communities from riparian zone in the Pacific Northwest, United States - 9_EM | ecosystem: Host-associated > Plants > Roots > Unclassified | place...
AAGGCGCGGCTTATCGGCGGATGCGAGAACAGCGAGGCTCATGATGGCGGCTCCGAATCAGGACCGCCCAACGGAATCAGACTTTCCGCAAGTCCGAAACCGCCGTTAACCCGAGTTCGCTGCCCTGTTAATAGCGCTAATCCTCTTGCCGCGGGTCGGCGGCAATGGCATGCTTCGAACATGACGTCGAAATGCATTCTGCCCAAATCAATTTGGTGGCGCTCCTCTTAGGGAGCGGCATGGCGTTGCCATTTCAACGACCTTCGCCGCCGTGATCGGTGAGCCAGGGTCGTCTTCCGACAAGTCTCCAATCGCGGCGGCTCCAACCAGGAGAAGCCATATGCTTGTCGAGACGATTACGCGACCCGTTATTCTCACCGGTGATCGCACCACCGGTCCTCTTCATCTCGGCCACTATGCAGGCTCGCTCAGAAACCGGGTTGCCCTTCAGCGCACGCATCAGCAGTTCGTTTTGCTGGCCGACGCCCAGGCTCTCACTGACAATATCGACAATCCGGAGAAAGTGAGCTGCAACGTGATGGAAGTGGCGCTTGATTACCTCGCCGTCGGTATCGATCCGAGGGAGACGACAATCTGCGTCCAATCCGCGCTGCCCGCGCTTGCCGAGCTGACTCAGCTCTATCTCAATTTTGTCTCTGTTTCCCGCCTGGAGCGCAATCCCACTATCAAGGATGAAATTCAGCTGCGGGGTTTCGAACGTGACATTCCAGCCGGCTTCCTTTGCTATCCGGTGGCCCAGGCCGCTGATATCACCGCGTTCAAGGCGACGGTCGTGCCGGTCGGGCTTGATCAGGCTCCGATGATCGAGCAGACCAACGAAATCGTTCGCCGGATCAATCGACAGGTCGGTCGTGAGCTGTTGCTGGAAGCAAAACCGCTCATTCCCTCAACGGGACGACTGCCCGGCGTCGATGGACGAACGAAAATGAGCAAGTCGCAAGGCAACGCGATTGCGCTGTCCGCCGCGCCCAATGAGATCCGCGCCTTTGTCAATCGCATGTACACGGATCCAAACCATTTGCGCGAATCCGATCCCGGAACCGTCGAAGGCAATGTCGTCTTCACGTATCTTGATGCGTTCGATACCGACCGCTCGGTCGTTGACGACTTGAAGGCGCGCTACCGGCGCGGCGGGTTCGGCGACGTCGCGGTCAAGCGCCGCCTGGAACAGGTGTTGCAGGAGCTGCTGAGGCCGATCCGCGAACGGCGCGCGGCGGTGTCCAACGATCTCGGCCATGTCCTGGATGTGCTGCGTTCCGGCACGTCCAGGGCCCGCGCAATCACGCAATCGACCTTCGAGGAATTGCGCGACGGTCTGGGATTGTTTTCGTTTAAGGAGATTTGACATGAGATCGCGCTCACCGGCGGCGATGCGCTCCCGGTGATTGTTTGAGGCCCGGCGCGGAAGCGGCTCGCGGGCGTCGCAACGCCTCACGGCCGGGGCGCCGGCATCTGGTTGAAGTCGTCCTCATCAGTGACGCAGGTGAAATTCGCCGCGATGCTGGTGCTGCCGGATCCAACGGGCACCTCGCCGCTTTGGATCAGCCACGCGCCACCGAGCGCTCCAGGGAATCTGATTCTGACGATATGTGATGCGATTAACATATGGCGGACAACGCCGATGTTAGCCTTCGACGGCGCGCAGTGCATCATCACCGCGCCACCCGGGAAACTTGACAAGGAGTTTTCGTTCAGGAGGAGATCATGTCGCATACCGTGTGTCACGACGTTGGGTCATGGGTGGAGAGCAACGTCCAACAACAGGTCGAGCAATGCATTGAGCAGGATTGCGACTGGTGGTGCGCCTGCTGCAACAAGTGGCTCTGCGGACTCGTCTGGGTGGTCGTCAACGTCGTGAGCTGGGTCGTGCAGACGGTGTGCGAACTCGTCGCCGATATTGTCGATCTTGTGGTCAACGTCGTGCGCGGCGTGTGGGACATTCTTGCCGGAATATTTACCGGGGACTGGAGCCGCATTGTCGCAGGTCTTGGCGAGATCATCGGCGGGGTCGTTGCCTTTGTCCTGGAGCTCATCCCGATCGTCACGTTTGGCACGCTCGTCGGCGTCTTCGTCAACAGCGCCAATGCATGGAGCTTGCGCGATTATGCCCGGGGGCTGCTGCAGAACAAATACGGCGCAGCCGACCCTGACGGCCTCAAGAAAATGCTCGACGCGCTCGGCATCAACTCGGGCGGCTTTGGTCTTCGGCTCAAGGCCAGGGCGCTGCGGGCTTTTCTGCGCTCCGACTTCTCGTCCCAGCGGGACGGCACGCCCGATCTTTTCGTGATGGTGCGCGACCAGGGGCTCGACCTCAAGGTCCTCGCGGGGTTCAACCCGCCGCCGTGGTGGGACCGCCCCTGGCCGGAACTGGTGGGAGATTCCGGCGACGTTTCCGATACCGACATCGACACCTATATTCTGAACGGCGGCGTCGGCGACAAGGTCAAGCACTTTTCCCTGTTCAGCATGAGCAAGGGAGACCTGCAAACACGTCTCGATACGGCGTCTCAGCATGCCCCGGAAATCGGTCTGATGCTCGACTGGTCGATTGAGGACACGCGTCTTGCGACCATCGATGAAGTACTGATAAACCGCGATGCCTTCCCGTCCATCCTGCCGGAGCCGCCGTTCTCACGCCATGCCGCCGGCATCAATGATCCGGTGGCTGCGGCGGCGGCGACCGCGGAACTGTGCCAGCCCATCGTCATCGGCGCCTTTGGCTTTACCGAACCGGGGGCGATGGGCATTTCAGCGCATCTTGCGAACGCGACCTGTCTGGAGGTTACCGATGGCAGCACCCTGTTTGGTGGCCAGGGCATCACCGGCTCCGCCATCAGAAACCGCAAGCCGGACCTCGGGTTCAAGTACACCGCCATCCACGAAATGGGACACACGTTCGGTCTGTGTCACGTCGACGGAATTTTGCGGATCATGTTCACGAATGCAAAGGATCAGAACAAGAGCACTTTTACCTGGGGAGTGCTGTGGCAGTATTGGAACTCCGGCCTCGAGGCGAGTTTCACCCTCGATGAGGGCAAGAAGGTGTGGGACTACATCGTCGGCAATTTTTCACCCGACTGTCTGGAAATGCGCCAGTTCTAGGCTCGATCGAACAAGGAGAGAGCTGCATGGCGATCGATCTGCCTGGAGCACGGAACTCTGAGCGAGGCGCGCAACCCACACCACGCGCGATCAAGTCCGGCTGTGGATGCATCGAAAGTTTTGTCGGGCTGCTCGTCGGATTGGCTGTCTCGACGCGCCACTTCATCATCCTTCACGCCGACCTTTACAGCCGGGCCGAGCAGATCACGGCAATTTTCGCGATCGGTTTGGCCGGCGCCGTCATCGGGAAGTTCGTCGGCCTCGGGCGGGTGCGCTACTCCAATCGCGGCTCGCGCTCGCGACCCGAAAAGAACGTTTACGTCGCAACGGATCAGGAGCCAGCCGGGGAATATGAATATGAAGGTGCCGAGACCCTGCAGCCCCGGAACCCCTGGCCTCCGAAGCCGCTTGGCGCGTCGTCCAGCGAAGTGGGCGCCGAGTCGCATCAAGAGAACGTGTCAAAGCAAAAGGCCAGAGCCGTCGTTCCGTCATTCTGGATGAGTGCCGACGACCACAACGGACCCGAGCGAAAAGCGTGAGCTGTCGAGGTTTGGGCGAATCATCGGGGCGCTTACGGCCGCACTGCCGGTGATTCCAAGGGCATGCCGGCCGCGCGCGTCATCAGGTAAAGCTCGAGGTCGACAAGTTCCGGCGCGCCGAACTCGTAAGGCTGCGCCCGGACGCCAAAGATGCAGCCGCGCAGGCGGCGCTGCAGCGAGCCCAGCGACTGCCATTCCAGCCGGTAGAGCGGATAGCCGGTGGGATGCGCTTGCGTGATCGCCGATCCCGCGAGGTGCTTGTCCCAATTGTCATCGTGGCAATTGGCGCAGGACAAATTGAGCTGGCCCTGCCGCTCATGGAACAGGTCGTGCCCCTTGGCGACGAAGGGTGCAAGCTCCTCGTCGCGGCCGGCGGTGATCGGCATGCCGCGCGATTGCTGCGCAATGAACGCGGTCAGCGCCAGCATTTCGCGGCTCTCATAGGCGAGCGGTGAAGTCTGTTGATGTCGTGCGCGGCAGAGATTGACACGCTGCACGAGATCAACCGGGCGGCCGAGCTCGCGATCGAAGGCCGGGTAGCGTGCGGCGACGCCCTTCATGCTTTCGCGCGCATCGCCGTGGCAATCGGCGCAGGCCTTTTCGTTGGCGCCGTCCTTTTTCTTCCACAGCTCCTCGCCATCGAGCGCCCAGAGCATGCCGGGATTGGCGGTGTCGTCGTCCTGGATCGCCTTGGTATCCGGCGACATGAAGGTCGTGCCGGAGCGATGCTCAAGGGTCTTGCTGGACGCGTTGTCTTGGCGCGAACTCGGGTCCGCTTCGCTGGAAAACGCTTTATCCGGAATCTCGCCGGCCCGGAGCGGCAGCGCCGCCAGCAGCAGCACGGCTGTGGCGATCGCGGACAGGCGTGTCATGCGACCGTGATCGCCGCCGATGCGGTCGCAGAAAAGCCGCGGTCGCCGATCCATTCGAACTCGAATTTTCCGCTCTCGGTCGCAACCGCCGAGAACGAGATGAACGGGTTCGCCGAAATCGCCGGAAACAGGTCGGCCCGGAAGATCTCTGTCCCGTTGAATCGGCAAGAGAAGCTCGTGATGATGTCGCGCGGAACGAGGTCGCCGGACGCGGTGCGGCGATATCCGGTCTCCATGATGTGCGACATCAGCGCCTTGATCTCGATGACGTCGCCGCGCTTCGCGTTTTTGGGAACGTTGATCAGGGCAGGGGCCATCACAGCACCTCCTCGGTGCAGGCCGCCAAGGTCACGACCACATCGACGCTGACCGACCAGAACGAATCGTCCGCGAGGTGCGCAATCGCGACCACCTTCTGGCTGTCGGCCAGGCGAATGCGAGTCGACACCTGGGCGCGGCCGTTGGCCGGGCTGAGATAGAAATTGCCGATATTGGGTTGCGGGTTCTTCTCGTTGAAGACATGGATGCTCTTGACATGGTCTTCCGCCGTCATCGGGCTGATGACACTGACCGTCATCGGCACGGTGTTGCCGTTCTCGACCAGCGGCGGAATATCGAGCTTCACCTTGCCCGGGCGGACCGCCGCCTCGCCGACGACATTGCGGATGGCGGAGGAGAGCATGGCCGGCGTCGCATCCGCCGGCCGAACGGTGATCATTGCAACGACACCGGCGACAGCCACGCTGCCGGCCAGCCCGAGCACGTCCCGGCGCGTCGTCTCATCTTGACATCCCATCGCACCAAACCTTCTCATTCCCGCAACGTTGTCAGAAAAGCCACGATATCCTCGATTTGTTCCGCCGACAGGATCGGCTTGCCGCGCCAATTTGGCGCCACCCGCGCGAGGCCATCCACGCGATAGTATGACGGCATGATGGTCTGCGGATTGAAGCGTGCGGCGTCGACCAGCCGCAGCCGGAGCTGGCTCGCGTTCCAGCGGCTGCCGGCACCGGCCAGGCTTGGCGCGAGATCGCCCTGGAACCTGGCTTCGGCAAACGGCCCGCTATGGCAGAGGATGCAGGTCGAGCTGCGGTCCAGAACCAGCGCGCGTCCGCGTGCGGGGTCGCCCGGCGCACCGGTCAGCGAGTCGGCAATGCCGTCGCCTGTCACCGCATAGGGCCGCAAGTCCTGCGCAACCGCCGCGCCGGACAGGGCCGCGGCCAACACCGCACTGGCAAGCTGAACAAATAACCTAGCCAAAGCTGTCCACCGTGATCGATTTGAACCAGTTCAGCGCGTCGTCGGCCTCGCGCTTGCGTGTCTCCGGCGGCGCATCGGCCGGACTGGTTGCCCCGCCTTCGACCTCCGCGAAGATGTCGTCCTTCGGCTGATATTGGCCTGCCAGCGAGAACGCATAGCGGGGCGCGACATTGTTATAGCAGACGCCGGTCAACCGCGGTGGATCGGGTGCCTTGCCCGCCATCAAACTCACGATGGCCACAGCGCAAGCCTTGCCCTGCGCGTTCGCGGCGGACGCCGATTTCGGAATGCCGCCGCCGAGACAGGCATCGCCAATGACATGAACGTTGGCAACGCGTTTGGACTCGAACGTCACGGGATCGATCGGGCACCAACCGGTGTGGTCGGCGGCATCAGCGATTGCCGCGATGCGCCCGGCCTTCTGTGGCGGGATGACGTTGGCGACGTCAGGGGTATAGTCGCCGAACTCGGTGACGATCTTGCGGCTCGCTGGGTCGACCTCGGTGACCCGTCCGCCCTGCGACAGCGAGATGCGCTCGATCAGGCCGGGATAAAGCTCCTTCCAGGCGTTTTCGAACAACCGCTGCTGCGAGAAGCTATCCTTGGCATCGAGGATGAGCACCTTGGAGCGCGGCTTGCGTGCCTTCAGATAATGCGCGATCAGGCTGGCGCGCTCGTAAGGCGCCGGCGGGCAGCGCGAGGGATTGGCGGGCACGGCGATTGCCACTACGCCGCCATCGTCCATCGCTTCCAGCTGCTTGCGCAACAGCACCGTCTGCTCTCCGGCCTTCCAGGCATGTGGCATTTTGACGGCGGCAGCTTCGTCATAGCCGGGCAGGGCGTCGAAGTTGAGATCGATGCCGGGCGCCAGCACCATGCGGTCGTAGCGCAGCGTGGTGTCGTCAGCGAGCGTCACGAGACGCGCGGCGGAATCGATCTTCGCGGCGGCCTGCGCTGCGACGCCGACCCCATCGGCTGCGATCCTGTCATAGCTGAATTGCTGCGCTTCGATGTCCCGCAAGCCCGCGATCACCTCGTTGCTAAACGGACAGGCCGTGAAGATGGGGCTCAATTCGACCAAGGTCACGTCGAGCTTCGGATCGATCCGCTTCAGCGCGCGGGCGCACGCCGCACCCGCGAAGCCACCGCCGATCACGACTATGCGTGCGGCATCTTGCGCGCGCGCATGATGCGGCAACGCGAGCGATGTCGCGGTCGCCGCGAGCCCGCGAACGAACGTTCTCCGCGTTGGCTGGCGCAGCGTCGTCATGGGATGATCCGGAAAATGACGCGGCGGCTCTTGAGGAGCCGCCGCGCATGGCGTCAGGCGAAAGTGATGTTCTGGTCGCGCAGCGGCACCGAGCGGATGCGTTTGCCGGTGGCGGCGAAGAACGCGTTCAGCACCGCAGGCGCCGCCACGCTGATGGTGGGTTCGCCGACCCCGCCCCAGAAGCCGCCGCTCGGCATCACGATCGATTCCACCTTCGGCATCTCGGCGATCCGCATCGAATTGTAGGTGTCGAAATTGGTCTGTTCGATGCGGCCGTCCTTCACCGTGCAGCCGCCGTAGAACAGCCCGGACAGGCCATAGACGAAGGAGCCCGCGATCTGCCGCTCGATCTGCGCCGGATTGACGGCGTAGCCGGGGTCGGTGGCGGCGACGATGCGATGCACCTTGATCTTGTTGCCGTCGACCACGGAGATTTCCGCCGCGCCCGCGACGTAGCTGGCGTAGCCATGGAGATGCGCAAGCCCGCGGTAGACGCCCTGCGGCGCCGGCGTGTCCCAGCCGATCTTCTCGGCCACCGCATTGAGGACGGCAAGGTTCTTGGGATGCTTTGTCATCAGCTTGCGGCGGAATTCCAGCGGGTCCTGGCCCGCCGCATGCGCCAGCTCATCCATGAAGCATTCGAGGTAGATGGCGTTGTGATTGACGTTCACGCCGCGCCAGAACCCCGGGATGATGTGCGGGTTGCGCATCGAATGTTCGATCAGGAGATTGGGAACCGAATAGCCGAACGCGGCTTCCCCTCCTGGATTGAGACCGGCGAAGGTCGCCGGATCCTTGCCGTTGACCAGCGCCTCGGGACGCAGGGCGAACAGGATGGACTGCCCGGAAATGCGCATGTGCAGGGCGGTCAGATTGTTGTCGGCGTCGAGGCCGCCGGTCAGCTTGCATTGCGTGATCGGATGATAGCGGCCGTGCGTCATGTCCTCCTCGCGCGACCACAACAGCTTGATCGGCGTGCCCGGCATCTGCCTGGCGACGTCGACGGCCTGGCGGACATAGTCGGTCTGGCCGCGCCGGCCGAAGCCGCCGCCCAGGATCTGCTTGTGCACCTCGCATTTGTCGGCGGGCAGGCCGGAGCCCTCCAGCACCGCGGCAAAAGCCGCCTCGCCGTTCTGCGTCCCGCACCAGACCTCGCAGCGGTCGGCGGTATAGAGCGCGGTCGCATTCATCGGCTCCATGGTGGCGTGGTTCTGGTAGGGGTAGTTGTAGACGGCTTCGACTTTCTTGGCGGCGCCGGCAAGCGCCGCGGTGACATCGCCATTCTGGTTGCCGACATAGGCCGGTCCGGAATCGAGACCCTCGCTGAGCCATTGCGCGATCGACGCGCTGGTCACCTTGGCATTCTCGCCCTCGTCCCAGACGATCGGCAGCGCATCGAGCGCGGTCTTGGCGTGCCACCAGGTGTCGGCGATGACGGCAACGGCGGTGTCGCCAACCCGCACCACCTTCTTGACGCCCTTCATGCTGGCAATCTTTGCGTCATCGAAGCTCTTCAGCTTGCCGCCGGTGACCGGGCAATCCTTGATCGCGGCATTGAGCATGCCGGGCAGCTTGACGTCGATGCCGTAGACCATCGCGCCGGTGACCTTGTCAGCGGTGTCGAGCCGTTTCACACCCTTGCCGATCAGCTTCCAGTCCTTCGGATCCTTCAGCTTAACGTCTGCGGGCGGTTCAAGCTTGGCGGCCGCTTCCGCGACCTTGCCGTAGGTCGTGGTCTTGCCCGAGGGCGTGTGCGTAATGACGCTGTTGGCCGCGGTGCATTCGGCGGCCGGAACCTTCCATTCGTTGGCGGCGGCCTGGATCAGCATCGTCCGCGCGACCGCGCCGCCCTTGCGCACGTAGTCCTGCGAGGTGCGGATGCCGCGGCTGCCGCCGGTCGAAAAATCGCCCCAGGCGCGCTTGCGGGCAACGTTCTGGCCGGGCGTCGGATATTCGGTCGTGACTTTGGTCCAGTCGCATTCGAGTTCTTCGGCGACGAGCTGGGCAAGGCCGGTGAGCGTGCCCTGGCCCATTTCCGAACGCGCGATGCGGATGACAACGGTGTCGTCGGGCCGGATCACGACCCAGGCGTTGATTTCCGGCGAGCCGTCGGCGGCGCGGACGACGGCGGGACCGCCGAAGGGAAGATCGAAGCCGATCGCGAGACCGGTTCCGGTGGCGGCGGTGCCGATCACAAAGGCGCGACGCGTGAAGCGAGGTGCAACATGCTTGTTCATGGATGCCTCCTCAGACGTTCGTGACGGCATGGATCGCCTCGCGCACCTGCTGGAAGGTGCCGCAGCGGCAGATATTGGTGATGGCCTCGTCGATGTCCTTGTCGGTGGGCTTCGGCTTGTCCTTGAGCAGGGCTGCGACCGCCATGATCATGCCGCTCTGGCAATAGCCGCATTGCGGAACGTCGTTGGCGATCCAGGCCTCCTGCACCCTGTGCAGGGCGCCGTTGGCAGCCAGGCCCTCGATGGTGATGATCTGCTTGTCCGCGGCTTCGCCGACCGTCATGCCGCAGGAGCGCACCGCGACGCCGTCGACGTGAACCGTGCAGGCGCCGCATTGTGCGATGCCGCATCCATATTTGGTGCCGGTCAGCCCGGCATTCTCCCGGATGGCCCAGAGCAGCGGCGTATCCGGCTCGACATCTACAGTGAAAGCTTTGCCATTGATTGTAAGGTTTGCCATCGCATTTCCCCAACTCGTGCAACCCATCGGTTGAACTGTGGCGCGATGCTGAACCGGAACCCGGTACAGTTCAAATCAACAATCTGCGCTTGCGCTGCGGAAAATTAGCTAGGTTGCGGTGTTGCATGGCGCTTGCTGCGCTGTTGGGGCGTGTGTCGGTTGCACGACGATCTTCATGTCATCAGGCAAGAGCCGCAGCGCAACCGGTTGCCGCCCACCGCACTTGCTGGAACTTGGACTTGCTAGAACTGATAGCGGCGAAGTCCGCCGTCGACCGGAATGACGGCACCGGTGATGTAGCGCGCCTTCGACGAGGCGAGGAACACCGCGAGCGCCGCGAGGTCTTCCGGTTCGCCCCAATAGCCCACAGGAATCTCCTCCTCGGCAAACCTTTTGCGATAGTCCTCCGGATAGTTGCGGCGGATCTGCTCGCTCATGATCCGGCCGGGCGGAATACTGTTCACCGTGATGCCGTGTTCGCCGATCTCGCGCGACAATCCCTTGGCCCAGGCGTGGACCGCGGCCTTTGCCGCGAACGCAGCATTCAATCCTTCCGGTTCGGATTTGCCGGTGATGTTGATGATCCGTCCCCATCGCCGTTCGATCATTTGCGGGAGCAGGGCGTGCGTGACCTGCCGGTAGCGCGTGAAATTCAGGGTCAAGGCCTCCTCCCAGGCGCTGTCGGGGGCGTCGACGGGCAGGGGCCGGCTGCCGCCCGCATTGTTGACCAGGATATCGACATGGCCCAACGTGTCGGTCGCCGCCGCCGCCAGCCTGGTCGCGGCGTCCTCCTGCATGATGTCCTGGACTATCGGCATCACCTCGGCACCGCCTTCGGCCCGGACCTCCTGGGCGAGCGCGTCAAGCAGGTCCTTGCGCCTTGCGACCGCGGCAACGCGCACGCCCTCCAGCGCCAGCATTTTGGCGATGGCCCGGCCAATGCCGATGCTGGCTCCGCTGACGACTGCAGTCCTGGACTTGAGCTCGAGATCCATGTGTGCGGTGCTTTCCCTGTGTTTCCAACAGTTGCGTATGCTGGATATCTTGTTTCGTTGCCGGAGATCTTGTTCCGTCGCGTCCACACGTGATACGCCCGCGCGGTCGCTGAAGCAGCAATACAGGCGGCTCAACGGAAAGATAAAGAAGAAAATCGCAAAACGAGGCCTCGGCAATGGTGTGGAATCCGCAACAATATCTCAAATTCTCCGGGCACAGGCTGAGACCGGCGGTCGATCTTCTGATGCGCATTCCGGATGTCTCCGTGCGGCGCGCCGCCGACCTCGGCGCCGGCGCGGGGAATGTCACGCGACTGATCAAGGACAGATGGCCGGACGCCGCCGTCACAGGCGTCGAAGGCTCGGCCGAGATGGTGGCCGCCGGACAGAAGGCGGCGCCCGAGGTCGAATGGCTACATCAGGATTTGGCATCATGGCATCCGGCGCAGAGCTATGACGTGATCTATTCCAATGCGGCGCTGCACTGGCTTCCCGACCATGCAAAGCTGTTTCCCGCACTGATGGACAAGGTCGCGCCAGGCGGCATCCTGGCGGTGCAGATGCCGCGCAATTTCGAAGCGCCCTCGCATCTGCTGATCGCGGAAACCGCACTGAATGGACCGTGGCGCAGCAAGGTCGAGCATCTGGTAACGCCGCCACCGGTGCGTGAGCCCGGCTTCTATCACAGCCTCTTGGTGCCGAGCTCCGACACGATCGACATCTGGGAGACGGAATACCTGCAGGTGCTGCAGGGCGACAATCCGGTCAAGGAATGGACCAAAGGTACTTGGCTGACGCGATATCTGGATGTCCTTAAAGGCGAGGAAGGAGCGGCTTTCGAGGCCGCCTATGGCGAGCGCGTTGCAAAGGCCTATCCGCCGAACGCTTTCGGACAGACCCTGTTCCCGTTCCGTCGCCTCTTCATCGTGGCGCAACGCAAAGCCTAAAGGCCTTCGCGGCTGCGAAAGGTAGGGCAACATCTCGCCAGGGCAGCAGGCTGGAGCGCCAGGTCAACCTGCCTAGAGAGGACGTCTGTCGACCCAGACTGCCGTTCTCGTCGGCGCCAGTTCGGCTTAGGTCTAGTTGTTCGGGTAGGCGTTTACTGCCACACCTCAAATCCGGAAAACCAAGAACAAGAATCGGTTTCCGCGCCAATCGAGAGGAAAGCCCATGCGCAGGTTCATACTGGCGGCCGCCGTCGCCGCCATTTTCATTGCTCCCGCCGCCGCGGTGGCCGATGAGCCGATCGTCATCAAGTTCAGCCACGTCGTCACCAACGACACGCCGAAGGGCAAGGGGGCGCTGAAGTTCAAGGAGCTTGCGGAAAAATATACCGGCGGCAAGGTCAAGGTCGAAATCTATCCGAACTCCTCGCTGTACAAGGACAAGGAAGAGATCGAGGCGTTGCAGCTCGGTTCCGTGCAGATGCTTGCGCCCTCGACCGCGAAATTTGCTCCGCTCGGCGCCAAGGAATTCGAGGCGCTCGATCTACCCTGGCTGTTCAAGGACGAAGAGACCTACACCAAGGCCATGAAGGGGCCGGTCGGCAAGTGGCTGTTCCAGAAACTCGAGTCCAAGGGCATCACCGGGCTCGCTTATTGGGACAACGGCTTCCACATGGTCTCGGCCAATCGTCCGCTGCTGATGCCGGCGGATTATCAGGGGCTCAAGATCCGGATCTCCGGCTCCAAGATCGCCGACCGCTATTTCCGCGACGTCGGCTCGATTCCGCAGATCATCGCATTCTCCGAAGTCTATCAGGCGTTGCAGACCGGTGTGGTCGATGGCTGCGAGAACACCGCGTCGAACTATCTGACCCAGAAGTTTCATGAGGTGCAGAAGGACATCACCGTCTCCTACCACGCTCATCTGCAATATGCCGTGATCGTCAATGCGAAGTTCTGGAGCGGATTGCCACCGGATATCCGCCAGCAGGTCGACAAGGCAATGGATGAGGCGACCGACTACACCAACTCGATCGCGGTCAAGGAAAACGAGGACGCCCTGGCCGAGATCAAGAAGTCGGGCAAGACCACGCTGCATTACCTGACCGAGGATCAGAAGAAGGCCTGGCAGGAGGCCATGCGCCCGACCTATGCTTGGGCCAAGGGCCGTGTCGGGCAGGAGGTGCTCGACCTCATCGCCAAGGAACTCGACGTCAAGATGAATTGACGGTTGGCCGATAATAAACAACGGCAAAGCGGTCGGGAGTGATTGCACTCCCGGCCGTTTCGCTCTGGGACGGGGGACTTAAGTGCTGAAAGTGCTCGGTCGAGCGCTCGACCATCTCGAAGAATGGCTGATCGCCACCCTGATCGCGGCGGCGACGGCGCTGATCTTCGCGGCCGTGGTGCACCGATACGGGACCGGCGTCTCGATCAATCTGTCGAAATGGCTGACCGCGCACGGCGTACCCGTCCTGCCTGCGATTCTCAAGGACATCTATCTGTGGCTGGCGGCCCTCGACGTCTCGTGGGCGCAGGAGCTTTGCATCTACATGTTCATCTGGATGGCGAAGTTCGGCGCCGCCTATGGCGTGCGCACCGGCATCCATGTCGGGGTGGACATTCTCGTCAACCGGGTGCCGGCGCATTCGCGCAAGCAGGTGATCCTGTTCAGCCTGCTGTGCGGCGCGTTCTTCACCGGCATGATCGCTACCTTCGGCGGCTCGTTCGTCGCCGAGATGTTCAAGACCGGCCAGCAGTCGAACGACCTGGAAGCGCCGATGTGGATCGTCTATCTCGCGATCCCGCTCGGCTCCGGGTTGATGTGCTTCCGCTTTCTGCAGGTGTCGTGGTTCTATTACTGGACCGATCAACTGCCGCATCACAATGAAGCGCAGGTCGAGGGCATCGAAGTCACGGCCCCGGCCTTGCACCCGGAGCCCGGCGATCCCGCGGAGGCCGCCCGCGGCAAGACCAGCCCGATGGGATTGATCCTGATTCTGGCGCCGATCCTGATCCTGACGCTCTGCCTCGGCCAGAAGGCCGGAATCATCGTGATGCCGCAGGCGCTGCGCGCCGCCACCATCTTCGCGCTGCTGATCGCGCTGATGCTGACCGGCATCCCGGTCTCGATCGCGCTCGGTCTCACCGTGATGACGTTCCTGTTCACGCTGACCGCGGTCCCGATCGAAGCGGTGTCGATGAAGCTGTTCACCGGCATCGAAAGCTTCGAGATCATGGCGATCCCGTTCTTCATCCTCGCTGGCAATTTCCTGACCCATGGCGGGGTGGCGCGGCGGATGATCGATTTCGCGACCTCGCTGATCGGGCACTGGCATGGCGGGCTGGGGCTCGCCGGCATCGTGGCCTGCGCGATGTTCGCGCTGGTGTGCGGCTCGAGCGTCGCCACTGTCGCCGCCGTCGGCGCGATCGTGCTGCCCGAAATGGTCAGGCACGGCTATCCGATGCGGTTCGGCGCCGGCATCATCACGGTCGCGGGCTCGCTCGGCATCCTGATGCTGCCGTCGATTCCGAAGATCATCTACGCGGTCGCCACCGGCACGTCGATCGGCGCGCTGTTCGTGGCCGGGCTATTGCCCGGCATACTCCTGACCACCATGCTCTGCGTGGTGACCTGGTATCTGGCGCGGTCGCGGGACTACCCGCGCATGACCAAAGCGACCTGGGCCGAGACCTTGCACGCGTTCCGGGAAAGCATCTGGGGGCTGATGCTGGTCGTCATCATCATCGGCGGCATCTATAGCGGCCTGTTCACCGCGACAGAGGCTGCCGCCATGGCTGCGGTCTATTCGTTCTTCATCTCGGTATTCGTGTACAAGGCGCTCGCGTTCAAGGATGTGCCGCGCGTGCTGCTGCGGGCCGCGAACACCAGCGCGATGCTGTTGTATATCGTGACCAACGCGGTGCTGTTTTCCTTCGTGCTCAGCAACGAGAACATTCCTTCCGCGCTTGCCGACTGGATCACGGCGCAGGATCTCGGCTGGGTCGGTTTCCTGCTGCTGGTCAACATCCTGTTGCTGCTGGCCGGCAACTTCATGGAGCCGACGTCGATCATCCTGATCATGGCGCCGATCCTGGCGCCGGCCGCCAGACGGCTCGGGATCGATCCGGTGCATTTCGGCATCGTGATCGACGTCAACATGGAGGTCGGCCTCTGCCACCCGCCGGTCGGCCTCAATCTCTACGTCGCATCGATGATAGCCGGCATGCGCATCACCGATCTCGCGATGGCCGTCATGCCCTGGCTGCTCACCATGCTGGTGTTCCTGGTGATCGTGACCTATTGGCCAGGTCTTACACTCTGGCTTCCAACCGTGCTCGGCATGAAATAGGTCGTCTCGCGACGAGGCGTGGCGGGAACCAACCGGCGCCTTACCATTTATTCACGTTCCGTTCAGAGGCTGTTCAGCCGCGCGCTCGTAAGTGACGGGCGGCGATCCCGACTCCTTGAGTGGGCACGATTGATGAGATCGACGCTTGCACCGAACCTCCTCTTGAAAACGATCTGCCGCGGGGCGATGGCCTCGCGAATGGCTGCCGCGGTCGGCGTAATCGCCCTCCTTTTCGGCAGCATCGCCTGCGACGCCGCCGAGCTGAACCTGCACGACATGGCGCTGCTCGACCGGCTGACATGGGGGATCAATGCCGCGAGCGCCGCCCATTTCCAGGCGGTCGGCGCGGAGCGTTGGCTTGCCGAACAATTGCATCCCGCCGACGCCGCGTTGCCCGATGCGGTTCGCTCCCAGATCGAGGCGATGCCGGACGTCCACAAGTTTCCGTTCGACATCGCGGCCGCCTTCGATCTGCAAGGCCGGACCGCCAATCAGATTCCCGACCCCGACCTGAAACGCGCCGCGCAGCAGACGTTCCAGCAGGGCATGAACGAGCGGGCGAAACAAGCAGCGGCACGCACGATCCTGCGCGCGCTCTACGCGCCGGATCAGTTGCGCGAGCGCATGACCTGGTTCTGGTTCAACCATTTCAACGTGCATCAATACAAGGCCAACATTCGCGTTCTGGTTGGCGACTAC
>Ga0307508_10003533_pt1 | contig 15750 bp, 15 predicted proteins | sample 9_EM_MG_FD_203089 | JGI IMG/M metagenome (GOLD analysis project Ga0307508, IMG submission 203089) | Populus trichocarpa ectomycorrhiza microbial communities from riparian zone in the Pacific Northwest, United States - 9_EM | ecosystem: Host-associated > Plants > Roots > Unclassified | place...
GCACAATCCTCCACGCTTTAATGCCTTTGAGGATGCGACTGCACTGTCTCTTCCAGGTGGCATAGTTGGCACCTTCAAGGATCTCGATAGTTCCCAGTGCGTGCTTGTATGGCTTTGAGGTCATGGTGTCGGTAGACTTTTCGTTTTCTTACTTCGTGGGTTAGCGAAGTTCGTGAAGACTGAGCAGGAGAACGTAAAGAACAGGGCCCCGATGTGGCCGGCCCCCGCGCTTATAGCTAGGCTCTTCTTGAGCCTACGTTTGACGCGAGAACAAGCGAACGGTTGAGAGTAGCGACAGGAGAGGTTTTGTAGAGGTTTTTCGTAGCGACGCGAGAGGTTTTGTAGAGGTTTTTCGTAGCGGTTACGGCAGAGGGCTCATAACCTGTGACAAGATATCGTATCGTGATCGCAGTCTTGAGTAGAGGGCCAGGGGGCGAGTGGGGCGAGCAGGCCGAGCACGAGAGAAAGATCAAGAAAGAGTAGGAGAATTGAGAGATGAACGTAATTCTAGTTACTATGAGATGTATCGAAGTAAGAGAGGAAAAGCTAGAAAGAGAAAAAGTTTTCACAGAGTCCCGTTACACCAAACCTTATCCTGCCGGGCCTCCTTGTGCCGTACACTCTAGGCACCTCATATCGAGGGCGAGAAGCCTCTCTCAACAATTCTCTCGATGATGGCGTTGAGATTGGCGTGGTGGCTCGGTATGGCAGTCGATGTTTCTCGCTCTGACTGCGTGGCATCGGCGTCCGCTTGGCGACGATGTCTTTTCCCTATTTTACGCCACTAGCCTAATAAGCACCTGCACAAGCATCCTGCAGGCTTGGTGGGCAGTTTCTCGATAGACTCCACCTTCGCAGGTTAGGTTGGCAAGCTTACCTAAAGACGGGAGAACGCGCAGCCTGCCGGCGCGGTGACGGGGCCATCGGCCTGCTCGGAGGACGCGCCTTCCGCTGCGGCTCCGTGATGCACTTAATTACACTGCTGATGTCCCGCTGGCGTTGGTATTAGCGTGGTGGCTCGGGGAAGAACTGAACTCCTGTCAATCCGGCTGACGTGGCAGCGCCGTGATGTAGCCGCTGGATTCTTGCTGGCGATGATCTTGAGGTGGTAACAGGCTCGGTGATCCTCGCGACGTCCGGGGCGTTGTCGTTGGCTCTTTGATTTAGCCAACACAGCAACGACGAGCGATCAGACCGATGTCAGCGCTAGTCAGACATCCAGAGAAATATAGTTGGCGTCATCAAGAATTCTAAATGACATCATCCTCAGTGCCGCAGAATAGGATCGGTGATTACTGATGCGTAAAATCAATGCGAACGACAAGGAGACTTTCAAAAAGTGGGCGAATATGCTGGACAGGAGGTGGGCAGCAGGTCGTCACGCGGATATCCAGCATTCGATGGTATATTATCCCATCTCGAAACATACACAGAACCGCATCTGGCTGCTCTCGGATAGCACCATCATGTCGCTTCCGTCGCCACCAGGCGAGTTTACCTGAAAATTTCGGTTTTCTTTCGCTCATCTTCCACCGTCCTCTGTTCTACTCCATTCTGTGATATTGGTATTGACTCGGGCTAGTCAGTACTCCTATCTGGAAGACTCGCTAGTGTACTAAACGTTTGTTGCCCTAAACCAACAGCTGAAGTTCGAATTCCTTTGAAAGTCGTGAGACGGATTGCGTAAGGAGATGATCGAGAAAGTGTCTCACTTCCGGGCGAGGGAATTCAAGGAGCAGCCGCCTGTAGGAGGAGCGCCCACGGTCCCAGGCGGCGACTCAGATGAGTGCCACCAAACTCAGGGCAGTCTTCGCCAAATCACTCTGATATCAGAGAAGCGTGATCTCTTCCACCCGACCTGGAGGTGGAGAAAGATCCGATGAAGCACATCCTGCAAGATGGCCGCATTGCGGTAAACGATGATACTGGGCCATTGGATCCTAGCTTCGTGGTGCTGTTGGGAATCTTCAATATGAACGACGTTTGGCACGTATGGGCTCCTGACGTTAACATCGCTGGATTCGTGCTAAACTCAAGGCCCGTAGGTGCCAGAGCCCAGCCGTATGGCAGTCTCACGATGCACCCCGAAGCCAGAATTGAATGGGCCCAGTATCCCTGCTCGTACCTTCGCACGTTAATTGGTCTGGCCATGAGGAACGTTAGCGAGTACAGTGGGTCTGCACGCATTTTGATCGACTCCGTAGGCGTTCCAATAGGAATTTTGATTTTATTTGGTTTTTGAATGCAGATGGCAAGTAAAAAAATGTAAAAACAGAGGGAAAAAATGAAAGAGGAAAGTTAGATGAAATGAAAATGAAAATGAAAATGAAACCAAAAAACAAACGAATAATCTTGGGGATTCTTTTGGAAAAAGGTGAAAAATAAAAAATACAACGCATTGTTGCGGCGCGGCGAAGAACAAATTGAGGAGGTGGGTGATAGGTAAATACAAAAGGTCAGAGGTAAATAGAAAGGTGAAAGACAACAACAGGTGTTAGGCAAATCCAATTGGGGAAGGTAAACACAATAGGTGAAGCGGGTTACAATGGTGAAGTTGCAATTACAACAAGTGAGAGGAAGTTGCAACAAATGAAAGGTAACAGTACTTGAGATGACAGGCAGCATGGGTGATGATAGGCAATTGCGACAGGTGAAAAATAACGGGCATATATGTAGCAGCTTGGAGAGCCATTGCTAGCTGCGGAAAGAAAATAATTGCAGTAAAGGCAAAATTTGAGTTGCAAACGTCCTGGATGAACGATATTCCATTTTTGCTTCGCCAAGAACCCCCTCTCTCCTCTCCACTGCCGTCACCCCCCTGGTCTCCGTTCGCATTGAAATCCTACAATTTGGGTTGATGCTATTGCTACTTACAATCCTTCTGTGCGGACGGGAAGTATTGATTAGGCTACTTCTCGGGTACGCTGCGGTTCTCCGTGTCGTCTTTTCGATTTTCCTCAGAGAGGTCGTCATCGTGGACCTCCGGGAGCGTTGATTTATGCTCCACCTCCTTCCCCTTCCGGAAAACAGCTGCTGTCTTTCTCGGCCCGTCGATTCCCTGACTGCCTTGTGGCGCTTCCTTCCGTTTCGTTGTCGGAGACATCTGGCCAGTAGCCGGCGGTTGGTGGCCCGCGTCCGTCCTCAAACCACTTTCACTGACACTATAGCCATCCGTCACAACTCCTTCCTCAATAAGGGGTGGCGGAACGTCGGTAGTGGAATTGGGCTCAGTTTTGAGAAACACTTCCGCCATCAGACGGTAGTCAGGGCACTGGTTACCCAACCATTCTATGTGATTATTAGTCGAGAGTACATTAAGTTATGGTAGGATGCCAACTTGCCTTGCTCCACTGCAGCCCACTCCTTTTCGCTCCCGTTGCCGTCAATGATATGGCACTCAACCCTCGTCTTCGCCTTTACGAAGCGCTTTCTCAGTTCCCCCACATGAGCACGAATAGCACTAGGCGACCGAAAACCGCGGAAGTAGTGACATGTCTCCGCAAACTCGTCCCAAAACTTTTTTGGACTCTGATTCATCTTCTTGTAGTTATCGCCATGATTCAAAATCCCGAGCAACACTCGGTTTTCGTAAGACTGCCACCGTCCCGCCTTCCTGGCTGCAAAACCAGCTGCGGGGAAGGCAAGACTATTATTGTACGCCTCTCGCAGTTCCAGCTGGATATTACGCGGGGGCAGCTCTTGTGAAGCGATATCGCCAGAAATAGCCGGGTTGCTAATAGATGTCAAGCGGGAAGAGCTGTGGTCGCCAACGGTAGAGGAATGCGAAGGATCATGTGCGGCGGCAGCACTGTAGGTGTCACTTGAGCGATAAACCGCGGAAGGACTGTGGTAGCCAATGGTAGAAGAATGCGAAGGATCGTGTGCGGCGGCAGCACTATAGGTGTCGCGTGAGGGATAAATCGGGTTGTGAACGGATGTAAAGGCGGAAGAGCTGTGGAAGCCGGGGGTAAATGAATGCGAATGGTGTTGTACAGCGGCAACACTGGAGGTGTCGCTTGAGCGATAAACCGGGGAAGGGCTGTGGTAGCCAATGGTAGAAGAATGCGAAGGATCGTGTGCGGCGGCAGCACTATAGGTGTCGCGTGAGGGATAAATCGGGTTGTGAACGGATGTAAAGGCGGAAGAGCTGTGGAAGCCGGGGGTAAATGAATGCGAATGGTGTTGTACAGCGGCAGCACTGGAGGTGTCGCTTGAGCGATAAACCCGGGAAGGGCTGTGGTAGCCAATGGTAGAGGAATGCGAAGGATCTTGTGCGGCGGCAGTACTGTACGTGTCGGTTGAGTGATAGGACGGGTTGTTACCGGGTGCAGAGTCGGACAACCTGCGGGCGGCAGGGGTAGAAGAACGCCAAGGATAGTGTACGGCAGCGGCACTGTAGGTGTCGCTGGAGGTACTCGTGACATACGGAATATCGACCTTGGAAGGACCAAGTGTCGGCGACTGCGCCGGTGGAGTTGACCGAGAGAGCGCTGCGCCGTCAACTGCATCAGCTTTCGCCCCTTTGAGAAGTCTGAATCATTTCACATAGGCGCTTACATTCGTTCTCATGGCCGGTGGTGGCCACCTCTTCTACTTTTGCTGTAACGTTGGGGTTGAGTGAAATTGCCAACCAAGAGCGGGTATTAATCCCTCTTCCAGCTTCGGTGTCCTCGCTTCTCGCGGCAGCGACACCTCCTGGTACGTCGGCAGTCGATCGAGCGGTGTTCTCGGACATGGTGGTTCCCTGCAGGCAGCGCAAGTTAGAGGTAATATCTCAGCATCGCTGGGGAACTTACTTGTAGTAGAGCTTTCGGAAAGGAGGACGAGTTTTGTGGTCTTTCGGTGCTGCTAGATGTTTTTGATGTGGTGAAGTATGTGTGCGCGGGCTGATGTGCAAAGGTTTCATGTTGGCGGACGGGCGGAGTATAAATCAGCGAGTTGGCAGCCGACGTCGGCAATACGTCACTTCACTAGTCCGCCGAGCTGCGGATTTCAGGTTACGGCGCTGCCTCTTGACGCCCACAGGAAAGTGCAACGCGCTATCAGAGGTACCACACTCGGTGCCATTCTTGTTGCAGAAGTCGCACCCCTCACGCAGCGGTACCACGACAGACACTCTACCACTGTCGAAGTCGCAGCGACGTCGGGCCCTTTGAGGCCAGCGAGTCCGGAGTGCATCGTCGCCGCCCGCTGTCGGTGCCCGTATCTTCGCCTGCAATCATAGCCTGCCGCTTCGAGCCGGAGGTGGGGGTCGCCGTAAAAGGATGGAGACATCGGAGTTCTGCCGGCTACTATTAGCAGACAAGACGCAACGTTTCGGGAGCGTCTCTCCTCCTGCGCATCACTGCCAATCAGTATTCACGGGGTGCCTGTCTTATACAACAGCTCGAACTGCAGACCTGCCCGTGTGTTGTCGGGCGACACCTGCGCTGCCACGGGCGCTCAGCCACGCGTAACCGAAATCCGTGGAATCCAAGGACAGTACCCATGCCCCGTGTACTGGCAATGTCAATTGCACGTACCGATGATTCCCCCCCGTCAAATGAACGATGCCCGCAGAAAACCACGATTGCAATGCAAGTGCATTATTCTCCGACTACCGCTGTCGTCATCGTTCCGTCATTCATTCCTGCTTTGAGGGAAGATGATCGGTATTCACGCCGGTGAGTCCTAACCAACCCGCCACCACCAACGTCAGTATGAAGTCATACGTTGACAACATTAGTTTCTCATTCGTAGGGGACACCACCTACATTCTTCGCTGAATGGTCGTGGCCATGGACTGAGTGACAGCGCTGCTTGTTCACCCGTCACTGCGCATCAGGGGGCATGCGCTATCATCGCTGGTTTTCACTCGGGATGCGTAATTTTCGTAAAGCCTGGTGCGTGACGGTAGAATGCCACGTAAAGTTGTAAAGGCTTGGCGGTCTTCATCGTGCGACACGCCCTGCACGTGCAGCTAATGAGGAATGCGACAATGGGGTAGCAGACGACGGTGGCGGAAGTAGGTTTTTTATTTACTTATTGATACTCGCGCACGACCTATATAGATCATGGCGGCGTACATTCTGCGCGGTTTTGAATGGCGGAAGTAGGTAGCGGGGCGGCGTAGCTGGCGCTTCCAGCTAAGGGGTAGCGTAAGGAAGAAGTAACGCCTTGTGTGGTTTCTTTCCTCCCGATTACACATACGCGCATGTAGCCCCTAGAGTATTGCGGCGCACTTCGCCTTCAGGTATCCTGTCTGCAGTCAGCGCACGGCGAAACCTTGCAAGCTCCCCTCAGCCCTCCGCCCAGTCCCACGTAGAAGCGCACCAAGGAAATCCCACAAATGAAATCGTGTCCGTGAGGAAAGAGCAATGAACGAAAGAGAGGTACTCCCGTCTGCCAGCCGTCACCTGCGGATGCAGTGGGCAGCGTGCGGAGGGATAGCAGCGGGGGGAGGCAGCGGCCAACGCAGCAGCACCAGTGACCGGATGGCGTGGGCGGCGGACGAAGGGAGAAAGGCCGGCGGAGAGGCAGCGGTGGCCGGATGGCGTGGATGGCGGGGGCGGTTGACGAAGGGACAACCGCGAGTGGCACGACGGCGGTGAACGGAGGACGGGGCGGCGAGTAAAGAAACGGCGGCGGGCGGAGATACGGCTGTGAGCAGACCGCGCGAGCAGTGAGCGGATACGATTGCCCGGTGACGGCGAGGGATGAGGAAGAAGTGAGGTGAAGCCGCTATCTCGGCCTCAAAGGAAGAGTAAAGACGAGACAAAGGTCCGGGGACGCGAACCAACGAGCAGTTGAGTAAGGGAGGAAGAGAGGAGAAGGAGAGGAGAAGGACAACAAAGAAAGTACGTGTCGGTGGGGCTAATCCCGCTTAATGCTTTGGCTGTTACTCATCACTCTGGAACAGCTTTCATTGATACTTATTCATTTCTCCCACACCGCATCAGGAAGGTGCAGTCTAGCCCCCAAACACCGAACTCGCGGCACGATGCCAGCATGCACAGCACAAACGTCAGGTGTCTGTCGCCTCCACGGGGGCAGCCCCTGCTGGTAACGCGAAACAGGGGCACCCAATCGTGGCCCTACTCACCCGAGAATGATGTCACTCACGCTGGGGCTCTACGGGCGCGCCAAGACAGGGAGCGAGCGGCTTTCAGGTTTTTCTGGGCTGAGCGATTCCTCGCCTGCGACCTTGATAGATTATGGCGACGAACGAGGACGGAGCACGATGGCGGGCACAAAGCATCAGCCGATGGTCTGAAGGAGGAGCCGCACGTCAGCAGAAACGCGGCTGCAGGCGGATCCCAGAACTGCGCCATCTGTCGTCCTGCGCTACCCCCGCGTGTTTCTATGCAGGGCTGCAGCCATCTCACCGCTGAGCGGCGGCGGCCAGTATGTATCTAGCCAAAGGGAGAGCGGTAAATGTAGCTAGCCCCGCGGACAGATACGGGTTGGTGTCGCTGTTGGTGTTCGCCGTAGTCTTGAACAGGCTTCTAGATGCGAACTAAAATTATAGTCACCGACTCGCCCCCCCTCCCCCTGAGCGACCGCGCGTACGCTAGCAGGCACCTCTCCGGAAATCCGGGCGCCTCACGGAGCGCATGTATCCTGTTGTCTTCAGCGTATTATACATAATTGCTGTGCAGATTATCCCCCACCATAACAAATCGCACAAGAGCACAGCACCACTTCCGCACGGCAATCGAGTCTACATCAAGGCTCAACCTGCTTTGTCAGAGTAATGGGCGTCCGGAGATGACGGACCGGAGCCAGCACGTCCGGAGATGACAGCTGCCCGAGTCTCCGAGCGCCGGCTCGGGAGACAGTCTTACGTCCTTTACCCCTGGCGAGTCCCTCAGGCCCGTTGTATATAGAGTGAATGTTCCTCCTTCGAAGTTGTATCAATCAATCAACTCACTATCTTCATCTCTATCGATCCCTATATTCCAACATGCTTCCTACTCTGTTGCACTCGCGCTCTCGGATCTCTGCTTTTCTGTATTGCTACCGTGCTCTGTATTCTATCCGCGTTGTCAGCCGGCTCTCTGGTATTGCTCACGTTACCTCCCACTTCGTCGTCATTCGCGGGCATTGTCCCGCACCGCGACATCCATCGTTACCAGCGCGACGGGGGCGGGCGCCGGCCTATGCTTCCACCATACCTCAACGCATGGCATGGCCGCTCCCTACAGGAGAGCACCCGATACAGAATTTGGCGCTTTTCAGCACTAATGGTACTTTTCGATGGTTTGAGGCTTTCTGGAGGTGGCGCAGTACCGCTCCCTACGGACCTCACTGTGTGCATCCATAATCGGCACTACGACAATGTTACCAGACGAACGGAAGAATTCACTTTGCGCAAGTAAAGAAATGAACACGGAGACTGACACTGAGGGGATGGGGGATTCGCGGCTGCCCATCCCCGTTCACTGCAATCGGTTCTTGTGCCATACTGGAGTTGCAAAGCACCAAAGCCCGAGTCCGGTGGGTCCGAGCCGCAAGCGACAATGCCATGGATCGAGACATACTGCCCACCAAGCTGGTGGCGTAGGTGGTGGTATTGACGGACCACGTCAGTTGACGTCGACGAACTGTGAGATGGAGGGTATCATAGCTCGCAAACGGTTAGCCTCGCGAGGTGGAAGGGGGGGGCGAAGGGGGAAGTGCAGAATGGGGAGGGGGTGGAGGGGGTGGACGGGACCGAGGGAGGAGGGGATAGGGGGGTGGAGATGTGCGAGTAGGGGGAAGGGAGGGTGTCGTCATAGCGCAAGCTGCACTTCTGACCCCAGGCCCACTCCACACCACCGGTGCCACCACCATTCGTCCACATTCGTCTCTGAATGGGCTGCGCCTGCAGCACCCCGCGCAGCGCATCTCGTGGGCATCCACTCTCGCCTCTAGCTATCACTCGCCGCCAGGAAGGGTGTCGTCATAGCGCGCAAACTCCGTCGCCCCGACCGCACGCCCACTCCACACCCTCTATGTAGTTGCCACTCGCCGCCAGGAAGGGTGTTGTCAGTGCGCGCACTCCGCCCGCCCGCGTACCCTCGCTCACTTCAAGCCCGGAACATCTCACTCACTCGATTGCAAAACGTAATTCGCAGTCCACCACCCCCTGTTCGTACGGGCGTTCTCCTACCGGCCTGCAATAGCACTACACATGGCTGTCATTCGTCGTTCCAGTCGGTCTTGTCGGTTGACTGAGACAGGGCGGTGTTCGTCGACCCGAGGGTAACGACACCTACAGCCATCCGGGCCGGTGAAATCAGAACGGCTGCCCTCCAGACCCCGAAATGGCGCAATGGGCCATAGACAGGGCTTCTGACTGGTAGAGTGTCTGAGTAAGTGCGGCGTGAGTGGGCACTAGGCCGTGATGAAATCAGTTGCAGATGAGCTGGATAACTGGTTGGGTGTCGTTGAGGCGGCGTTGCACATGCCGGGAACGAGATTCATTGCAACGAATTTCCACCGAGTCTTTGATTTCGGGGTCAGGCAGCGAGACTGGGTCGGTTGCCTGTGTATTACCTAGAGTGAAGCATTGAATGCCAGAATTGAGTGGCCCTACGTTGGGCAAATTGTACTCGTTCTACGTGACTTCTGTGCGTACAGAAACTGCCGGTTAGGCAGCTGACCTTGACTGATATGTGATGATCTCCCAACGGGCGGCAGTCATTAACTACCAAAGTCCAAATTTTGAATCTGGCAATCCGCATTTCGCTCCCGTCCCTGTTGGACTTTGCACACCACGCTAATATTAGGCGCCTTCCCATATGTATGACATAGTGTGGCAACGCTACTACCTTAGTAATCTAGAGTACGCTATATCTAGGTATACATCTTGATATGCAACCTACGGTGACGAAACTCTGGCAATTGATAGTGAACCGAAAGCGGTCCTTCTTACTCTGCCTTTATACGGCCGGGAATCTCCTGTATTAATAGTCTTATTCTCTTTTCTTGCTGCAGTATTGCTGAGAATGTACCGTCTTGACACCTGGTCGCTATCACAGTCGCGTCGCACTATGGCCACGGCCGCTTGCATCATTGATCTTCTCCGCTTTCTTCGGACTTCAGCCTTTGGTTCCGGAATTACCAATGGGTTTTCTTCCTCCGAAATGCGAGCTTCTTCGGATGGAATCTCCGCACGATCCAATGTCACGATACATAGAAATGGCTTTTTCGTACGATAGTGGTTGAGGAGCTGAGCGGGAGTAACATCATCTTTCAGAAATGAATGTTGTAACGTTATGTACCTTTGCTTGCTAATACCCGTAGCCAGGTAAGCCGTAAGTCCGCTTTCCCGTCCAGGGTTTTTGGCGAGATATTTGATCCAATCAACTGATTCGCTGAGGATTTGCGAGAAGATGAAGTCTTTCATATTCCCGAGAGGGCTTGCAACGCCACGAAAGTGTACTGAAACGCAGCCTACATTCATGATGGTTTGGTTAATAAATAGATGGTCTTGACAAAGGGAAGTGGCATCCCGATACATATCCAGAAACGATGACTCACTGTCCATATTGCGGTCTCAGATTGCGGATACAGCCCGTACCGGTTCCGATACAACAATCTGCATCCTCCTCTAGAGCTGCAATTCCCTCCAATATCATGGCGAAGGGAAAGGGAAAAAGTACCAACCCATGATGCCGATTTAGATATCGAAATATTGGAAGTGGAACCTAGCGTAACCTGCCGTACTCGGAAGCCGTTCTTGAGTAAGGCATTTCAACGCAACCGAGCAGAGGTAGAGAAGGCCCGTCGTGAAGGGTTTACAACAAAAGAGGAGAAAAAAAAGCCTAAGGGAAATTTTGAAGTTGGAGTAAAAAAGGCAATCCCAGTCTCGGATAACAGACCATTCGATATCTATATCGGCCCCGCTGAAGATTAGCATCTGAGTATGAATTTCTGGAAGAAGAGAGCGATCTACCCCTGGGGAGGGACATGATGAATGCAACATGGTTGAAAAATTGAGATAATGGTTAAAAGTGAAAAGAAGGAGATGGTAGGTATCGTCGAGGATTTGGAGATGTTGGGCCGCTTTTCAGCTATGACCTTGTCTCGCACCAGACTTTAGTGCCGGTTCAAACCCTGAACCCTAATTCGCTACGCTGGGTTCAGATTTGCCCTTCGGCACTAAAACAAATGACGAGGAACGAGGCTAATGTCACGTGCGACACCGAGTAAGTCTGGTGCGAGACAAGCTATGACCGCCATCTCTGGATTTTCTTTTTCTTTCCCGTTATGCATGGGGCGATTCACTGTTGCATAAAGGGCGACCAAGCGCCTTGCTTTCAGTTATCTTGGCGACTGGGGTGGCAGCTGGGTGGTAGCTGGGTTGGCAACGGGGTGGCAACTGGGGTGGTCACTGGAGTCGCAACTAGGGTGGCCACTAGGGTGGCGACCAGTGAGGTGGCTGGAGACTGAGGTGTGGCGACCGAGGTGGCGACCAAGGGGGCTAGCGGCCGTGGCCATACTGCGACGCGGCTGTGATAGCGACCAGGTGTCTGTCAAGACGGTACATTCTCAGCAGCAAGAAGAGAGAATAAGACTATTAGTACAGGAGATTCCCAGCCGTATAAAGGCAGAGTAAGAAGGACCGCTTTCAGTTGTTTACTATCAATTGCCAGAGTTTCGTCACCGTAGGTTGCATATCAAGAGGTATAGATAGCATACTCTAGATTACTAAGGTAGTGGCGCTGCCACACTATGTCATATATGGGAAGGCGCCTAACATTAGCGTGGTGTGCAAAGTCCAACAGGACGGGAGCGAAATGCGGATTGCCAAATTCAAATTTGGACTTTGGTAGTTAATGACTGCCGCCCAACGGCGGCAGACCGTAGATGTGACCTGCAGGATGAGGACCGTAAGGCAAAGCTACTCCGGACACGGCGGACGGGGTCAGGATAAAGCACATAGGATGCGGTAGCCGGGTTCTCTCAAAGTCGACGATGGCGGACTCTGGCAAGAGGTGGCCGCGAGTGGGCTCAACATGTCCAAAGTATGGCAAGCACCGCATTCGCACATCTTTCCGGATCCTGATGAAGACCTCATCCTTCATCAATGTCAGAATAATGGGCGTCCGGAGATGACGGACTGGAGGTGGCGTCCGGACATGACGGACGGAAGGCGGCGTTCGGACATGACTGAGTCCCCGAGCACCGGCTCGGGGGGGCAGTCTTCCGTCCTATGTCCCGACGGCCTTCCTGTATATAGAGATCTTGCGCCCGTATAATGCTGTAATACAATCAGTTCACAATCTTCACCTTTTATCGGTCCATATATTCCAACAGTTTATGAGCCCGGATTGAACGCTCTGCCAATCCGATACCCATCGATAATCGCACCCGCCGTACCTGCCACTTTGTGCCTCGCTTCTGCGTCTCCTCCCTGCGCTCTCGTTTTTTAAGCCTTAACTTTTTGGAGCCGCGTCACGTCCGACGACATTGCCAACCAGACAACGCGTCACATTTGCAGTCACCGGCCTTTACAATGCCAGCAACCATCGTTCACTAAAAAACGACACACCCGATAGTATCCTCGGCATAGAGGGGCCTACCAGCCAACGCGACTGCCCAGACTTGAGCCTTGCGCATTGAATGGTGCAACCATTCATCAGTCAGCATCACTCGGTTGTCATCCGAGCGAAGCGTTGGCCTGCTAGCTGAAGGACCTTCGGATACGGCGACCCCACGAGCAATTGCACGAGCAATTCCACCAGCGATCTCACAAGCGATCCCACAAGCGATCCTACGAGAGATCCTACGAGCGATAATATGAACGATTCTACAAGCGATTCCATAAGCGATTCTACGAGCGAGCCTATGAGACCGAGCGGTCCTACGAGCTATCCTACGAGCCATCCGAATAAGAAGCTGTCGACCAACAGAGAACCACTCGGAGATTTCCGCTACTGTAGCGCGTTTGACGGCTACTGTGCATTCGGCCACTTCAAAGGATTTGGCGACTTCGGCATAATCGCTACTCCAGTGGATTTCAGTTTTGCTCCTGAATCTGCTTTGCTCCTAAGCGGGCTCTCCACTGAGATACCGATTGAACAAAGACCATATGTGGAATCCATTCCAAACGTCTCGCTGCTCAGACATAAACTACATCCACACTGGATCAGGGTGGAAGTGCAACCGGATTAAGCAGATCCGTCACGCGAGCGGATGTGTGACACTGGGACGTCCGGTCAACGTCGGAGTGACGGTAATATCGAACTAGTCAGGTTTCTCGATAGTCACGAAGGAGATAGGGCGCGCGCGGTCTTCGCCGGCGTTCAATTATTATACAAGAATAACTTCCCCAATGACCCACCTTCCAAGTTCGCCCACCGTTAAGATTTTCACAGCGAAATAATCTAAGGGGTTCGGTTCGGTATTGGAACTGCCCGCCGGCTCGCGCACTCGGTAACGTACCCCAGTGGCTCGCGCGGCGGGCCGTGGTGACAGTGGGTTTGACGCATGCCTCGGCGGCTTGCGTATATCGCTCCGGTTCGAGGCGGGCCTGGCGGCTTGCCCGACGGCTTGCTCGTGTCGCTTCGGCGGATGGTTCGGTTCGAGACGGGCCTGGCGGCTTGCCCGGCGGCTCGCTCATATCGCTTCGGCGGAATGGTTCGACGCATGCCCGGCGGCTTGCCAGACGGCTCGCTCGCATCGCTTCGGCGTATCTGCGCTTCAGCGGATGCCAAGTCGCTCACGCGACGACTGCCTCACGGGTAGGATAAGTTAAGGAATACACTCACACCCAGACCCTCCTGGGTGCGGGCCGGAGCCCGAAGCTACTCGTCCTGGTCGGTCTAACGATAGGATTCCACCCAATGGTGTCACGGACCGCGCCATTCCCTCAGCTTATAGCTGGGTTCAAGTCGCGACCCCACGTCAGCCCTTGGCTACGGCCTCGGGCATTATACCCTCAACGGGGGTCCTATCCGTGCCGACTGACGTGTTGCCCATCAGACCCTTCCTATCTCCCGCCTAGACTCTCGAGCTCATCACGTATCCTTCCGTCTTCTTCCCGATCAACTGTCGTCCCGCTTGTGGCGCTTAGGCGTGTCTGCGCTTCGGTGGATCGTTCGGTTCGGCGGCTCAAGATGGATTGCTCGACGGATTGCTCGACAACTGCCTCACGGGTAAGATAAGGTAAGGAATACGCTCACACACCAGACCATCCTGGGTGCGGGCCGGAGCCCGAAGCTACTCGTCCTGGTCAGTCTCACGATAAGAGGAGATGAAGTTTCGTTGGTACTGCATGATCTTCATGCAGTCGTGCGGGGTTTCAAACCCCGAGTGTTTCCGCTCGTCGGGAGCTTCAACCCACTCGAGTGTTTCCGCTCGTCAGAAGCTTCAACCCACTCGGTCTGTCTTCCGTTCGTTTGCCTAACTCAACCCCTCATGCTCCAGAGTTAAACTCTTACAGCCGGTCTCGGCCGTATCGATAAACTCCGTTTCCTTATCTCCCGCCTAGACTCTCGAGCCCCTTACGTATCCTTCCGTCTCCTTCCCGATCCACTGTCGTCTCACTCGCGTATTGTAGATTCGGGGGTGCAGGTCCGGCGGCTGCTGGAGGATTGCGAGTATCGCGGCGGTCCGTTCGACGCAAGCCTGGCGGCCGTCCGGCGGCTTGCTCGTATCGCGGCGGCTTCCGGATAGCTTGTTTGTTGGATCGTTTGCGGCTCCGTGGCGACAACTTGCTCGACGGATCGCTCGTAGGGGGATGGTCGTTGACCCGATGTCTTGGTGATGATTCCGATGATACTTCCGATGAAGACCGGTTGCCCACCGCTCGTCGGCAGGTCGTCGTATAAGTATCCGGCTCGGCAAAGTCACGTGCTGCTGGGAAATTACCCCGCACCGCGACGTTCGCCTTGGCATTAGACTTCAACAGCGTATCACAGATAATCTCTCGATTTGGATCGGAAAGTAGTGCTTCCACGTATCCTCCTGAGAGAGGCCGGAGCAGGTCCTCTGTTCTCTCGTCGTGATTGGGTGATGCGATATGGGTTGTGTGCGGGGATGATTACGCTACTCGACCTGAGCCGGAGCAACGAACCCTCAACCGTACCAGCTATCCTTTCTTTGGCCCCGACGGCATCAAGGCATAGCTCCGCCCCATATCTTTCCCAATAGACGCTCAAACTGTTCCTGTGGTGCGGTCCTGTAGCGGCGCTTGCACTTTCCCGATCACGAGCCGGTACTTGGTCCGGGGGCTACCCAGCGCGACAGTATTGGCTTGAAGTGTCAGAATAATGGGCGTCCGGAGATGACGGACCGGAGACGGCGTCCGGAGATGACGGACCAGAGGCAACATGTCCGGAGATGACAGCAGCCTTAGTCTCCGAGCACCAGTTCGGGAGACAGTCTTCCGTCCTTTCCCCTTGGCGAGTCCCTCAGGCGCGTTGTATATAGAGAGAATGTTTTTCCTTCGACGTTGTATCAATTAACCAATTCACTATCTTCGTCTCTATCGATCCATATATTCCAACAGGTTATGAGCCCGGATTGAACGCTCTGCCAATCCGCTACCCATCGATAATCGCACCTGCCGACCTGCCGTTTTGCACCTCGCTTTTGCGTGTCATCCCTGCACTCTCGTTTTTTAAGCCTCAACTTTTGGAGCCGCGTCGCGTCCAACGACATCGCCAAGATGGTCTCAACCAGACAACGCGTCACCTTTGCAGTAGCCAGCCTTTACAACGCCCGAAACTACCGCTCGTTCGAGAACGACATGAGATCATTCCCTACTGCTGAGTGCCCTCA
>Ga0307508_10003534_pt1 | contig 15748 bp, 12 predicted proteins | sample 9_EM_MG_FD_203089 | JGI IMG/M metagenome (GOLD analysis project Ga0307508, IMG submission 203089) | Populus trichocarpa ectomycorrhiza microbial communities from riparian zone in the Pacific Northwest, United States - 9_EM | ecosystem: Host-associated > Plants > Roots > Unclassified | place...
CGACTGACCAGGCCTGAAACGGACAGCCGCGGGGAGTATGGGGCGCTTCGGCGTCGGCAATTTCGCTGACATGACCGATGCCTGCGTGCTCGAGGTGGCGGCGCCACGGCGTCACGAAACGTTCGCGAGCCTGGGCTTTGGCTTCGATGGTACTGCCTCGCACCTTGACCCAGGCCTCGATGAACGGGCCCAGCAGCCAGGGCCACGCGGTGCCCTGATGGTACGCGCCGTCACGTTCGCGCACGCCGCCGCCGTAGTGCGGCTGGTAGTCGGGGTGATGGCGTTCGAGCGAGCGCAGACCCAAGGGCGTATACAGGTCACGCTCGACCGCGTTCACCACGGCGCGCGCCTGGTCGGGCGGTAGCAGGCTCACGGGCAAGCCGCCTGCCGCGAAGATCTGGTTGGGTCTGCAGGCGCTGTCGACCTCGCCCGCTCGGTGGTCGACGTCGACCACGTCGAACAGCATGCTCCGCTCGGGATTCCAAAAGCGCCTCGCGAAGGCAGCTTGGCCGCGCTCGCGTAGCTGGCTAAAGCTTGGATCGATGCGCGAGGCGTGCGCTAGCGCGGTCAGCCAAAGTGCCTGAATTTCGACGGGTTTGCCGCGACGCGGGGTGACGACCCAGTCGCCTACTTTGGCGTCCATCCAAGTCAATTGCACGCCCGGCGCGCCGGCGCGGAGCAGCCCGTCGCTATCGGCTGCGATGCCGAAGCGAGTGCCTTGCGCGTAGCCAGTGACGATTTCGATGATCGCGCGCTCGAGCTTCTGCCGGTCCGCGGCCGCCAGCACGCCCTGTGCCAGCAGCTCGTGCGCCGTGACGACGAACCACAGCGAGGCGTCGACCGAGTTGTACTCGGGGGGCTTGTCCGCGCTGTCCGAAAAGCGGTTGGGCAGCATGCCTTCTGAAACAGCCGTCGACCACTCGCACAAGATCGAGCGCGCGGTTTCGAAATCGCCACGCGCCAAGCACAAGCCACGCAGGGCGATGAACGTGTCGCGCCCCCAGTCACCGAACCAAGGGTAGCCGGCGATGATGCTCTTGCCTTCGCCGCGGCGAACGATGTACGCCGTCGCAGCTCGCTCGAGCGCGTCGGGCTTTTGGCTGCGCCGCTCGAGCTCGCCGCGCCGGAGCAGCTGCACGAAGGTGGCGGCGCCTTCGATCGGCACCGCCAACGCGCCCGGTACTTCTCCCTGCAGCAGCCACCACAGCTCGCGCTTGTCGTATTCGAGCTGAAGCTCCAGCACGCCGGGCGCCGCCAAATCTTCGGTCGCGTCGAGCCCGCGTGCGGCTTCTTCCGCGTAATAGAAGCTGCGGTACCAATCCGGCGCCGGCTCGAAGCGCGCGTTGCTCAAGCTCTGTACGGCGGGCGCGCCCGGGTACGGCGTAAAACGCAGCAGCTCACCTTGGTGCTGAGGCGTGAAATGGCAGGCCGGATTTTCGTGGTGCAGCGCGTGAAAATCGCGCCCCGACAGCAGCGGGCGTACGCACAGCTTGACCGCTTCGGTGAACGGCTCGGCGAGCCAGAAATGGAGTGCCAGCGCCGGCCTGCCCTGGGGCACGAACAGCTCGATCTCGATCACCGCGCCGAGCGCCGTACGCAGCTGCCAGGTCGGCCACGGCGCGGCGCTGAAGCGTGTCAGCTCGGCATCGCGCTCTTGCGTGTAGCCGCCCGCGTAGGCTTGGGGCCAAAGCTCCGCTCGACCCCGCGACGTCTCGAGCCAGGCCACGAAGCCGTGCACGAGCACGCGTCGATCTTGTGGCGGCTTCAAGGCGCACAGCAAGAGGCCGTGATAGCGCCGCGTGCGAATGCCCGAGCGCGTGCCGCTGGCAAAGCCGCCGAGCCCGTCCGGCTCGAGCCACTCGTCCAAGTCGAAGTCGTGATCCTGCTGAGCCATCGCCAGGCGTGACACTAGCCTCGACTTGGGCGCCTTCGCGCGAGCATTCGCCGGGTCCGGGAATTGCCGGGAATTGCCGCGAGCTAGGCAGGAGAGCTTTGACAGTGACGGAGCGCTTCAGCTACACGCGCAAGGGTGAGCTTGCTCGTCGCTGCCCTGCTAGGTTTGGTCGAAGGCCTGACGGAATTTTTGCCCGTGTCGTCGACCGGGCATTTGATCTTGGTCAGCCGCTGGCTGGGCTCCAGCGATGAGGGGGCCAAGTCGTTCGACATCGTGATTCAGCTCGGGGCGATTCTGGCCGTCGTGGTCCACTACCGCTCGCTGTTCTGGTCGCGTCTGCGCGGCCTGGTCGCCGGAGATGCGGCGTCGCAGCGCCTGTTCGGAGCGCTGGCGGTGGCGTTCTTGCCGTCCGGGCTCGTCGGGCTGGTGCTGGGCAAGACGATCAAGCGGCTGCTGTTCGGCCCGTTGCCCGTCGCTCTGGCGCTGCTGCTCGGCGGGATCGTGATGATCGTCGTCGAGCGCGGGCGCAGAGCGCGAAACGTCGAAGGTGACGTCGGGACCGAGCACGTCACGCTCAAGCGGGCCTTACTGATCGGAGTCGGACAATGCTTCGCGCTGTGGCCAGGCATGTCGCGCTCGATGAGCACGATCGTTGCCGGCCAGCTCACGGGGCTTTCCACCGCGACGGCCGCCGAGTTTTCGTTCCTGCTTTCGGTGCCGACGCTCGGCGCCGCGACGCTGTACGAGGTCTACAAGTCACGCCACGACTTGGCGCAAGGCGTCGGCGCGCCCCAGCTCGTGGTTGGCCTGGTGGTGTCGTTCGTCGTCGCTTGGGCGGTGATTGCGGCTTTTGTTCGTTACTTGGGGCGCCGCGGCCTCGAGCCGTTCGGCTACTACCGCATCGCGCTCGCGGCCTTGGTCCTGGCGCTTTCGCTCTGAGCCGGTTTTCGCCACGCGAGCTGAAGCGAGCGCGCGCTTGCGGTTCGGCCCGAGTCGCGTATCGTCGTAGGCTTCGCTCATCAGAGGAGTTACACGATGTCGTTGAGGAAAGAGGGCTTCTTGGCTGTGGTTGCAGTGGCACGCGCCGATGGCCTGCTGCGCGCCGACGAATCGCGCGGGCTCTTGGGCGCCGCGAAGGAGGTGGGCCTCAGCGAAGCCGAGCTGGCGGAGGTAAAGGCCGGCCTCGACAAGGGCATCGAGCTCGAGTCGCTCGATCTGGCCGCGCTCAGCGGCTCCGAGCGGGCGCTGACTTACGCCTTTGCCATGTGGCTGGCCAAGGTAGACGGCGTGGTGAACGCCGAAGAGCTCGCCACCTTGAGGAAGCTCGGAACCCTCCTCGACTTGCCGGAGCCGAAGCTCAAGTCAGCGGCCTCCGCGGCGTTCGACATCACCTGCTTGCCCGGCGGCAATCGCCCCGAGAAGTTCGAGTTCTCGAAGCTCGAAGCCCGCCTACGCGACAAGCTCCCAGCCCTGATGTCGCAAAAATAGCCGCGCCCACTCCTCAAATGGTGGGCTGCCAATCCGCAGCCCGAATCGCAGAAACTTCCGTGGCGGTTCCAGGCCACCTCGAGCGCCCGAGATTTTTTTCACAAAGAGATCGGGAGATCGGGAGGTTTTGTGGTCGAGCGGAGCGGGCCCCGTTCGAAGCCTGCGCAGGTTCCGCAGGAGTGCGGCTCGAACCCCAAATTTCTGGCCTCCCGATCTCCCGATCTCTTTGTGAAAAATCTCGCTCGCGTCCGAATCGCGCCCCTCAGCGCAAGAGTAGCTCGACGTCGTCGAGCCAGAGGTCGAAGTCTTCGTCGTCGAATTGGGGGCCTGGTGCGAAGCTGAGGCCGATGGCGTCGGTGAAGGGGCCGCTGACTTTCTGACCCCATTCGGGCTGCTTGAAGTCGCTGACTTTCAGCTCGACTTGCGTCCAGGCGCTGGGCGCCGTGAACAGCGCGAGCGGGAACGCGTAGTCGTGGATCGAGCTACGTTGCAAGGCGAGGCCGTAGCGCTTGCCGTCGCCCTTCGCCCAAAAGCGGATGCTCGCGACCGGTTCGAAATCGGTCACTGCAAACGACGCGACGAGCGCCGCGAAGGGCCAGGGGGCGCGGCTTTTTCCGTAGTGTCCCCAGCTGTGCCAGGCGCGCTGCCCGTTCTTGCCACCTTCCGCCCAAACCGGCGGATCGGGGTTGAACACGGTGCCGAGCCCATTCTTGTCGAAGCTGGCGGACCATCCGCCGCCCAGGGCGTGCGTGAGCTCACCCTCGAAATCGGCGAACAACAGCGCCGGGCCAGCGAAGCTCAAGGGTTTGCCGCGCACGGCCGGCAGGTTGGCGAGCGCCGTTTGAACGGAGCTGCGCTCGACCTCCAACGAGCCGAGCACTTTGTCCGCCAGCCCGATCTGCCGCTCGAGCGTCGCCACGTCTGCGGCCGCGCTCGGGAACGTGTCGGGCACGCCCGCGGCGGCGATTTGGGCGTTGCGGGTGCTGCTGGCTCGCTCGAGCTCGCCGCGTTCGCGCGCTATTTCGGTTTGCTGTCGCTCGATCTCGCGCGTACGGTCGGCGTAGGTTTGCGCCAAAAATGCCGGCTCGGGCGGCGTGATCGGCAAGGCGTATGTTTGGGCCAACGCGTGCTGCAAGACCGGCCGGCCGCGCACCAAGTCGCCGCCCAGGTACCAAATCATCACGCCACCCACGCCGAGCCGCGAGGCGAACGCGCACTTCTCGGCGATGGCGCGCGGATCGTCGAAGCTCAGCGTATGGCCGCCCGCGTTGCGCTCGAGGTACGGCACCTTCGCACCTTCGTCCCATTTGGCGGTGTAGTCGGGACTTTGCAGCAGCCTTTGCACTTGCGTGTAGCTGATTTCTTCGCCCTTGTAGCGCGCGCGCTCGGGGAAGGGTTGGCCGATGTGGTCGGTCGAGAATTGGATACCGTAAAACGCCAGGCCGACGCTCAGCTTTTGCGCCGGCGCGCCATATTTTTGGATGATATCCTTGACGTTGGCCGCGACCGACAGCGGGCTACCGTCGTGAACGTCGCTGGGCGGATAGAGGTTCGTATTGTGCGCTGAGTGCCCGGTCCAGCCGCCGGCGAATTCGTAGGTCATCAAGTTGATGTAGTCGACGCTTGCGGCGATTTCGCGCCAGGAAATGTGGCGCGCGTTCCAGTCGCCGGTGCCCAGCGCGGTCGTGAGCAGCCACTTCGGAAAGCGCTGACGGAGCGCGCGCATGAAGTCCGTGTACGTGGCTTGGTCCGCATCGGTTTGGGCCGACGGCTCCCAATCGATGTCGACGCCGTCGTACTTGTGCTGAGTGACGAGCGCGTCGAGCTCCGTGAAGAAGCGCTGGCGCGCCGCGTCGTCGCGAGCGAGGCTGAGCCAGTGCTGCGCGTCGGGCGCGGCGCCGCCGATCGACGCCAAGAGCTTCACGCCGTGCTGGTGCGCGCGCTGCTCTAGGTCATCGTTCCAAAAGCCGCCGCTGTCCGTCAGATGCCCGTCTGGATGTGGGATCAGGAATGCGCGAGCAATGTGCGTCAGGGACGCATAGTCATATGCGGCCGGCGGATAGGTGCCGTCCGTCCATGATGCTGAATAGCCGAGCACGACAGCGGGCGCGGCTGCTTTCGGCAGCTCCGGAGCTTTCGGATGGTTGGGCACTAGACAACCCATGAGCGTGGCTCCGAGCACGAATAGGCCCAGCGAGCGTCCGAGCGGCATGATTGTGAAATAACGTGTTTTCGCGTGGCGCGCTTGCTCAAAGCCGCGCAATGGACTGGCTGCATTTTGCGGCGTGGGATACACCCCTGGTCGGAGATTTCACGCCTTGCTCTACAGCTCAATCCTGTTTTTTCATTTCATCGGGCTGGCGCTGGGCGTCGGCACGAGCTTCGCCATGCTCGCGCTGGGCATCGCTAGTCGTGACCTTTCCCCCGAAGAGCGAACGAAGTTCATGCTGCGCGCTTCGGCGCTGAGCAAGAACGGCAGCTACGGACTGGGGTTGCTCATTTTGAGTGGCGTGGCCATGCTCCTGATCCGCGGCCCCGCCGCGACCATGGCTTGGGGCGGTGGGGCTTTCCACGTCAAGCTCACGCTCGTCCTCATCTTGTGCGGCGTGTTTGGTTACACGCAGAGCTTGCTGAAGAAGATTCGGCTGGCAGGCGGCGGGCCTCTGATGGCGAAGGTGCCCAAGCTGAGCATCACCATGCTCGCGCTCAGCGTCGCGATCGTCGCGTCGGCGGTGGCGGCCTTCAAGTGAAGAAAGCGGCGCGGGCCCTCGCCAGCGCCGCGGTGTTGGTCGGCTGCGTCGCGCCTCCGCCCGCCACCAAACCTGAAGCGGGGCCCGTTCCGGTAGCCACTCTTGCGCCGGCGACCGACCTGGGTCGGCCGCGGCATTGCAGCTGGCCAAACGGCGCCGTCGCGGCCGTTTCGTTGACTTACGACGACGCGCTCGCTTCGCAGCCAAAATACGCCGTTCCGGTTTTGGATCGCTACGGGCTCAAGGCGAATGACTTCGCATACAAAGTCATTCTCGTTGCGGCGATGGCGGAAGGGTAAGTTCCTAATAATACGGAGGAATCGAGCAGCCCCCAACGCCTCTTGCGGAATGACTTCGCATACAAAGTCATTCTCGTTGCGGCGATGGCGGAAGGGTAAGTTCTGGATGATGCGGAGGATCTTCGACCATCTGGCGGTAGCGATTCGCCGGACGGAGGGGGGCCTCGCTAGCTTCGCCCGACGACTGCGCCGGTCGGGGCTGGGCCCCTGATGCGAGGGGACAGCGAGCAACTCCTCACGTGACAGATGCTCGTACGCAGACCCCATCAGAATCGAGTTCTCTGGTCTATCCGACTTTGCACGCCGCGGCCTTTTGCCGAGCAATTCCGCATGCCCGCCCCGCTTGCGCGGCAGCCCGGCCGGGTGATGAGAACGCCCGGTGCGCTGGCCGGAACGCGCGATAGCTTGGAATTGTTGCGGAATGTTTACACGTACGCACTGGCTGTCTGTTGGTGACCGCGGGACTAGGATTCAAGCGTGCCCGAAACTAAGCCGACCGGAACGCAGATTCTGGCCATGACCAGAAAGCGCCGCCGCCGGGCGCTCTTACAAAAGTTCATCATCGTGCTGGTGGTCCTCGGCAGCGCGGGCGGGATTTTCTGGCAGCGTGCTGTGCGCGGAAAAAGCGCGGCCCCTCGCTATGTGACCGCGCAAGCGAAGGTCGGCCAGTTGCGCGAGACGGTGATGGCTACGGGTAAGTTCAAGGGCCTCGATTCGGTCGATGTCGGAGCGCAGATCTCCGGGCGCGTGGCGCGAGTGCTCGTCGACTTCAACGATCAGGTCAAGGCCGGGCAGACGCTGGCCGAGATCGATCCGGCGCAGCTGCTGTCGCGCGTCGAGCAATCGCGCGCGCAGGTTAGCGCCGCGGACGCTTCGGTGCGGTTGGCCAAGGCGACGCTCGTGCAATCCAAGGCAGCTTTGACTCGCGCCAAAGACATGGCCGAAAAAGGACTGATTTCGAGCAAAGACCTGGAGGCCGCTCAAGCCGACGCGGACCGCGCCGAGGCCAGCGTCGGCTCGTCGGAGTCGCAGGCGATCTTGGCGCGCGCTTCGCTCAAGGACGCCGAAACCTCGCTGTCATGGACGACCATCAAGGCGCCGATCGACGGCGTGGTCTTGGCGCGCTTGATCGAGCCGGGCAACACCGTTGCCGCGTCGCTGCAGTCGCCGGTCTTGTTCACGGTCGCACGCGACTTGACGCAGCTCACGCTCTACGTCGACATCGACGAAGCCGACATCGGCAAGTTGCACGAGGGCCAGGAAGCAACGTTCACCGTCGGCGCCTGGCCGTCGCGCAAGTTCGCTTCCAAGGTCATCAGCGTGCACAATCTGCCCACCGCGGGCCAAACCGTCGTCACCTACCAAGCGGTGCTGTCGGTCGACAACAAGGAGCTTTTGCTTCGGCCTGGCATGACGGCCACCGCTAGCATCATCACTAACGATCGTCCGGACGTACTCACGGTACCGGACGCCGCGCTGCGCTTTTCGCCGCCAGCGCCACCGAAGGACAAGCCCAGCTCCTCGCCGCTCTTGCCGATGGCGCCGCGCATGGGCGGCGGACAGCGTCGCCCCGGTGGTGGAGCAGGCGGAGCGGGCAAGCCCGCTGACGGCTCGATGAACGCCGGGCGCAGCGTGCTCTGGCTGCTCGAGAACGGCGCGGCCAAGCGCGTGATGGTTCAAACGGGCGGCAGCGACGGGCAAAACACCGAGATCGTGTCGGGGCCGGTCAAGGCCGGCACGGTCGTGATCACCGATCAGGAGCAAGCCAAGGCGCCGTGAAGCGCAGCACTGCATGGCCCAATCCAGAGCTTTGATCGAGCTGTCCGGCGTCCACAAGCACTACGGCGAAGGTGAGTCCGAGGTGCGCGCGCTCGACGGCATCGACTTGCGCATCGAACGCGGCGAGTTCGTGGCCATCATGGGCGCGAGCGGCTCCGGCAAGTCGACGTGCATGAACATTCTGGGTTGCTTGGACCGACCGACCGCCGGCGAATATCACCTGGCCGACGTGAAGGTCACCGACCTGCCCGGTGACGGGCTGACCTTGCTGCGCCGGCACTACATTGGCTTCGTGTTTCAGGGCTTCAACCTGCTGGCGCGCACCAGCGCGCTCGAGAATGTGGAATTGCCGCTGGTTTATCGGCGCGTGCCGCGCGCCAAGCGCGAGGAGCGCGCACTTCGAGCCTTGGCGCTGGTGGGTCTGGAAGATCGCATCGATCACGCCCCCAGCCAGCTGTCGGGCGGCCAGCAGCAGCGCGTCGCGATCGCGCGGGCGCTGGTGACAGAGCCAGAAATTCTGATGGCAGACGAGCCGACCGGGAACCTCGACTCGGCGCGCACGCAAGAGGTGATGGAGCTTCTCCAGCAGCTCAACCGCGACAGCGGCATCACGATCGTGATGGTGACGCACGAGCCCGACGTGGCCTCTTTCGCCAGGCGCAGCGTCGTGTTTCGCGACGGGCAGATTCTTTCGGATACGCTCCAGGAGGCGCACGCGTGATCTGGGCGACCATTTTCATGGCGCTGCGCGAGATCCGCCGCAACACTTTGCGCTCGGTGCTCACGATGCTCGGCGTCGTGATCGGCGTCGGCGCCGTGATCGCGCTGGTGTCGGTCGGGCGCGGCGCCACAGCCAAGGTGACCGAAGACATCGGCAAGCTGGGCAAGAACTTGCTCACCGTCAGCGCAGGCACGTTTTCGCGCGGCGGCGGCGGTATGGGCATTAGCGCGCCGCCCTTGCGCATCGACGATGCCAACGCGATTCGCCGCGACGTCTTGGGCGTCGACGCGGTAGCGGCCGCCGCCGCTAGCTCGGCGCAGGTGATTTACGGAAACTCGAATCAACGCACGTCCGTGACCGGCTCCGACAATTCATTCTTCCAGGTGCGCGCCTACGTCGTCGACAAAGGGCGACTGTTCAGCCGCGCCGAGACGCAGAGCGGCGCCGCGGCTTGCGTCATCGGCAGCACCGTCCGCGCGAACCTGTTCCAGGCCCGCGACCCAATCGGCGAAACCATCCGCGTCGGCACGATCGCCTGCCAGGTGGTGGGGCTCTTGGTGAGCAAGGGCCAGGCCGGCATGGGCCAAGATCAGGATGACTTGGTGGTGATGCCGATGCGGGCGGTGCAGCGGCGCATCACTGGCAACGACAACATTCAAAGCATTTTCGTGGCCGCGCGCGAAGGCGAAGGCACCGGCGTAGTCGCCGACAGGCTGCGCGCGCTGCTGCGCCAGCGCCGTCACCGCTCCGAGGGGCTCGACGACGATTTTACGATCCGCGACATGGCCGAGATCGCCGAAACGGTGACGGGCGCGTCGACGGCGCTCACGGCGCTGCTCGGTGCGATCGCCGCCGTCAGTTTGGTCGTCGGCGGTATCGGCATCATGAACATCATGCTGGTGTCGGTGACGGAGCGCACCCGCGAGATCGGTATTCGTTTGGCGATCGGCGCTTTCGGCAGCGAGGTCATGCTGCAGTTTTTACTCGAAGCCACCGTGCTTTCGACGCTGGGCGGCGTGATCGGCATTTGCTTCGGCTTGCTGGGCTCGTACTTTGCGGCCAACGCCATGTCGCTGCCGTTCGTGCTCGCGCCTGACATCGTGGCGCTGTCGTTCGTGTTCTCGGCTCTGGTTGGCGTCGTGTTCGGGTACTTGCCCGCGCGTAAGGCTGCCAACCTCGACCCCATCGAGGCGCTTCGTCATGAATAGTCGCTGTTTTTCGCTGGGCGCGGCGCTCGGGTTGTTGGCGTTCGCGTCGCGCGGCTCGGCGCAAGAGCCGCGCGGCCTGACGGAAAAGGACGTGGTGGCGACGGCTGTCGCGAAGAATCCGTCGCTGCACGTCGCGCTGCTACAAGCGCAGCAAAGCCAGTACAATTTGAGCGCCGAAGAGGCGCTCTACACGCCGGTGTTCGACGCCAACGCCGGCTACACGCACGGTCGCACGCCTTCGCTCTCGGGTCCGGCGGGGGTGGTCGTTACCGGTAGCGACGTGGTCGATCTCGGCGCCGGCATCAGCAAGCCACTGGCATACGGGACGTTGCTGTCGGCGACCGTAGCTGGGCAGCGCTCGTCACGCACGACGCTCGAGCAGGCCAGGCTGCTCGGTGCGAACGGCCCCGGTTATTCGCTGGTAGGGCGCTTGTCGGCGACCCAGCCCCTGCTGCGCGGCGCCGGCACCGATCTCGGCTTGGCGTCGCTGAGGCAGGCCCGGCTGGCACTCACCGAAAGCCAGCTGGCAGCGCGCGACGCAGCCAGCTCGCTCTTGTCGCAGGTAGTCTCCGCGTATTGGGAGCTTTGGTACTCGACGGAGTCCGTGCGTATCAACCAGGCCTCGCGCCAGCTGGCTCGCGTGCAGCAGCTGCAAGCTCAGCAGCAAGTGGCCACGGGCGCGCTCGCGCCGGCGTCGGCGTTGCCGTACGCGACGCAAGTGGCCCAGCTCGAGGAAGACGTGCTTGCCGCTCAGACCGACGCCCGCCAGCGCGAGCTCACACTGGCTCAATTGTTGGGCGAGCCCGCTGGGGTCGGCAAAAGCCTCGGCGCCACCGACTCGCCCGAGCCACCGACCGCGGACGACCCGGCCGAAGCCAGCGCCGTGAGCGAAGCGCTGCAGAACTCCTACGCGCGTCGCCAGCTGCGCACCCAGCTCGCAATCCTCAAAGATCAGCTGAGGATCGCCGGCGATCCACTGCGGCCGCGGCTCGATTTGGACGCTTACGTGCAGGCGCAAGGCCTGGGCAATCGTAGCGTGCCGCCCGCCTTCGAGGAGTTTGGTCGCTTCGACGCCGTGAGCGCTCACGTCGGTTTGACGTTCGAAATGCCCATCACCGACGCGCGACGCACGTCGCAAATTCAGGCAGCGCAGATCGCCGCCCACATCACCGAGAAGCAGCTCGAAGACAACGAGCTGACACTTCGCTCGAGCGTCGCCTCGGCCATCGCGCAGCGTCGGGCGGCGCGAGAAAGGCTCGAGCTTTCGTCGCAAACCGAGAAGGTCGCGCACGAACAGGCCGACGCGGAGCGTGCGCGGTTTCTGGCGGGCGGCTCGATCGCCATCACGGTGCAGCAAGCCGAGGACGCGTACCGCCAGGCGCAGTTGCGCGTGCAGCGCGCGCGGGTAGACTTGGTGTTGGCAGACGTAGCGCTGGCGCAGGTGCGCGGGCAGCTTTTGACTCGCTACGCCGACGCCGTCAAACGCCTGCCACCCGAGCAGCGCGTCACGCTGACCAACGAAGCCGCCGGCAATTTCTAGTCAGGGTAGGGCGCAGCTGCGGGGCCCCGCCCTCGCGCATGAAACATGCGCGGCGGCGAGCGGGGGCGACGCGAGCTCGCCGAGGTAGCCAGCACCCCACAGCATTTCTCCCACCCTCACCCACCAGTAGTGCCGCGGGAGCAGGAGCAGAAGCAGAAGCAGAAGCAGGAGCAGAAGCAGAAGCAGGAGCACACGAGCAGGAGCGGGGTTGGGGCCCCGCGACAACGAGACCGCGGCCCCGCGACAACGAGACCGCGGCCCCGCGACAACGGGGCCGCGGCCCCGCGAGGCGAGACCGCCGGCGCGGTGTACTCCCGAGTGCGAGGCCCGCGCTCAATGTCTCCGATTGAGCGCTCGCCGCTTATCGCGGTCCGCGCGTTGGCCGTTCATGAAGACAGCCGGAGCGCCGTTGTTTGGCGCTCTGGCTCATGACACGATTGTCTGTTGTCCCGATGAGCACTCCGTCACCGCGTCGGTTCCCCAGGCTCGTCGAGACCGTCGGCGAGGACCCTGCGCTCGATTCAGGCGTCGCCCCGGCGGCGTCCGAGGCAGTGGCCGAGCCCAATCCTTACCTGGCGGGCGAGGTGGTCGGCGACCGCTACCGGCTAGTGCGCGAGATCGGTCGCGGCGGCATGGGTGTGGTTTGGGTGGCTCACTCGCTCGTACTCGGCGTGGACGTCGCGCTAAAGCTGATTCGCGCCAGCGCGGCCAGCTCGGCGCTGTCATCGCGCATGGCGCGCGAAGCACACGCTGCCGCGCGCCTCGGTCACCCGGCGCTCGTGCGCGTCTTCGACTTCGGTTGGACGCGTCACGGCGACCCCTATCTGGTGATGGAGTTGGTGCTTGGCGAGACGCTGGCAGAGCTCGTCAGGCGCGAGGCTCGTCTGCCGGCAATTCGTGCGGTGCAGACGCTGCTGCCCATCGTCGATGGGCTGCGCATGGCGCACGACAAGGGCATCGTGCACCGCGACATCAAGCCCGACAACGTCTTCCTCGCGGCCGATGCGCTGGGACGTCGCCAACCCAAGCTGCTCGACTTCGGCATCGCCAAAGTCGACAAGCAGATTGACGGGCGCCTGACTCAAGTCGGCGCCGTGCTGGGTAGCCCCGACTACATGTCTCCTGAGCAGGCGCTGGGCCTCGACGACATCGACGAGCGTACGGATATCTGGTCCCTGTGCGTGATGCTCTACGAGATCATCACCGGCAAGGTTCCGTTTCAGAAGCCGAACTACAACGCCTTGATGCACGCCATCATCAACGAAGATCCGACGAGCTCGGTCGAGTGCGGCGCCGGCGACAAGTCGCTGTGGGAGATCATCCAACGTGGCCTGAAGAAGCAGCGCGAAGACCGCTTCCAAAATGTCACGGAGCTAGGCGAAGCGCTCGCGCTCTGGCTGTACGAGCATGGCATCAAGGAGGACCTATCCGGCAACTCGATCCGCGCGGTTTGGCTCGACGCCGCGCTCTCCGGCGGACACGTGCCCGAAGTCCGTTCCGTTCGGCCTCAATCCGAGACTGGCGGCGCAGGGCGCGCTCGCACGTCCAGCCCGCCCACGCTGCCGGCGCCGAACGCCGAAACGATTTACACGCTCGCCCCGCGCAGCTCCGTGCGCAAGACACGCGCGCTTTACATCGGTCTGCCGCTGCTGGCGCTGGGTCTTGGCGTCGCCGGAGCCTGGTTGGCTTTTTCGCTGCAGAAGGTTGCGCCGGCCGTCGCAGCGACTGCTCCGGCAGCTGCCGCGCTGGCTCCAGCGACGGCGCCGAAGGTCGAGCCGTCGCTCGACGCTGGAACGTCGCCCGAACCGGCCGAAGCGGCACCGAGCGCCTCCGCCCTGGCCAACAAAGCCGGCAGCGGCGCCAAGGTCAAGGCTCGTTTCCCTAGCGCGCGCAGGAAAGGTCACGACTTTGGGTTCTAGACGCCTGGGCCGGACCGCGCTCTTGGCGCTGGCGCTCGGCTTCGGCTCGGGCGTGCGCACGGCTCGAGCCGACGAGCCCGACGCCGGCACGCGCATGGCCGCGCGCGAGCTAGCCATGGCCGGCGCGGAGGCCTTCGACAAGCAAGATTTCGCGACGGCGCTCGATCGCTTTCAACGCGCCGAGTCGCTGTACAAGGTGCCGTCGATCGCCGTGATGGTGGCGCGCACGCTGGCGCGTGTCGGCCGCGTCGTCGAGGCTGTGGACAAGTACGAGGAAACCTTGCGCATGCCGCTCGACGCCGCTGCGCCCGAGGCTTTTCAGCGCGCCGTGGCGGAGGCTACCGCCGAGGTCGAGCCGGCTCGGGCGCGCGTCGCGCGCATCGAGCTGCGCCTGCCCGCGGATGCGCCGCCGAAGACCGTCGTCACGCTCGACGACAAGCCCGTTCCCGCGGCGCTGATTGGTGTCGCAACGCCGGTCGATCCGGGCATCCATCACTTGGCGGCTCACGCAGCGGGCCGCGCTGCCTACAGCTATGACATCGCGCTGGCCGAAGGCGCGCGGCAGGCGGTGGAGATCAGCCTGCTACCGTTGCGGGCAGCTGCGGCGCCCCGCGAGGCGCCGGCGCCAGTGGCGTCGAAGGTCCCGCAGCGTGGGCCTTCGACGTTGACGGTCGCGCTCTTGACTGGCGGCGGGCTGGCCATCGCGGCCGGCACGGTGACCGGCATTTCGGCGCTCAACCACAAGTCGCACCTCGACAAGACGTGTTCGCCGGGCTGCCCGCCGAACATGTCGTCCGAGCTGGACGCGTTTCGGAGGAATCGCACGCTGTCGTACTTGGGCTTTGGCATTGGGCTCGCGGCAGCGGGCGCCGGCACCTATTTTTTGCTGCATCGCGGCTCGTCGGGCAACCAGGTTGGCGCGCTGCTGCTGCCGGGCAGCGCGGCCGTCGTGGGGAGCTTCTGATGAGGCGCGCGCTCGTGTTCGTCGCGGGCGGGTTCGTCTTGCTCGTGCTCAGCGGCTGTCCGGTGTCCGACCACTACTACATCGATTCCGGACACAAGCTGCCGGGCAGCGCTGCTGACAGCAGTGGCGCCGGGGCCAGCACGGGCGGCACGGACGCGCTGCCCCAGGGGGGCAAGGCCGACGCAGGTACTTCGGCCGCGCAGGCCGGCTCGCCTGCAGCGGGTTCGGTTGCGTGCAGCAACCCGAGCGGGGGTAGCGCGACAGCGGGCACGACCGGCGTCGTCACGGCGGGCTCGCCCGACATCGCCGGGGCCCCCGCTGCCGGCGGGTCCGAGATTGGCGCCGGTGGCGCCGCGCCCTGTGTGCCCAGCACAGAGCGCTGCAACGGCCACGACGACGACTGCGACGACCTCGTGGACGAGCTGGTCTGCAACAGCAACCAAACTGGCACGACGGGTTGCACCGGCTTCGTGCTCTCACCCGGCGCGAACCACGGCTACATGCTGTGCACGGGCAATCCCAAAGATTGGACCCACGCCGGAACCGCCTGCGAGGCACAAGACATGCGACTGGCTTGGCTGGAAAGCGCGGACGAGAACACCGGGGTCGCCGCGACCATCAAGAAACTCACCAACGAGACCGAAATCTTGGTCGGCGCCGACGATCAAGCCAGAGAAGGCCACTGGGTTTGGGACGGCGGCGAGCAGTTCTGGTCCGGCAACCAGTTTGGCATGGCCGTGAACGGCGCCTTCACGTCATGGACTCCCGGGGCTCCCGACAACATCAACAACAACGAAGATTGCGCAACGCTCAATCCGTCAACCGGTACCTGGAGCGACCGCAACTGCTTCGCGACTTACGCCTACCTGTGCGAGGACAAGACGCCTTAGCGGGGTGTTGAAAAAGGGGCTGCCGTATCGCAGCTCGCATCGCAGAAGCTTACGTGTCGTCTCCAGGTAAAGCCGTACGGATCTCGGCTGAACGCGCTTCGGGCCATGCGCCTTCTGGTCGCTCGTCCCAGATCCCTGAGATTTCACAGGGAGTCGGAGATGGCGGAGGACCGCCGCCCTGATGCAACGAAACGGGTGCACGGCCCTGCCGAGGTGGGGTTAGAGCTGGGGAAAGTCACTTCGTACCCGCTCATCATTCATCACATTTCAGCCGGCCGCCTCGCGATCTTGGGTTT
>Ga0307508_10003535_pt1 | contig 15747 bp, 17 predicted proteins | sample 9_EM_MG_FD_203089 | JGI IMG/M metagenome (GOLD analysis project Ga0307508, IMG submission 203089) | Populus trichocarpa ectomycorrhiza microbial communities from riparian zone in the Pacific Northwest, United States - 9_EM | ecosystem: Host-associated > Plants > Roots > Unclassified | place...
CTGGCCTTTTCTTGTCAGCCGTGTCAGTGGCTCAACTACCTTTGAGTATCCTTTGACGAATCGGCGGTAGAAATTTGCAAATCCCAAGAACGCTCGCACATCTCGTAGATTTTCGGGAGGGGGCCACACCTTCACTGTTTCAACCTTGGACGGATCCATCTTGATGCCATCCACACCAATGATTAGTCCCAGATACTTAACTTCCGTTTTGTGGAATTCGCATTTTTCTGGTTTGAGGAGGAGGCCGGCATCGGTCAGTCCTTCCAATACTTGGTGGACATGTTGAGTATGTTCTTCCATCGTATCCGAATAAATCAATATATCATCGAGGTAGGCTGACGTAAAGTGATCGAGGAAAGGAGCCAAGGTTTCGTTGATGAATCGTTGGAAATCTGCTGGCGCGTTGGTGAGGCCAAACGGCATTACCAATGATTCGAATAGGCCGTAATGGGTTCGGAAGGCGGTTTTCCATTCTTCTCCTTCTGCCATTCGAATGAGATTGTACGCTCCACGAACATCCAGTTTCGTGAAAAACCGAGCCTTCGATATTCGCATCAGTGTTTCCCGAATCAACGGAAGGGGGTAACGATTTTTAACGGTTCCTTCGTTGATGCCTCGGTAATCCACCACCAATCGCAACGATCCATCACCCTTCTTGACAAACAGGATCGGGGCTCCGGCTGTGGATGAAGAGGCCCGGATAAATCCCTTATCCAAATTTTCCTCGATCCATTTCTTGCAGGCTTCCAACTCGTGATGGGCAAGGGAATATAGCGGTCCAAAGGGCGGTTTGAATCCCTCTTTCAAGGGAATGCAGTGGTCGTAGGGGCGGTGTGGAGGTAACTTATTTGCGATGGATTCGCAGAACAGGGGAAGGAACAAGTGATATTCGGGAGGGATTAGAGATTTCAATCGCTCATAGTCTGAAGGCTCTGCCTGCTCAGTGTCTTACGGGTTCAGTGTAGGCGTTTCAAGAGCTTTGTTGATGTTGTACAAGCTCATAGCAAAGATTTGAACCGATTCCTTTCGTCGGATTAGTTTCTTCAAGGAAGCCGAAGAGATTACGCAAATCGCAGGAGACTAAGATTTGAGGTTCGACGCCACGTCCGGTGGCTTCGGTGCCACGCCCGAGCGTGGCATTGTAGTTCCTTTCGGCGTTTCTGTTGCCATATTTGTTGTCTTTGGCGCCACCTCTATTGTCTGTAATGCCACTCGAGGTGCCGCCAGTGGATTTTGGTGGTCAGGCCGAATTACTGACAAAATCGGTAACGACGGCATGTCTTCGGAGCCAAGGAATCCCGAGAACCAGCGAGAAGTGTCCTAACTTGGTGATGAAAGCGGGTAACATTTCAGTGTGATCCTGTATTTGACGGGAAATCTTGGTGAGATGGGTGATTTGGCCGGATTCGATGGGTTGTCCATCGATTACTTCGAGATCTCGGGGAGGGTTTAGTCTATAGCGGGGAAATTTGTGTTGGCGTACAAAGTTTTCGTCGATAAATGCAAAGCCCGTTGCGCCTGTGTCAATCATTGCAGGAGTTTGGATAGAATGGTCACCATTACAGAGAGTAGCTGCAACAAAAAGATGCTCTCCTTCTAATTCACATTCTTCCACCTCTCGACCAACTACAGCAGGCAATTGCAAATGGGGAAACGACGAAACCAATGGGGAACGTCCTATACCGGTGCTAACCGGTTGGCATGGGACAGCTAGTTTTCCGACTGCTCGTTCGGAACGGTAGCGTCAGGTTCGGGAGTCGTATTGACAGTGGCTGCCATAGCCAAACGGCGGTTCCAAGAGGCAGCACGTTCGGGGCATTCGCGGAGGAAGTGACCAACTGTTCTGCAATACAGACATTCGCCCCGGGCCATACGTTCTTGTCTGAGATGATTTTTCTCCGTAGTCCTCTGCGTGGCCGATAAGCCCATAGGCGCCACGCCATAATGTCTGCTATTGGTGCCCATCGGATTCGCTGGAGCCAGGGTGGTGGTGCTGGCTGAGGATGGCCCGGAGTGGGGCAGTCGCTGGGTACGGCCAGGCTGGACCCGTTCAGCGGCATGAGCGCGAATCCGGTTGTCCAACTCCCGACAGATCTAGATCAAATGACCCAGACTATCGGATCGGGGACAGGAGGTGACCAAGGCATCTTTTATTTCATCCGAGAGGCCTTCATACAATTGTTCTCTCTGGGCCTCTTCATTCCAGTTTAGGTCTCCCATGACCCGACCAAACTCCGTGAAATAGACGGCAAAAGTGCCGCTCTTTTGCTTGAGTTTTCGAATGTCAGGGTTGGCGGTGCGGGTTCTGTCGGGGTCGTCGAACGCCTGGTGGAGGACGTCGAGGAGTGCATTCAGGGATTCGAGCCGGATTCGTCCAGTATTCTCGGATATATAGCCGCGAATCAGTCAGAGGGCGGCCCCCGAGAGGCGGTTGATAGCATATCGGAGGCACGCTTGGTCGTCGGGGTAATGATGGGGTTGTGCGGCCAACTTGTTGCGCAGCTGGATAATCCAGGTACGCAATTCTTCGGCCTTACTGCTGTCGAAAATTGGCGCATCAGGAAACCCCTTCTGGGAGGCATTGGCACCACCCTGAGCTGTAGCCATGGCCACCACCTGGGCCTGCAGCTGGGTGAACCGCTGTTCGAGGGTGGAGCCGGAAGCGTTCGTATCCATGGGTTCCGAACTCATTACGAGTAGATTAGAATAAAAGATGCAACCTAGTGTAACGGCGGCGGTTCTCCAAGGTACTCGAGTGAGTTCTGGTGACGCAAGTGGGAGCGGGAGCGGAAGCGGGGGGAACGGGAACAGGAACGGAAATGGAACGGGAATGGGAACGGGAGCGGGAATGGGAGACAGAGACGGACAGCATCAAACAGACGTGTCGGACAAGAACGGACAACGTCAGACGGACGTGTCGGACAGGGAGACGGACAGCATCGGACGGACGTGTCGGACAAGTACGGACAATGTCAGATGGACGTGTCGGACACGGAGACAGACAGCATCGGACGGACGTGTCGGACAGAGAGACGGACAGCGTCGGACGGACATGTCGGACAGGGACGGGTGGCGCTAGACCAGTGTCACCGATACGGAGATACGCTGGAAACGGAGGAAACGGAGGAAACGGAGACGAGGTTGATATTCCGAATAGAATTCAAGGGGTTGCATGAAGAGAAGAAGAAGACAAAACACGGGAGATGCCCTCCTTATATACACAGTTCTCACAACTCCCATACGTCCTCCTACTCATACCCGCGCAACTCACATATGTACTCATACTCACATATGTGCTCATAACCACGCAACTCATACAACCTTCTCTTATGCAACCGGGGCCCGTAACCGACACCCTTTCCAAGATCGAGACATCCGGAGCGAGGTGACGACACTCTTTCCACGATCGAGACATCCAGAGTGAGTGACGACACTCTTTCCAAGATCGAGACATCCGGAGCGAGGTGCCGGCATCAACAACGAAATCAAACAACCAAACCCAAATCGAGCGCCGGGACCTGCGCCATGACAATTGTGGTGAAGATTTCCACGGTCAAGGGGAAACTGCCAGTATCCAGCATTGTCTTTGGGCCAGAGGATCTCGCGTGGTACGGTGCCGGGATCGATTAGCTGTCTTCCGATGATGAGGAAAGTACTTGACCTGGAAGGACCGACAAGTGCAGAAACAGAGGCGCAGTCAGCTCTGATGGTCAGGCTGCCAACCCTGACAGTTGGGACCCCAATGAAAGGATAGATGCCAGCCAGTTCACTGCCGGCAAGAACCTTCCACCGCCGCTGCTAGCCCAAGCCCGCAGACGGCCCAGCAGCTCTCAGCTTGGGCAGAACAACCCAGAGAGTGCGTCATCCCCTATAGTTGTTCACCACTGGCGGAGACACGAGGTTTCAGCAACTCCAGTTCAACAAAAACGCAGTTGAACGGCAAGAATACAGGTTTCGGACGCACCCATTCCAGACAGTAAAGCCACCATCAATCAGCGGTCTCAAGAGGGTATCAGAGAGTCACGTGATGGTGATTTACCGATTAGCGAGCAGTATGACCAGAAGGAATGGATGCCTTGGGAGTCGGAGTTGGGGTCGGAGTTGGAGCTGGAGTCGGAGGGGCACTCGGGTCATTGGTGAAAGCTGGTATCTTAGAATGAAGAGCGCCATCCTCAGCCCGAGAGGTGGTTGGCAGTTGTGTTAGAGTTATATAGCGAATAAACTCCGTATTTCTCACAATCACGACCATATATCCCAATAGCAATCTTCTCAATTACGACGGCACCTGACCTACATTCTTAGATGGTGCCCAGTTTGCCCTAATCCTTCTCCTGGCCTACTGGTAGAACACACTCCTGACCTACGTTCGTATGCGTTGGCAAACCTCATTGCAACGCCCCGCTGTACTACATTCTTAGGCAGAGCTAGTCAGCCTCCAACACAAACGACCGATGATCATAGTGTTTGCAAAACTGCGCTGCTACACACCTGCAACCTACACTCCACATGCTACGCAACTGCCACCATTACCATTGACTACATTCGTACACGCTGCTCGTCTACCGTCAACATCGTCGACCTGCGTTCGTACATGTTACAGAACCTCATTGGTACACACTGCTATCCAACATTTGTACACGCTACACGTCTGCCGCCATTACCACTTTCAACATTTTTACACGCTGCTTCTCTGCTGTCACCATCATCGACCTGCGTTCATACGCATTGCAAAGCCTCATTGCTACCCACTGCTGTTCTACATTTGTACGTGCTGCTCGTCTGCCGTCTACATCGTTGACCTGCGTTCGTATGCATTGCAGAACCTAGTTGGTACATACTGCTCTCCTACATTCGTAGGCACTGCTCATATGCAGTCAACACCGCTGACCTGTGTTCGTATGCGTTGCAGAACCTCGTCGGTATGTACGGCTGTCCTACATTCATACATGCTACGCGTCTGCCGCCATTACCGCTGGCTACATTTGTACGTGCTCCTCGTCTGCTGTCAACATCGTCGACCTCCATTTGTACGCATTGAAGAACCTCGTTGGTACACACCGCTGTCATACATTCGTACACGCTGCACGTCTGACGCTATTACCGCTGGCTACATTGTAGGTGCTACTCGTCTACCGTCAGCATCGTCGACCTGCATTCGTACACATTGCAGAACCTCGTTGGTACACACAACTGTCCTACGTTCGTACACACTGCACGTCTGCCACCATTACTGCTGGCTACATGCATACGCACTGCTCGTCTGCCGTCAACATTATTGACCTGCATTCGTACGCGTTGCAAAACCTCGTTACCACCCACTGCTGTCCTACATTCGTACATGCTGCTCGTCTGTGGTGTACATCGTCGACCTGCGTTCGTACGCATTGCAGAAGCTTGTTGGTAAGTACTACTCTACTACATTCGTACGCACTACTGGTATGCAGTCAACACCGCTGACCTGCGTTCGTATATGTTGCAGAACCTCGTCGGTACACATGGCTGACCTACATTCGTACACGCTGCACGTCTGACGCCATTACCACTGGCTACATTTGTAGGTGCTCCTCGTCTACCGTCAACATCGTCGACCTACATTCATACACACTGTAGAACCTTGTCGGTAAATACCGCTGTCCAACATTCGTACACACTACGTGTCTGCCACCATTACCACTGGCTACGTTGATACACGCTGCTTATCTCCCGTCAACATCGTTGACCTGTGTTCACACACGTTGCAGAAGCTCGTTGGTACGCACTACTCTCCAACATTCGTACGCGCTGCTTATATGCAGTCAACACCACTGACCTGCATTCGTACGCATTGCAGAACCTCGTTGGTATACACCACTGTTGTACATTCTTACATACTGCACGTCTGCTGCCATTACCACTGGGTAGATTCGTATGTGCTACTAGTCTGCCGTCAACATCGTCGACCTGTATTCCTACGCATTGCAAAACCTCGTTGCTACCCACTGCTGTCCTACATTCATACACGCTGCTTGTCTGCCGTCTACATCGTCGACCTGCATTAGTACGTGTTACCTAAGCTCGTTGGTACGTACTGCTCTCCTACATTCGTACATGCTGCTCGTATGCAGTCAACAACGCTGACTTGCATTTGTACGCATTGCAGAACCTCATCTGTACGCACGGCGGTCCTAGATTCGTACATGCTGCGCATCTACAGCCATTACCGCTGGCTACATTCGTACATGCTCCTCGTCTGCAGTCAACATTGTCGACCTGCGTTCGTATGCGTTGCAAAACCTCGTTGGTACACACTGCTGTCCTACATTCGTACATGCTACACATCTGCTGCCATTACCGCTGGCTACATTCGTAAGTGCTACTTGTCTGCCGTCAACATCGTCGACCTGTGTTCGTACGCGTTGCAAAACCTCATTGCTGCCCACTGCTGTCCAACATTCGTATGTGCTGCTCGTCTGCCATCTACATCGTCGACCTGCGATCGTAAGCATTGCAGAAGCTCGTTGGTACGTACGGCTGTCCTACATTCGTATGGGCTTCTTGTCTGCTGTCTACATCATCGACCTGCATTCATACATGTTGCAGAAGCTCATTGGTACGCAATGCTCACCTAAATTCCTACGTGCTGCTGGTATGCAGTCAACACCGCTGACCTGCGTTCGTACGTGTTGCAGAACCTCGTTGCTACAAACCACTGTTCTACATTCGTACATGCTGTGCGTCTGCTGCCATTGCCGCTGGTTACATTCGTACACGCTGCTCGTTTGCCGTCAACATCGTCGACCTACGTTTGTACACGTTGCAGAACCTCGTTGGTACACACCGCTGTTCTACATTCGTACATACTGCACGTTTGCTGCCATTAGCGCTGGCTACATTTGTATGTGCTACTCATCTGCTGTCAACATCTTCGACCTGCATTCGTACGCATTGCAAAACCTCGTTGCTATCCACAGCAGTCCTACATCTGTGGGTGCTGCTCGTCTGCCATCTACGTCGTCGACCTGCATTCGTAAGCATTGCAGAAGCTCGTTGGTATGCACTGCTCTCCTACATTTGTAAGCGATGCTCGTATGCAGTCAACACCACTGACCTGTGTTCATATGCGTTGCAGAACCTCGTCGGTACGCACGGCTGTCCTACATTCATACATGCTGCGTGTCTGCCGGCATTACCGCTGGCTACATTCGTATGTGATCCTCGTCTGCCGTTAACATCGTCGACCTGTGTTTGTACGGATTGCAGAACCTCGTTGGTACACACCTCTGTCCTACATTCGTACACGCTGTACGTCTACCGCCATTTCCACTGGCTACATTCGTACACGCTGCTCGTGTACCATCAACATCGTCTACCTGCATTCGTACGTGTTGCAGAACCTCGTTGGTACACACTGCTGTCCTACTTCGTACGCACTGCTCGTATGCAGTCAACAACGCTGACCTACGTTCGTACGTGTTGCAGAACCTCATTGGTACACACCACTGTCTTAGATTTGTACATGCTGCACATCTGCCACCATTGCCACTGGCTACATTCATATGTACTCCATGTTTGCTGTCAACACCGCTGAACTGTGTTCGAACACATTGCAGAACCACGTCGGTATGCACTGCTGTCCTATATTTGTACATGTTGCGTATCTGCCGCCATTACCGCTGGCTACATTCGTACATGCTACTCATTTGCCATCAACATTGTCTACCTGCGTTCGTAAGCATTACAAAACCAAGTTGCTACCCACTGCTGTCCTACATTCATTCGTTCTGCTCGTCTGTCATTGATATCGTCGACCTGTGTTCGTACGCATTGCAGAAGCTTGTTGGTAAGCACTACTCTCCTACATTCGTACGTGCTGTTGGTATGCAGTCAACACCGCTGACCTGCATAGGTACGTGTTGAACAACCTCGTCGGTACGCGTGGCTGTCCTACATTCGTACATGCTACACAAGTGCTGCCATTACCACTGGCTACATTCATACGCGCTGCTCATCTGCCGTTAATATCCTCGACCTGCGTTCGTACGCGTTGCAGAACCTCATTGGTACACACTGCTGTACTACATTCATACACGCTGCTGGTATGCAGTCAACACCACTGACCTGCATTCGTACGCATTGCAGAACCTTGTTGGTACACATCGCTGTCCTACATTCGTACCTGCTGCACGTCTGCCGCCATTAGCACTGGCTACATTCGTATGTGCTACTCGTCTGCTGTAAACATGGTTGACCCGCGTTCGTACGTGTTGCAAAACCTCGTTGCTATCCACTGCTGTCCTATATCCATACGTGCTGCTTGTCTGCCGTCTACATCGTCGACCTGCGTTCGTACACATTGCAGAGGCTCGTTGGTATGCACTGCTCTCCTACATTCGTACACGCTGCTTCTATGCAGTCAACACCGCTGACCTGTGTTCGTACGCATTGCAGAACCTTGTTGGTACACACCGCTGTCCTTCATTTGTACACCCTGCTCGTATGCAGTCAACACTGCTGACCTGCGTTCATACGCATTGCAGAACCTCGTTGGTATGCACAGCTTCCCTATATTCGTACATGCTACGTATCTGCTGCCATTACCGCTAGCTACATTTGTACGTGCTCCTCGTCTGCCATCAACATCGTTGACCTGCGTTCGTACGTGTTGCAGAACCTCATTGGTACACACCGCTGTCCTACATTCGTACAGGCTGTGTGTCTGCTGCCATTACCGCTGGCTACATTCGTATGTGATCCTCATCTGCCATTAACATCGTCAACCTGTGTTCGTACGAATTGCAGAACCTCGTTGGTACCCACTGCTGTCCTACATTCGTACATGCTGCGTGTCTGCCACCATTACCGCTAGCTACATTCATACGCGCTGCTCATCTACCGTCAACATCGTCGATCTGCGTTTGTACGCATTGCCGAACATTGCTGCTACCCGGTGCTGTGCTACATTCGTAGGCACTGCTCGTCTGCCGTCTACATCGTCGACCTACGTTCGTACGCGTTGCAGAAGCTCGTTGGTATGCCCTGCTCTCCTACATTTGTACGTGCTGCTCGTATGCAGTCAACACCGCTGACCTGCCTTCGTACGCATTGCAGAACCTCGTCGGTAGGTACAGCTGTCCTACATTCGTACATGCTGCGCATCTACCGCCATTACTGTTGGCTACATTCGTAAGTCCTACTCATCTGCCGTCAATATCGTCGACCTGTGTTCGTACGCATTGCAAACCTTGTTGCTACCCACTGCTGTCCTACATTCGTACGTGCTGCTTGTCTGCCATATAGATTGTCGACCTGCCATCGTACACGTTGCAGAAGTTCATTGGTAAGCACTGCCCTCCTACATTCGTACGTGCTGCTCGTATACAGTCAACACCGCTGACGTGCATTCGTACACATTGCACAACTTCATCGGTACGCACGGCTGTCCTACATTCATACATGCTGCGTGTCTGCCGCCAATACCACTGGCTACATTCATATACGCTGCTCGTCTGCCCTTAACATCGTCGACCTACATTCGTACGCGCTGTAGAATCTCATTGGTACAGACCGCTGTCCTACTTTCATACATGCTACGTGTCTGCTAGCATTGCCGCTGGCTACATTCGTACGTGCTGCTCATCTGCCGTCATCATCGTCTAACTGCCTTCGTATATGTTGCAAAACCTCGTTGGTACGCACGGCGGTCCTACATTCGTACGTGCTGCTCATATGCCGTCAACACCGCTGACCTGCGTTCGTACGCGTTGCAGAACTTTGTTGGTACACACCGTTGTCCTACATTCGTACATGCAGCACATCAGCCGCCATTGCCGCTGGCAACATTCTTACGTGCTGCTAGTCTGCCGTCAACATCGTCGACCTGCGTTCTTACACATTGCAAAAGCCCGTCGGTACGCACTGCTGTCCTACATTTGTTTGCGCTGGTTGTCTGCTGTCTACATCATGGAGCTGTGTTCGTACACGTTGCAGAAGCTCACTGGTAGGCACTGCTGTCCTACATTCCTACGCGCTGTTCGTATGCAGTCAACACCGCTGTCCTACGTTCGTACATCAGGAAAAACATTCTGCGTCCGGATGCAGGGGCTGCGTCCGGACGCTATATACACCTCTGAAATGTTTAGATGCTCGGGACGCAACCTGGCGAGGTAGTCTGCGCCCCGATGATGCGTGCCATGGCATCTGCCTTCCAGATGAGGAGTGTCAGGGCATTTGCCTACTGGACGCAGAGTGTCAAGGCAAATTTCTTCCCTACGCAGAGTGTTAAGGCAAAGGTCCTACAGACGATGGGCGCCACGGCATCTGCCTTCGGGACGCAGCGCGTGTCTTCCGGATGCAGGGTGTCAAGGTAAATGTCGTCCGGATGATGCATGCAACGGTATCTGTCTTCCGGACGAGGAGTGTCAGGGCATTTGCCTACTAGACGTAGAGTGTCAACACAAATTTCTTCCGGACGCAGAATGTCAAGGCAAATGTCGTCTGGACGACGCGAGTCAGGGCATCAGCCTTCTGGACGAGGAGTGTCAGGGCATTTCCCTTCCAGACGAGGAGTGTTAGGGCATTTGCCTACTAGAGGAACTGGGTCAAGGCAAATTTCTTCCGAACGCAGAGTGTCAACGCAAATGTCGTCCGGACGACGTGTACCACGGCATCTGCCTTCCGGACGAGGAGTGTCAGGGCATTTGCCTTCTGCATGCAGAGTGTCAAGGCAAATGTCATTTGGACAACGCATGCCACTGCATCTGCATTCCAGACAAGGAGTGTCAGGGCATTTGCCTACTAGACGCTGAGTGTCAAGGCAAATTTCTTCTGGATGCAGCGTGTCAAGGCAAAGGTCCTACAGACGATACGCGCCATGGCATCTGCCTTCTGGACACAGCGCATGTCTTCCGGACGCAGGGTGACAAGGCAAATACCATCCGGACGACGCGTGCAATGGCATCTGCATTCCAGATGAGGAGTGTCAGAGCATTTGCCTACTAGACACAGAGTGTCAAGGCAAATTACTTCTGGACGCAGAGTGTCAAGGCAAATGTCGTCCGGACGACGCGTACCATGGCATCTGCCTTCCGGACGAGGAGTGCCAGGGCATTTGCCTTCTGGACGCGGAGTGTCAGGGCATTTGCCTTCTGGATGCAGTGCGTGTCTTACGGACGCAGAGTGTCAAGGCAAATGGGATCCAGACGGGGCTTACGATGGGGCACCAAACATAGGAAATAGAGCCGTCACGGTGGTAGCATACGCGACTGTCAGAGCACGGTACATTGCAGCAAAGACTATCAAACACCCATTTGGTTTCAGGCATTGTGACTCAAACCAGTTCTATTCATTACATCTAATGTACATCTATATACCACATCACATAGATGGCATCGCTCTGCGTGACAGTAACAAAGGCAGTTTCCCGGATGAGACACGACGCAATGAGAACGACATCAATGAAGTGGATACCAATGTGGATGCCGGCCGCAAGGACAATAACGAGTAAGACGCGACGAGTACGATGTCAATGAGGATGGCGGCGGCGTGGATGATAGCAAGTAAGACGTAGCGAGAAGATTGACGAGCTTCGTGAATTGTTAGTGTAGCTCTCAGAGCGACAGACAGTGGGAAGTTGTACAATACGACGCGACAAGTACGATGTCAATGAGGATGGCAGTGAGGAGGTTGCAGGCAGTGTGGATGATAGCAAGTAAGATGGGACGAGTACAATGGTGGTGCATGTGATGAAAGGCGAAGAAAGAAGGGGTGGAATTGTGGCCCGTGCCGTCGTATTTAGCAAGCCGTGCATTGGTCAGGGTGCTGATCAGTGCTAAGCAGGCCAAACCGTACGAAAGCGCAGGCGCTAGCAAATGCTTGGCACCTTACAAGTTGCATGCGAAATCACTCGCAATGTTCGAAACCTGTGAGTTCCCCTCCCTTAGTCGTCGATACCCTGGCCCCCGCCATTTATATTTGCACAATAATTCCCTATCATATCGATTCAGTCTGACCGAAAGTTTGTGTCTACTGGCCCCTGCTTTGCAACCTATCGATGCTGCTGTTCTGATTCAGCTACTTCTGCTAGGAGAATCTGTACTACATACAACACTCCAAATCTGTATATCCTTCAAGATTTCAGTATCACTACCATGAAAAGCAGGGGCCAGTACGCACAAACTTTCGGTCAGACTGAATTGATACGATAGGGAATTATTGTGCAAATATAAACGGCGGGGTCCAGGGTATCGACGACTAAGGGAGGGGAATTCACAGGTTTTGAGCATTACGAGTGATTTCGCATGCAACTTGTAAGGTTCTAAGCATTTGCTAGCGCCTGCACTTTTGTATGGTTTGGCCCCCTTACCACTGATCGGCACCCGGACCAATGCACGGCTAGTTAAATACGATGGCACGGGCCGCAATTCCGCCCCTTCTTTCTTCGCCTTTCATCATATACGCCACCATTGCACTCGTCCTATCTTACTTGCTATCATCCACGCTGCCTGCAATCTACTCACCGCCATCCTAATCGACATCGTGCTTGTCGCGTTGTATTGTACAACTTCCCACTGTCTGTCGCTATGAGAGCTACGCTAACAATCTCACGAAGTTCATAGATCTTCTTGCCGCGTCTTACTTTCTATCATCCACGCCACTGGCATCCTCATCGGCATCGTACTCATCGCGTCTTACTTGCTATCATCTACGCCGCCGGCATCCTCATCGACATCGTACTCATTGCATCTTACTTGCTATCATCCACGCCGCTGGCATCCTCACCGCCATCCTCATTGACATCATACTCATCACGTTGTATTGTACAACTTCCCACTGCCTGTCCCTCTGAGAGCTGTGCTAACAATTCACGAAGCTCTTCGACCTTCTCGCCGCATCTTACTTGCTATCATCCATGCCGCCGGCATCCTCATCGACATCGTACTTGTCGCGTCTTACTTGCTATCATCCACCCCGCCGTCATCCTCACCGCCATCCTCATTGACATCGTACTCATTACGTCGTATGGTACAACTTCCCACCGTCTGTCACTCTTAGAGCTGTGCTAACAATCTGACGAAGTTCGTAGATCTTCTCACCGCGTCTTACTTTCTATTATCCACGCTGCCAGCACCCTCATCGACATCGTACTCGTCATGTCTTACCTGCTATCATCCACACTACCGGCATCCGCACCACCATCCTCATTGACATCGTACTCGTAGTGTCATATTGTACAACTTCCCATTGTCTGTCCCTCTGAGAGCTGTGCTAACAATCTGACGAAGCTTGTAGATCTTCTCGCTGCATCTTACTTTCTACCATCCACACCGCCGGCATTCTCATCGACATCGTACTTGTCGCGTCTTACTTGCTATCATCCACGCCACTGGCATCCGCACCACCATCCTCATTGACATCGTACTCGTCGCGTCGTATTGTACAACTTCCCACTGTCTGTCCCTCGGAGAGCTGCACTAACAATTCACAAAGCTCTTCGATCTTCTCGCCGCGTCTTACTTGCTATGATCCACGCTGCCAGCATCCTCATCGACATCGTTCTCGTTGCGTCTTACTTGCTATCATCCACGCCACTGGCATCCTCATCGACATCGTACTCGTTGCGTCTTACTTGCTATCATCCATGCCGCCGGCATCCTCACCGCCATCCTCATTGACATCATACTCGTCACATCGTATTGTACAACTTCCCACTGTGTGTCCCTCTGAGAGCTGCGCTAACAATTCATGAAGCTCTTCGATCATCTCGCTGCGTCTTACTTGCTATCATCCACACCGGCGGCATCCTCATCGACTTCGTACTTGTCACATCTTACTTGCTATCATCCACACTGCCAGCATCCTCACTGCCATCCTCATTGACATCATACTCGTCGTGTCTTACTCGTTATTGTCCTTGCGGCCGGCATCCTCATTGGTATCCACTTCATTGATGTCGTTCTCAGTGCGTCGTGTGTCATCCGGGAAACTGCCTTTGTTACTGTCACACAGAGCGATGCCATCTACGTGACGTGCTATATAGATGTACATTAGATGTAATGAATAGAACCGGTTTGAGTCACAATGCCTGGAACCAAATGCGTGTTTGATAGTCTTTGCTGCAATGTACCGTGCCCTGACAGTCGTGTATGCGACCACCTTGACCGCTCTATTACCTATGTGTGGTGTGCCATCGTAAGCCTCGTCTGGATCCCATTTGCCTTGACACTCTGCATCTGTAAGACACGTGCTGCATCCAGAAGACAAATTCCCTGACACTCCGCGTCCAGAAGGCAAATGCCCTGACACTCCTCGTCCGGAAGGCAGATGCTGTGGCACGCATTGTCCGGACGACATTTGCCTTGACACTCAGTATCCAGAAGGCAAATGCCCTGACACTCCTAGTCCGGAAGGCAGATGCTGTGGCACGCATTGTCCGGACAACATTTGCCTTGACACTCTGCGTCCAGAAGGGAAATGCTCTGACACCACTCGTCTAGACACGTATGCCGTGGCCGCTTCGTCCGGACACACGGTGCCGTGGCGAGGTGTGTCTGAAAGCACAGTGCCGTGGTGAGGTACGTCTGAAAGCATGGTGCCATGGCGAGGTGTGTCTGAAAGCACAGTGCCGTAGCGAGCTGCATTTGAACGCACGGTGCCGTGGCAAACTGCGTCCGGGTTAGTGAGGTTGAGGTCAGTGCGTCTCGACCGTCTGGTGCATCCGGACACTCTGGACGCAAAAAAAATTTTTCCTGATGCTATGTGTTGCAGACCCTGATTGGTACAGAACGCTGTCCTTCATTCGTACACGCTGTGCCTCTGCCGCCATTGCTGCTGGCTACATTTGTATGTGCTCCACATCTGCCGTCAACACCGCTGACCTGCATTTGTACGCATTGCAGAACCTTGTTGGTATACACTTCTGTCCTATATTTCTACATACTGCACATCTGCCGCCATTACTGCTGTCTACATTCATATGTACTGCTCGTGTGCTGTAGTCGTCGCTGACATATATTCCTATGCATATCAAAACCGCACTGTTACGTATTGATGGTTTACATTCATTTGCATTGTGTCGTCTGCCCTTATGTAACACTCGGGTGTTTCACCAACGGCACAATCGCCCAGGTGGTCACCAACAGTCTATCACCCTTGAGCGGGAAACACTTGTATGATGGCAGTGGAGCGACTGTGTAGCCCCGAAGGATTCGTACGGGAGCGGGTGGGAAATTCACTAAGAGATTCGTGTTCGAAATATCACTAGAGAGTTGATCCCAGAAACAATGTAATATTGTTAAGGCTCAACTTCCGACTGATCGTTGCTGATGCCTCTCTACATAGGAAACTGGCGCTCTTTAAATGTCGCGCTGACTCTTTGGCCGTCCACCCTCGGGCTAACTCGGGAAGCGCAATACCTCAGTGTTACGCAACAGTGTCTCTCCTCGCCCGAGGGAGATATGGTTGATTGGGACATGGCACTGATTGATAGGTATGGACCCAGAAGATCTTCGATCTGAGCGCTTGCGAACAATCTTCGTTTGCACCCCCTTGTAGGCGTCGTCACCCTCGTGCTCCTGATCGCAGCCCTTACTGGCTAAATGCTTCTCAGGTGCATCCGTGGTCGCAATCTATGAGTCTAGATGCTCCCAGGAATGTCTGGTGACGTCGGTACAAGTGCCGCAGCAATCACAGTTAACTGAAGAATACGTCTCTGTAACTTAACAAGTTAAGGTCCGATCTTCTTCAAACAACTGACAGATGGTCTGGCTCCCC
>Ga0307508_10003536_pt1 | contig 15747 bp, 21 predicted proteins | sample 9_EM_MG_FD_203089 | JGI IMG/M metagenome (GOLD analysis project Ga0307508, IMG submission 203089) | Populus trichocarpa ectomycorrhiza microbial communities from riparian zone in the Pacific Northwest, United States - 9_EM | ecosystem: Host-associated > Plants > Roots > Unclassified | place...
CTGGGATGGGATGGAAGCGGGCGGGTTTCACGCGTTTTAAGGTTGTCTCGCTGGCCGCCGTGTGTTCGCAGGGCCCCGCTGTCTCGCGTTGGTTGGCGACGGGGTGTGTCCGTATCTATATGGTATCTAGATATATACCTAGATATATGTATGTAGTGTATGTACGTATGTACGTACGTACGTACGTTCATCGAACTACTGTCTTCCGCGCTCCGGCGAACGGCGAACGCGACCCCACCTAGCAGCCGCGCGTTGCATGGGTGCAAGGGGTGCATGGGGAGGGGGGGGCGTCACTGGCCGTCACTCGCGGCTTTGGCGTGAAACCTTCCGTACGAGCGAAGGAGGGGCAAACCCGACGGATAACGTTTCGGACCCCCCCCCCCCCAAACTCCGACCGCAGCCGGTACATACTATACCTCCACATGCATACTTAAGAGGTAGTTACTCTCTACCCTTAATCTTACCTCTACATACAGTACATACATACTCTACATACATACATACTCTACATACATACATACTACATACATACATACATACATCGGGATATCTATCTATCTATCTATCTACCTTTCCCCCCCCTCGCATCGGAAGCTTTCCCGTCCACCTGGTCAGTGCGGACCTTTCCCCAACTCCGTACAGCAGCGGCAAACCCCAAAAGGGGAAGAAAAAAAAAAGAAAAAGAAAAAGAAAGGAGCCCGTTCTCGCTTCCGTGCGACGGGGCCGGGCCGGACGCAGTATGTAAGCGTACCTAGAAGTAGATAGGTGCAAGGGGAGTAAGGGTTTCTATGTATGATTGCTCCGAGTGAGTGAGTGAGTGAGTGAGTGAGTGAGTGAGGGGGGGCGGGTGGGTGGGGACTCGGCCGCATCACGCCGGATCACTCCGCCGGATCACTCGCCGCTGCGCAGCCGGGTCGTCGGGTTGCATCGCCAGATCACATGTCAAGTGGGGGGGGGGGAAGCCTTCCTGCCGGAAAGATGGGAAGCCAGGGCGAGACAGCCGGCGGACAAGGGCCATCCGTCGCTTGCGTCCCGCTCAGCGCCAACCAACCAACGGCCCAGACCTGTTGGAATCCGCGGGTGCTGACATACTGATCTACATAGGTATGTACATTTTTCATCCGCGCCGGCGGGGAGGAGCGCCCATGGCCCATGGATGTCGCCAGAAAGGAACCGAAGCGCCCCCCCCCCCCTCGAGAACGCCCTTTTCCTTCCGGGGGCTCGTGCGTGCCGCAGGGTCGTCTGGGGGGCGCGAGCTGCGGAATTCTTTCTTTTTTCCCCGAGAGAGAGAGAGAGAGAGAGAGAGAGATGAAACTCTAGCGGATGTCTGCACCCCTCTTCCGAAAAGAAGAATGAATGGGCGAAAACCCTACCGGGGCTATATACATAGTTGTTCGGGGATTTTTCTTCTTTTTTCTTCCTTTTTCTTCTTTCCCTGCTAGTCTCGCCGATCCGGTATGTACAACCGCGGGCTTGCGCCGTGCCAAGCCGGAGGAAAGGAAAGGACCCGTCCAACTCCGGACCCGGCCGGGACTCCCGCAGCATGTGGAGCTGCTTCGCGGTGCGCGGGCAAGGGCTGCTTTGGGGATGCTGGGTACATATCTACTTTACTTTGTATGCTCCGCGGGTGGAAGGCTATCCCCAGCCGTCTGTCCGCTCGCCGAGACGGCCGCTTGTTCCGGAGAGCCAGTCGCCAAGTGGCTGGCGTTGCTAGATATCTATTTATTTCCATCTATCGAGCATGCTCGGAGCCCAGGCGCATCGCAGCGCGGCAGAACGCAGCAGCCAATAGGGCGCGCGCGCGTGTCTGCACGTCTGCGTTCGTTCGCATCTCCATCTGCGTCCGGTTGAGCGGCGGAAGGGATGCGCTCCGAGATGGGCCGATCTTGGGGTGATCTCGAGTTCTTTCCGCAGGGTCATCTCGAGTTCGTTCCGCAGGGTCATCTCGAGTTCGTTCCGCAGAGCAGTGGGGGGGGGGAGGGGGGGGAGCGAAGAAAAGGAAAGAAGGCCTGGGACGGCGAGCAGATACTCTTCTCTACACATCTACCGCACTGGTAACTACATGCATACATAGACATCTACCGCACTGGCAACTACATACATGTGTACATAGACATCTACCGCACTGGTAACTACATGCATACATAGACATCTACCGCACTGGCAACTACATGCATGTGTACATAGACATCTACCGCACTGGTAACTACATGCATATGTACATAGACATCTACCGCACTGGTAACTACATGCATATGTACATAGACATCTACCGCACTGGTAACTACATACAAGGTATGTACATAGATATCTACCGCACTGGTAACTACATACATACATACATATGTACCGCACCGGTAACTACTCAACTACATACCTGCCGCATCCGACTTGGGTCGGTCGGTCGGTCGGTCGCTGTGGAACCCGAGATCGACGGTTGGCCGGTGGCGAGAGACACGCACCCACTCCGTCGCCCGGTCTGACGACAGCGCTCCGGCGGGGGAAGGAGCGCGCTCCGAGGTGTGCAGCAGATCTGAGTCCATGCCGAAGACGGCTAGACGCGCCTCGCGTATCTCCGCGAACCCACGCTCGCTCGCGCGCGCCCGGTGCGGCGGGGTGGGTTCCCGGCAAATGGACCGGGGGGGGGGGGGGCTCGGCGAACCGGGGAAATTGCCGGGACGGGGCAGCGTTCTCCTCACCGCCTCACCGCTTCGCCGCTTCCCCTCGCGCGGCGGAGGGCCGGCCAGCGTGTGTCCGGGAGCCAGCGCCACACGCACATGCGGCCGCTGGTCGGCGGGCGGGCTGCTGCGCGGACTGCGCTGGATGCTCTTCGCTGGGCTCGGCGCGGTGCGGTGCAGAATTTGGAATCCATCCGCTGCCCACATCCAGCTGCGCACTGGGGCAGAGCACTCCGCCGCCACCGTCTGCACGCCGCCGCTCTCACGGAGCGTGCGCGCGGAGCAATACGGCGCCGCAGCAGCCACGTCCTGCAGAGTGCTGCAGCAGCAACAGCCACGTACATATGTAACCGTCGCAGAGTGCTGCAGAGTGCCGCAGAGTGCCGTAGAGTGCAGCACGGTAACCAACTAGCACATCGCCAAGCCCATGCACTCGCATCTGGCTGGCCGATCGCGGTGCCTGAGACACTGCTCGTGGCATCGCGACGCAGGCCGTCCCGCTCCACCCGTCGCCATCGCCACCATCCATCGCCAGCAACGCCAGAGCAGAAAAGCAGGCGGATGACTCGACGCCAGGAAAAGAAAGGAAGAGACGGAAAAGAAAAAAAAAAGAAAAAAAGAAAAAAGAAAAAAGAAAAAAAAAGAAGAGTCCCGCGCTTGCTCTGCGTGCCTGGCCATGCTGTTCTCGCACGGCCCCCGCACCCGCCCGACCAGCCCGGCCGGCTCTGGGCCCTGGGGATGTGTAAGAGCCGCCGGATGGCATTTCGTGTCCCGTCCCTTCTTTGCGTCGGGAACTCTACCGCCCTCCGCGGGTGCATGTATGCTTTCCCGCTTTCCCGCTCTCCCGCTCTCCCGCTCTCCCGCTCTCCCCGTGCCATGGCCCTCGGTCCTCCTTCCGCCCGTCCCCAAGCTCTCCGGGCTTGGCGGGCTGGCTGGGGAGATGGAACCGAGCAGGAAAAAGAAGGAAAGAAACGCTGTCGAGTCCAACAGACTCAAGCGACTAACCCCCGGCGCTCCGCTCACACACGTTGTGTCTCGGTTTGTCCGGCCCTCGAACCCTCCCACCCTCCCTCCCCCCCCCACAGCTGCTCCGCCCACACCTCCGTCCCCACCCACCCTTCCCCAGCTGCTGCTCTTACATATCCCCCCCGTGTCCCCCCCCCTCTCCCCTCCCGCTCCATCACCAGCTCCCAGTCTGCCCTCGAGCTCGTCGCTGCATCCCGATACACAACACACTCCCTCCTCCTGCTCGGACATACAGAACCGAGCTCGCATCGAGACTCCCGTGCCTGCCAGTTCTCCCCCCCTCCACGCTTGGCCCGCCGCCCGGATCGCTCCTGTATCTATATTCACCGTCGTCAGTCGGCCGATCATGCCCCCCCAGCGGACGGCTCCCTCCAAGCCGGCGTCCAGGCCGGCCAAAAGCGAACGGACCCACGAAGAGAACCAGGAGCGGTATGCAACCGCTCTCCCTCCACAGCCGTGGTTTCGGATTGCTGACCACCCCCGCCTCTAGTGCCTACATCGCTGCGTCCCGGAGAAGCGACCGGAGTCTTGAGGCCAGGATCGAGTCCGCCCGTCGGGCTTCCGAGATCCACAAGAAGCGGACTGGCCGTGCTCTCCGAGTCACCGAGGCCGATGTCATCAACGAGGAGATGTACGAGGAGGAGGACGGCGATGCCGCGGCGTATCGCAGCCTGCGCGCTCTGGTGGGCGGCGGTTCCATCGACCGGCGCTTCGCCGCCTACTATCACCACCAGCTGCACATGCGCAACGCTGTCGACCGCGAGCTGACCCACAGGACGTCGACCGGCCTGGGCGTGGCTACCGGCTACTCCCAGCACCAGGCGTACCCGGGTCAATACGTGCTCCAGCAGCAGCACTATCCGCTCATCAGACAGACCCCGCAGCTACAGCTGCCAGCCTACCGCCAGCAGCCTTACGCTCCGCCCGGCCATAGCCACGGCAGGGCTATGTCGACGCACATTCCGCAGCAGCGGATCGCGAGGGCGGGCGAGCAGATGCCCGAGTCGCCCTCGCTCGCGCCGGTGACGCCCGTCTCGCCGGAAGTCCCGCTCGCTCCGGCCAACACTCACACGCCACAGATGTCGACGCCGCAGCCTTGTCGGGTCGAGCCCACGTTCCAAGCAGTCGCGGCCTACAAGTCCCCGCCGTCGCCGCCATCTCACATGGAGTCTCCCGTGTCGAACCCGGACGCCCTCTACGCGCTCTATCCGTTCTCGAGCGAGCTTCCCGCCGAATCGGCGCGGTTCTTTGCCGGAACGAGTGGAAACGGCCTTGGTTTCGACTGGTTCGACAGCGGCACCACGTACACGACCAGCAAGGGCTTCACCACGAGCTTGAGCCCCAGCCAGCAGAGCGACCCCTTCGAGTCGAAGACCGAGGACGGCCTCGCGACGACCACCGGGGAGCTCAAGTGGCAGCCCAGCAAGATCGAGCCGCAGTACTTCAGCGCGGCCACCCCCGGCTTCGGGGACGGCGGCCAAAGCCAGGGGAGCGAATTTCTCGACTCGCTGCTCGGTGGCGGGACGATGCTCACGGGGATGGACGCATTCGAGAAACTTGACACAAGCTCGCTCGAGCAGTACGCCGACCAGACCCCCGACAACGAGGTGTGGGGCCAGTTTGTGGACCAGGACTGGCTGCTGCTCGAGACACTCGTCAATTAGGGCGTCTGTTTGTCTTTTCTTTTTCTCCCCTTCATTTCTTTCTTTTCTGGTCTCTCGTATTATATTGTGGTCCCGCGCCGTTCGCACTGGACTACAACACATGGTCACGGCGAAACCGCATTCGACGCTCGCGGTTCCCCAATACCGCGGTCATTGGATCGCTGGCCTCTCTGGATACAAGGCGTTCGGCGCATAAAGGGCTGGTTTCCCCCACTGGTGGTAAAAAAAGAAAACATTGGCGTTTGTGTGCTTGGGGGGTTGGGGGTTGGGTTGTTTTCACCCTGGAGTTTGGGGTTACGATTCTTCTCTGGGCTCGGTTTAATCTGGTTTTTGTTCCCCTGTACTTTGTAGTTATTCGTGTTCCACTCCGTGCTCGGGGGTAGAGTGGGAACATGTGACTATCCGCTCTCGTCGTTCTTGCATCTTCACATGTTTGCACGTTTGCGAAACTTGTATGTAGCATAAGGTTCCGCTGGTCGATTAAAAAAAAAAGAGAGAGAGAGAGAGAGAGAGAGAGAGAGAGAGAGAAACGCATACACAGGACAAAAAAAAGCATAGTCCGTTTTTGGCACCGGGTGAATGAGGCCGAACTCCGGGGGAGAAGGTTCCAAGGTTAGAGTAGACTCTCGCCTTGAAGGAGTACAGTACAGAACAGTGTATGTATGCAGTTAGTCGGAGTGACTTTCCGGCCGCAACTATCCTCCCCTCCCTCCACACAAGAAAGAAGAAGCATACATATAGCTGGATAAGTGCATAGCCAGTGGCTAAGTGCATACCTAGGCCACGGACGGACGGGCGGATGGGCCCGGAGAAGGGGAGGGCAGTTCGGCACGAGCAGGAAGCACACCCGCGCCGCTCCGTCCGACCAGCGCGCACTAGATACGGCCCGGACCGCGCCGTGCACTGCAGCCATGGAGATATCTATCTGGAGATGGAGAGTGGTGTGAGTAGATTTCATCTGCATACATACATTACATTACATACATTACATAAATGTGTACATGTGTTGTGGGAAGGGCGGCGGCCTCCCTGCCCCCCCCCCCATTAGATACCTACATGTTCTGGCAGAGTGCTCGTGCCCGCGGGCAGTTGGCTGGCAGATCTTTCGTGCTTGCATTCACCTTCCCCCCACCCCCTCCCCCACCCAGTCTCCCCAGTCTACTACATATATAGGTAACATATGTGCAATACACACATCGGAGTCCCCTAGTAGCGCCAGCTTGAAATCACGGGGGCCACTTGTCGCAACGTCAGCCTGAACCTCGATCACTCTCTCGAGTCGCGGTCTTCCTGCCTTGCAACAATTCAAACATACTACTACTACAGTACAATGTTTGTATGTAACTACTTCCACGATGTAGCGTGATACGCGATGAACAAGAGAGAGAGGGGGGGGGAAGGTAGAAATTAGCAGCACCGGACCAGAGTATCCGCGATTGACCCCTGGTTCTCGTGCGGCGAATGGCGGACATTCATTGTTTCTGTCACGACCTCGACCTCTACATCCCCCCCCCCGGTACACACAGATCGTGGAATCCATCCGCAGCCGCAAATATCGCTCCGTCCGCTATCGCTTTTGGAGGCATCGCCCACTCGAACCATAGCTCGCACGCGCGGCAATAGCATACACATGACCATCGCATCGTAAATGACCAAAAAACAACAACAGCGAAAGACGGCAGCTAACCTTTCAAGGGTAACGTCAAAGCGAGAGAAAACATAATCTAGATTACAATGCAGACATTGGAAACACTAAAAACAAAACTCTTTCTCGGCTGTAAGCTGCTGAACGAGCTGCAGAGGAGACCAAACCCTACAAACACCCCTCCGGCCGCCCGGTAACTAGACTACCATCTCGCGCTTCACCGCCTCGGTGATGGCGAGCTGGCTCTCTCGAACAAATACTAGGGTCAACCCGGGTCAGCGGATGCGTTGTGGCTCCTCACAGGCAAGATAACATACCCAAGAAGTACGGCGTCGGGGGCGAGGATCCGGGCTCGGCCGAGTGCTTGAACACCTCGGTCTCGTCTAGGACTTCGCTCACATACTGGTCGTTGTACTTGCGGAAGAGACGCTTCCCAAAGTCGTAGATGTAGATCCAGTAGTGGCCGAAGCTCACCGACCCTCGATGGATGAACACCGAGTGGATGCGGTATCCGTGCTTCCGGAGGTCGGTGAACTGCTGGTTGATACGAGACTCGAGCTGCTTGATCTTCTGGTCGATGGATGCGATTTCGCGACGAACAGCCGCCGTGCGACGTTCGAGCACCTCGATGATGTTGGGATGGATGTCCATGTCCTCCACCAGGTCGCTGTCCAGGTTTGTCTGCATTTCTTCCACCCACTCACGGGTGGCGTTGAGCACCGACAAGCTGTTCTCGTTCAAGACCTGCTACGTGCCATTAGCAGTGAAATCGCGCGCCATCACTATCCTAATGCTAACGTACCTCTGTATGTAGTAGCTTCTCCTTACGGTCGGCCAGCTCCTTCAGGGCTCGCTTCCAATTCCAGGTCTCCTCTCTCCTAGCCTGGAGGCCCGCGTCATCTTTGTCCAGGTACCGGTCCATGAAGAGAGTCTCCGGAAAGCTGAGATGAGCATTGGATTTGTAGGCAACCCCTTTCTCGCGATCGAACTGGACCCGCTGAACCTGAATCTGAAGGACCGGGGGAAGGTGGCTGATCGACAGATGGCGCGTCGCTTCTCGTCCCTCGAGATCGACTTGCTCGATGTCAAAGCTGTTGTCCAGTGCAGCGTACAGATCGCAATCGCCTTCTGAGACATTCACGAGCAAGTGGGAAAACATCTCCTCCTTCGTCCTGGTCCCCGAGGAGTCAGGAAATGCCAACGTCTGCTTCGTCTTTCCATAGAAAAGGTCCTTGACGAGGTCGATCTGTTCATCGTTCTCGTCAATGTAGTCTGGCTTGATGGCAGCTTCGATCTGGAACATGACGTTCCCGATGCATTCTGTCACATCCTGTTGGCGTCCGAACATATTAATGTCCGAAACGGCATCTTCCCTTGTCTTGGGCCGCAGCGGGATCGGTGGGGGATTGTAGTCCGGCTCTGGGGGAGGAGTCAGTGGGGTCCGAACGTCAGTGGTCATTTCCACGTCCTCGCCCGGTGGAGGCTTGGGCGCATCAATGGACGTCGTGCACACCTCCTCGCTTGGCGGAGGCACATTTTCCTTTTCTTCCTTCCACACCGGATCCACGGCCATCTTGTCTTCGGGCAGAACAACACCCTGAGGGTCGTTGACCAGGGTAGAGTCACTGCGCGCATCGTCATCCTGAACAGGACCCTCCGGCTGAGGCTTGTCAACGTCCACAGTATCGTCCATCTTAACGCCACCGGTTGTAGTCGTAGACTCGTTGCTTTCGGCTTCGTCCCTCGAGCTTACTAGCGCCAAGTAGGCAAGATCACGCTCTGGAGTAATGGCGCAAGAGGTAGACGTGATCAGCTCCGTAAACAATGTTCGGAGGTGTCCGACGACTAGAATTGGTCAGCACCGTATATATATTAGTCACTGCTAATCACTCACATTGCTTCGCTCGTTCGACTTCCTTCTTTGTAACTTTCCGTCCGCCCACTCGTTTGCGAGCGATAACTTCATCGGTGACATCCTCCTCCTGATATTGTTCCAGCTGTAAGACCATCTCTCTTAGTGGCTTGATGGTGAAGTAGAACTGTAAAAGACTGTTAAGATAGCATGTGTTGCCAATGTTCTCAAGTCCGACTGGTGAAGAAGCGGAGCCCCTGGTTTCATCGCTGGCATTTCCGGTCTCCAAGAAATCCTTAACCTTCTGGCTGTCTCGATTCTCGCCAATCACTCGCAGCGCACTGCGGAGGTCCTGGATCTTACTTGGTTCGTCGCCCCACTGATGCATAGGTTAGTAACGGCTACAAAGTCCGAGGAGCTCATAACGCGTACCCGCAAGTTGAAGAGACTGATCAACAGGTCATCGTCGACAGCGGACGGATCCTCAATCCCAAGCCTAGTGTAGGCCTCGGTGAGGTCTGGGGGCAAGTCGTCGGAGACTGCCCCTTGTTCAATGAACGTGAGCAGGGAGGTACTTCTTCGGGCCTCAGCTATCGTCTTCAGCGCCTCTTTTGCGGTCGGCGTGTCGGCGGGGTGGTCGGAAATCTGGTGCGTCCGTTAGAAGGGAACGGTGAGTAATGCTGCAAAAACAAACCCTAAGATTGTATGTTATGATGAGGAACCCATCGTCGATGCTTTCGGGAACACCCAGCCAAGTATAGGCACCTTTAGCGTCGGTGAAAGCTAGGAGAGGTCACCTGTCAGCGCGCAAGGTCTGCATTATAATGTGAATCATAGGCCAACCTCTCCGAGTGGCAAAGTCGAGTCTACTGCTGTGTCGCTGGCGCGCCATGATTCTCAGAGCGTTTCTGAGTTGGGATTCCTGTCGCGGTGCGTCGGCGAGACGGGCGTGGAATGTTCCGATGATCAGATCTTCGTCTTGTTCGTTGGGGTCGATTCCAAGCGACATGCAAGCTTTGTTATGTTCTGTTCTAGTAAACTCGCCTTGTGACTGAAGTGTTGCTACCTCGATCAAGAGGTCTTCGCTCATTGTACCCCGAGCCCTACCAGCAGCAACAGTCGAGAGACACTCAAAATAGAAGGGTGCTTCGCTGGGATTACACTCCCGTTGACGACGGTACGCCCAAATCACTATTTTATCAGGGACATCCAACACTATTCCAAGAACAGCATAAAACCTGTGAACGGAATTTAGCGACACAAATAAGCACATGGAATAAAAGTAACCCACGGATGCTCAGGTTTGGTGAGATCAATATTTCGAGACGCTCGATATGGTTCGTCTGGACACGAGTAAGTTGCCTCCATCCATAAACAGAGGGGACGCTCGGGGGATACGTACAGTTACCATGCAAGAGCCGTCTGATCTGGGTATCTGCGCGCTCAATGTCTATACGGTAGGGTTCTTGTTTGCGATCAATATTGCTTCCTGCCGTACATCATGCATCATGGATCCATTTACCTCTCCGCTCCTTGTTTTGGTCCATCAGGATGTAGAGTTCTTCGATCGCGTCTTCCAGGTTTCGGCGTACCACTCCGTGCCTATCCTTTATGAAATCCTGAGAAGGCGGCGCCCAATGGAGCGAATCTTCCTGCTGTCGATCAGCCAGCATCACTCGCTTGATTAGGTGCGGAATTTACCACTAGGATATCCCCAAATCCCAGGGCCTTCCAAAGTGGCGCACATTCGTCGGACAGGTGGAGTTGATAGCGCTCATTCTCCCGTGGGATCATCCGCTCATCACCGCTCATGACATTGGCCAGGTATCTATGAAGGGTCTCAAGAACCTTTATTGGCGAGGATTCGTATTTGGACCTTCCATGAGATTCTTCAAATGCACGCCTTCGTCGCTCTAGCACTGGCTTATCCGTCAAAAGCTTAATGATGGCCTTGTCGAGGATAGGAGGCCTGGTTATGACGGTGACAGACGTTGGACAGGTCGTTGCCGAGCAGCTGAAGACCCTGATATCTTCAAACCGTATCTTCCCAAACGACCTCCGCGCTGGAGGCCATGATTTCAGAGGCTCGTAGCGCAAATGATGCAGCGGATTGTCCTTGGTGGGGCAAGGACCGGTTTCGAACGGAGCGGGTTGCGAAGAATCCACTATGACTTCTATGTGGGCGCGACAGATCTCGCAAATTGACGATACCGTCCAAGGTGCACTGTTATCTCTCGCTATCAGGCCTGGAAAGGTGCTTCGGCTTCGTCTGAGTATAAGGGTGTGCTTATGTCGCTGTGCTATTGACCTGGCGGCAGTAGTCTCATCGAGATATGGCGGCGCGTCGCAAAGAATGTTTCGCTCTGCATTGGTGGGGTCGTACTCCAGGAGGTCTGCGATGAAGCGCGGCGTTGTTTTTCCTGGCATCCAGACAACTCGGTCAGTTTCAAGACTAACAGGAACTAGACACTTGCTCCCCCAATTCTATAGAAGAGACGCATACCAGGCCTCTCAGAGCCACTATCGTATGCCGCCATATGTGCCAAGTGCGGCCAAGCTAACAACAAACGCAAGAGTAGCAGCAAACGTAAAGAGCAGCAAATGACCTCAGTTAGTGGCCGGCGCTGAAGTTTCGATGGTTGAGGGTCAAAGATACGGCTCAGGGAATGGAGTAAAGTTTGTTGTAGATGAGAGGGACCTTAAGGTGTTGTGGTGGTGGTAAGACTGGGAGTGTGGGCAACAAATGTAATTGTGGGGGTAGCAACTAACTTTGGGCCTAAGCTTGCATTCAAGGAGCCGCTTCGCTTCTTCCTGCACTCCCGCACCTGCTTCATCAGCAAAGCGATAGGCCTTTTGTCAGGTCCCAGCACTACTACTACCCACAGACGTCCCGACCGTCGGTAAGTGCGAGAGAATGCAAGCCTTCTGCAGAGGGACAATCTCTTCTCCCTTGGACCATCTTTCTCCGCATCTAACGAGTTGCCCGCTGACAGCATTCGCATGTAATTCAGATTAGATAGCCTCGCACCAACGTCATCGCCTCCACCCACTCCACTCATTCGACTCCACCTCGCACGTAGCAATGGCTGGAGAGCACTTCGAACGACGGGATGCCATCGGACAGGGTGTGAAGGGCTCCCTCATTATGGGCGGTGTGGGCAGCATCATGAGCGGTGTCCAGAACTCCCTCGCCAAGCAGAACATCGGAGCTCTGGGCGTTCTCACTCGCACGGGTGGTACCATTGCGATTTTCGGTATGTCGAACGCTATGCCGACGGAGAACGCGGGGGATTAACTTTGAGGATGTCTTAGCCGCTATGGGTGGCTCCTACATGTTTGTGCGCAACGCCTCGGCCAATCTGAGGGAGAAGGAAGATCACTGGAACCCTACCATTGGAGGCTTCGTCGCCGGTGCTATCCTCGGAACCCGATGTATGCCTCCCTATATCCCTTTGCTGTAGTATCTGGCGGAGGGCTCACGGGATCTCCTACCTAGTCCGCACGATGCCTTCCGTCATTGGATACGGCGCCGCTCTGGCCATATCATTGGGCGTGTTTGATTACAGCGGTGGTTCCCTTAAAGTGATGTTCAGAGACCCCAATATCGACGAGGTTGAGCGGAAAGAGATCCTGAGGAAGAACCGCCGTCGACCCATCGAGGAAGCCATCGAGAACGTTGGTGAGGGGCGTGGTATGTTTCCCAACAAGTTCCGTTCTCCGATGCTGTACCGCTGACTAAGGATCCAGGAATTTACGGCCCCGGTTATGAGGACAGACGACGTGAGCGACTCACTGGGAAGTACGGCATCGACTTCACAAACGTCGAGCGCAGATAGAATGGATGCTCGTCACTGGCATGGACGCCGGGGCGACGGTGGAGAACTCTGTACATTTCAAACGGCGGGTTTCTAAAACCGTTAGCTCAGACAACCAATCACACCGTTAACACGAGTCTTACTCTCGTCACTTTCTCGTGGTCTTGTTCCCCTCATTCCGTAACCTTGCGCCTCAACTCCCGTTGCTTCTGTGTATCCTGCGCACGCGTCTGCAACACGGTTTCATCTAACCAGTGTCATGAGTACCATTAACGATACCAAAGAAGCTGTGCACAGCATATTCCAGGAGCAGTACAAAGGCGCATCCTCCCGCTTTCCACAGCTACGCCTCTGTCACTAACGAATCTCACAGCTCTCGAGACCCTCCTCGAAACCCTTCCAACAGTCCCAGCCACTGACCGCCTACGGGTGGTAGACGAGTGTTTAGCCGGAATCAGCCGTCTGACCGACGTCCTCAAGGATGCGTCCACCTATCTTCCAGCCTACGATCAACGCGCCTACTCCCTAGCAAGTAACCGTCCCCTCATCCTCGCGCCGTATTAACCTCCTCCTCCCAGAAAGTCAAAACGCTATCCGACAAGCTCGCGGCCGTCCGGCTCGCGCTCACTCCAAAACAAAAGTTCGCGTTCAAGTCGCGCAACAAAAACGGCAGTGGCACCATCGGCGGCGCCGTGGACATCGGGCCGGCCGCGGCGCCGACGCAGCTCGCAAGCGCAGCACAGAAAGCAGCCACTGAGCAGGAAAACGTTGTCGTCATCGATAGATCCGACGAGTTCGTGCGGCCCACCGGAGCCACGACAACGGCTTCAGCGTCGCTCCTGCTGAGCAGCCTCACGAGATGTGCCATCACCGTTCCCGAGAGGCTAAGGTTCTCGAGTGCCGCGGTGAAGAACGTGGATGCGTCCCTGCTCCTGTTGGGAGAAGCGATAAACGGGCCGATACATCTTACGGGCGTAAGGGATAGCGTCTTGGTGTTTGCGTGCAGACAGTTCAGGATGCATGATGCCAGGAATGTGGATGTGTATCTGCGGTGCACGTCGAGGCCGATCATCGAGGATTGTGAGGATATTCGGTTTCATCCCTACGGAGACCAGCGAGACCTCAGGAATCTGTGGGATCAGGTGGATGATTTCAAGTGGCTAAGGGCCGAGAAGAGTCCCCACTGGAGTGCTTCGCGTGTTGAGGGAGCGGAGGACATGGAGAAGAGGTGGAAGGAGATTGAAGGGGCGGCGGCCGCGGGAGAGGTGGATGTTAAGCAGGTGCTGGGTTCTCTGATGAAGAGTTGATTCGATACAGCCACGATAGATTACGTACTGCAGAATAGAACGGTACCAGAGCTGTTGATCATGCTCACGAAAACCCCACAAGGAGTCCTTGAGTTGAGAAAAGCTTTGCCCCCCCCCCCAAACAAACAGAAAAAGAAACGCCCCAAGCAACTAATGTACACCCACGACCACCGGCCCGCCCAATAGCATCTATGAGTTCTTCTCGAGGAACTCCTTTGCCTCGTTGACCTTTCCGGCTAGATATGGGCTTCCGCCGCGATCCGGATGGTTGAGCAGCATCAACTCACGATGCCGTTTGCGAATATTGGGCTTCGTCAGGTTCCGTTCGCTATCTCGTCGTCAGCCCGCCCATCTTCCGTCAGCCCGAAAAAATAATAATCGCATACCTCATCTGCAGGATCAATGCAGCCTCGCGTCTCGTCATCCGGTTCTCGAACCCGCCTTTGTAAAACTGTTTCCCGAGCACACCGACAGCACCATCAGCTCCGGCCTTGTAGCGCTTGAACGCCTGCAGTCCGACTCTTCCGGCGATAGCTACCCTCCCCCCACATATTAGCCCCCATCTCTCCTCCTCGTCTCCTGGGAGGCATACCAGCACCGGCAATACCGCACCCAATCAGGATCGCGGTCGACATGGTGGATCCGGGGTTCTGTGTATCGGGTATGTGTTGGCTCTGTTGGTGTTGTTGTTGTTGTTCGTGCTCGGGAACGGTGCGATCCGCCATCTTGGGAACTGCCCGGGTTGCCAGACAAATGTTGCAGCAGGGATTTCCCGCCGCCGCTGCCAAGATCCCAGGCTCTAACGGAACAGGGTAAGGCACAGCAAATTAATCTACTCTTATCTACTCTGAACCGAGAAACTTTTGTGAAGCAAAGAACTTCAGCAGAAGCAGCCCATCTCATAAGCACACCCTCGTCGACAACCGACCAACCACCGCGATCGACAAACTGCCGGGCCACGATGCGTATCTACTCGTGCCACTTCTGGTATGCAGCCCATCGCGAGAGTGGGGGATGGGGGGGGGAGGGGGGAGATTCGCGGGGAGAACCGTACTGATCCCCCAGCACAGCAGCGCTCCTGTCTACCCAAGCAAGGGAATAACTTTCGTCCGTAACGACGCCAAAGAGTTCCGATTCTGTCGGTCGAAATGCCACAAGAACTTCAAGATGAAGCGTACATCGCCGCCCCCCCCCCCCCTCCTTCTCGCTGTCCCTCGCTCTCCTCCGCTAACACGCACGCTTGCAGGTAACCCTCGTAAACTGAAGTGGACGAAAGCCTTCCGCAAGGCGGCGGGCAAGGAGATGGTTGTCGACACCACGCTGACGTTCGCCCAACGCCGACACGTGCCTACACGCTACAGTCGTGACTTGGTCGCGAAGACTCTCACGGCCATGCAGCGCGTGGAGGAGATCCGGCGCCGCCGCGAACGGGTGTTCTATCGCCAGCGTATGGCCGGAAACAAGGAACGCGAGCGGGCGGCGAACAAGAAGCTCGTCGAGGAGAACCAGCATCTGCTGCCGCCGAGCCAGAGGACCGTCGTCGAGAAGCTGGAGAAGAAGGTCGGGGACATGGATCTAGAGATGGAGAGCGACGTTGAGAGTGAGGAGGAGAAAATGCTAGTCAAGGTCCCCGTCAAGGTGTCGAAGAGCAAGAAGCAGAAGGTCTCCACGCGCATGGATGTGGATTGAGAATGGTCATGGTCCTAAAGAGAATTGGTTTGGGGGGGGGGGGGGGGGGGTTTGTTATTATTGAACTTATG
>Ga0307508_10003537_pt1 | contig 15746 bp, 22 predicted proteins | sample 9_EM_MG_FD_203089 | JGI IMG/M metagenome (GOLD analysis project Ga0307508, IMG submission 203089) | Populus trichocarpa ectomycorrhiza microbial communities from riparian zone in the Pacific Northwest, United States - 9_EM | ecosystem: Host-associated > Plants > Roots > Unclassified | place...
ACTGAACCTGCGTCGCGGCGCAAATAAAACGCCGCTGGCGGTCTAGAGTACGCTAGTGCACTAGCGCCCTCTTAGTGCGTTAGCGCTCGACTTACGTACGTGCTCGACTTGGGTACACCCTCTCTACGCTACAGAATATACGCTCGAAAAGAACAGGCCCTTATCTTACTTCGTTCTTTCATCGTCTCGGTTACAACCTCAGACATAATACAATAGAAGACCCGTCTTTCGCGAGCAGATGTACATACTACTTGACCACGAACAAACATTTCTCTCTCTCTCTCTCTCCCTTTCTCTCATCGATTGTGAATTCTCCGTTTCAGTCGTGATTGGGCAACTTTCATCACGTAGCACCGCGATGTGCCCTAGCCAGGAGCGCATACCTCTGGTTGGGTCCCGGCTCCTCCGAGACCATCCGCCTGATGGCCGCCAGTGCATCAGTAGAGATCGTGACTCGGTCCGGGATCGTCTGTCTTCTCGATGCGGTCTCCAGTGCCCTTGCGAGAGCGGGGCACTCTGCATCGTGGGCCTCCTGGTTTTAGTGAGTTTCGATGGCCACACAGGAGTGGCCGTTCTTCCAGACCACTGCGTACCCAGCGGCTCCGTAGTCTCGTCCTGACGCGCCCGTGAACATGATAAGTCTATGCCGTCCCTTCTCTGCCTCGGCATCGGCTTCGGCCTCTTCCTCCTACAGTTAGGAGAGACAGGGAGAGATTGGTGGTGGCGTGGATGCTCTGCGCGAGACAGGACGGGCCTCGTATTCTATTATAATTTATGTCTAAGTATATAAACGATAGAAAGAGGGAAAGGAGCAAGAGCTAAGTACAGAACGCTTCTCTATTAGACGACGCCTTCCCGTACGTGAGCAGCGAGAAGTAATTCCGGCAATTGATCGCGGGCGATGTCGAATGTTCTGTCGTATCCAGGCGCGTCATTCCCTCACAGCTCGTGCCTGCGGATTCGCCGACGACACTTGCACGGGCGAAGCGCACATCGAGCTTAATATACCTAGCCGTTGGTACGTGCTGGCCCGCGTGAAAGAAGGAACGCGCTTGCCTTGCAGACCAACGCTGCGCCGTTCAGCGCAGAAGTGTCGGCGACTGCGACGGGCGGCGCGGTGGCAGGGGGAGGGGCGGAGATCTCGTGGCGCCTCGTGCAAGCGAGTGGGGTGACGATGCCGACACAGTCCGCATGTGCTTCAGCTTACTTTCGGTCACACTTGTTACCATCCCGCCCACCGAAGAAGACAGTTAACACTCTCTTGATGATTCGGGCGCGCATAAAACTGCCGAGGGGACCGCCAACGAGCGCCACGCTTCCCGTCGTGACTCAGTCACTCATAATCCTAGGGCGCTCGCCTCATTCAGGCTGGATCGCCGGAGTCTCAGTTGGTTAGCGTGTGGTTTGCGACGGATTCCTCAAAGAGCCTCTCAAGAGCCGCATCCCGACGATCCAGTGAGTTCCACATCGAACAGACGAGTCCGCACTGTTCGATGTTGGTTATAGCAAATACACAGTAACTACAGCGAGCTAGGGGTTACGGATGGGGGTCGCTATTCCTTCGTCTGTTCCATGGTGCTTTTTATTATTCTTGGGACAGACAAACCAGCGCCGGGTCAACTTGGTGAGCCAGCCTCGTTTTTTTTGTTTCTTCAACACCCGCAAGCGACGTGGGCGAGGCACACAGAGTCTGTATCCCGTCCGCAGTCGGCGTGAAAACGACACGTTGCAAGCTCCCCATTCTAGCAGAGGCTGGAAATTCGGAAGATCGCGCGGCCAGTAAAATCTGCGCGGCACGCTGCCTGCCTGGCCACCAGCATCGGCAGATAGTCTCACGTAGGCAGCACCTTGCAAACTGGCTGTGTTACTCCATTGGCTGCGATCGAGGCGCCTGCAGCGTCCAATCGGCGTGCAGGTAAATGAGCCGCACCCCCGCACTTCACCCTACAGGTGGAGTCCTTCACCGCCCTTTCCACTCGCACACACGTCGCAGTACTATCGACGCTCCCGTCAGAGATTTTCTACCAGGTCGCGCGATCGCCAACTTTCGACTCCGAAGTGAATCTACTAGTCATTCCATTGAAGCACACATCAGGTCAGTCTGCACCAACGCCGCCGAAATCGGTCCGCTGGATTTACAAGATCAACTCCTTCTCCTCGACCGCAAATCCTCGAAATTCTGAACGATGCGCTCCAAATCCCACTTCGAAGACAAATTCCGGAGTGTCTTCGGACTGCCGCCAAAGTCGCGGGAGCCAAGCCCGGGACCGTCAATCTCCCCGGCAGGCAGCGCAGTCGATAAATCAATACCATCCGTCATTATTCCGGGCGCACCGCGCGAGCCCCCGCCAACATCTGTCACGGCTGCCGAGACGTCGGATCGCGCGCCGCCCCTGCGGCCGTCGAGATCATCGGTTTCTTCATCTCATCACTTATTTGCGGCCAGTCAGGATACCACGTTAACCCCGACCCATGCCACCTCCTCGCTTGCCCCGCCGCCGTCCGTCACGATCGTATGCGAACCCCCGGCGACGGGTACCGCAGCTAGTGTGGTCCTCGACACAGCGAGCCCGCCGGAGACCGAGGAAACACCTCCATCCTTGTGGCAAAAAGCCTTGCGCAGTCTCGAGAAAATGCCGGAGCACAAAGTACTGTCAGACACTGGTGTTGACGAAGATGTGCGCCAGATAGCTACTGCCATCGGTGATATCACCGCTAGGATCAAGAAAGAGAGGGAAGGAAAGGAGTGGAAGATATCGTTCGGCGGGGATAAGATCGTAATGAAGGATATAGCCATGAAAGTCCTTCATTGGGTGCACAAGTTCCGCGAGATCGGCGACATCATCATCCAATTCGACCCCGTACACGCAGCGCTTCCGTGGGCAGGGTTCAGACTTCTCCTGAAGGTGAATATGTGCTACAAACCCCCTGCGATCACAACCGGAAAACTGACGATGGTCTTCAAAGATCTGTGTGGACAAGGCAGATGCACTGGACGCCATCTTGATTGGACTTGAGAAGACCGCCTACATCATTGCTCGCTGCGCTCTCTACGAGTCACTCTACCTCAACCGTGAACGAACTGTGGCTGCCGATAACTTGGAGGCATCAACCGTCCAGCTCTACGGGGAGATTCTGAAGTTCGTGGCTAAAGCGATCGCTAAGTCGAAAGGTGATCTCTCCAGATAGTCGTTAACGGTGGCGGCGCTGACTCTTCCGTCTCACAGAGGGTCACTTCAAAGCAGCTTTCGTGACCGAGGTGACTAGCGACTATTTCAACGATGTCAGGGAATTGGAAGAGACAGTGGAAAAGGATGCTGCGGCTGCAGGGGCTCAGTGTACTAAAAGTTCAAAATTAGCTCAGTAGTCACCGCTGCTGACGCTAGGCAGATACAACGAAGGAATTCGCGGATCTCCGACGTCTTCTGCGTGACCTCCCCACAACATCAAGAATCGGGCCGCAAGTGGACGGGATGCAACAATTGTTACAGAGTGAGGAGGCCTGAGGACCCACAATATATATTCCATCAGCTGACACTGTTAGAATCCCGGAGATCCGACATCTTGGAATGGACATCCACCATTCCGTACACAGACCACCACACGCGGATTAAGACGTCACGACTGAAAAATACTGGAGCATGGCTGTTCCAGAAGATGGAGTACCAGGAGTGGCTAGCTTCGAGTGCTTCTAAGCTGCTGTTACTGCGAGGCATACGTAAGTTACGGCTTCGCCTGATCCCTAAAACCTGCTGCTTACGTCTAACTGGATCACCAGCCGGCGCCGGAAAGACTTACATTGCATCGGTAGCTATCGACTCATTCACTTCGGATTCCCGGCTAGGGAAATTGGCGTACTTCTACTGCAACCGCGCCGAAGGGAGCCGGCGCGATCCCGAGTCGATATTATGCGCCCTCGTTCACCAGCTCGTCCGGACCGAATCGGATGAAATGACGCTACTAAAGCCGATCGTTGACACCTACGATTTGAGGGAGAGTAAAGGCCAGAAGAGCTCAAGACTCAGCCTCCTTGAAAGCAGGGATCTCCTCGTGCAGTTAACGGACGTGTATGAGCAGACCACAATCTGCATAGACGCTCTGGACGAAGTCGAACCTTCCACCCGGAAAGATCTGCTGCAGGCACTGAAGGTGGTCATGGAGAAATCAAAGAATCTAGTCAAAATCTTCGCGACGACTCGAATGGATGTCGACATTGTCCGACAGTTCGAGATGTTCCCCAGGATTGAACTCCAGCCAGACGACAATGCCAGCGATATTGAGCACTTCATCGAGGAGAGGATCCAGGCTGGAATTGATGATGGAGAGCTACTCGACGGTGCCGTCAGCGATAGCCTTAAGGCTGAAATATGCAAGGTATTGGGCGAGCGATCCCGCGGAATGTGAGTCCACCATATCAACGATGCATCGTGGACACGGCTGACAACACTTCGCCAGGTTCCAACTTGCAGCACTTCAGATCACATACCTCTGCGGCATGGCCACTGAGCGCGAGGTACGAAATGGCCTTCGGGAGCTACCTATCACCCTACGGAATGCCTACCAGCAGATATACGATCGCATTCTTGCACAACAACCCGGGCCAAGACGAATAGCCCTCAATGCCTTCCGTTGGATCAAGTTCTCCTGCGAGCCAGTGTGCTCGGAGACGCTCCTTGATGCTGCTAGTGCTGATATTAGCCCCGCTGGCGAATTTTCACACGAACCGATCCAGCAGAATGTACTCCTGAAGGCTTGCCACAACCTCGTCATTCTGGACAAAAGTCTGAATGTGTTTCGGTTTGCACACCTCTCTGTGGAAGAATTCTTTGATGTCACGCTTTCTACGGAAGATTCACACTCCGAAATTGCGCAAGCCTGTCTCTCCCTGATATGTACAGCAAAGGCGTGGGATGACTATGATCCAAACGTTGTAACACGGGAAGGATGGCACCAGAATCGCCACCTTTTATTGTACTCTGCGGTTTTCTGGCCATGGCACTTCGCGCGAGCCGACGACAGCACGATTTTAGATATTATTTGGGATGCATTCGTGTGCGAGACCAACCATCAGCGGTGGTGGAAATACTGCCTAGAGAAGGCACGAGCATATTCGCACATCGGTAGTGTGCACTGGCAACGGGTTTCTGCTCTCAGCAAGCAAAATGAGTCCCTCGTGTCGTGCGTATGCGTTTTTGACATCAGCCGAAAATTTCTGCAAATAATGGATTCATGCGCTCCACCGACGATCGATCTGAATGCTCTGCTTTCTACGGCGTGTCGTTTCGGCGACCTTGAGATTTCGAGGCTGCTGATCGATAAGGGCAGTGACGTTACGGCTTCCGACGATGACGGACGGACACCACTTCATCAGGCGGTGATGGGGGGACATGAGGGGGTGGCGCGACGATTGAACGACAAGGGCAGTGACGTTACTGCTTCCGACGTTGGCGGACGGACACCACTTCATCAGGCGCTGGAGGAGGGACATGAGGGGGTGGCGCGACTGCTGATCGACAAGGGCGCTGACGTTACTGTTGCCGACAAATTGAAATGGACACCGCTTGATTGGGCGTCCATAGCGGGAAACAAGGGGTTGGCGCAACTGCTGATCGAGAAGGGTGCTGACGCTGCTGCTGCTGACGAAGACGGATCGACAGCACTTCATTTGGCGTCGGGCTGGGGACGTGAAGAGGTGGTGGGACTGCTGATCGACAAGGGCGCTGACCCTTCTGCCGGCCTCATAGACGGACTGACACCTCTTCATCGGGCGGTGGAGGAAGGACATAGCGGTGTGGTGCGACTGCTGGTTGACAAGGGCGCCGACGTTACCATCGCCGACAAAAAAGGACGGACTCCGCTTCACCTGGCGTCGAAGAGCGGAAACGAGGAGTTGGTGCGACTGCTGGTTGACAAGGGCGCCGACGTTACCATCGCCGACAAAAAAGGACGGATTCCGCTTCACCTGGCGTCGAAGAGCGGAACCGAGGAGGTGGTGCGACTGCTGGTCGACAAGGGCAGTGACGCTACTGCCGCCGATAACGACGGAGTCACACCATTGCTTCTCATGGACAGCCGAATGCCCGCGATAGCAGCGCAGCTTCTGTCTGACAATGCTGGAGAGCGTCAGAGTTCTAGGGACTAGCCCTCTTTCCATCTGGGCTGTGTAGTTTTGGTAGGCCATTTGGTTCAGTGGCTCCTTCTAGCGTTTGGCTTGCTGTTCTTCTAAAAAATTTTCGATAAGCAGTCATCTTCGGGACCTTACCCACACTAGCTAGGGATGTAATCGATGGGAGCATGGGAGCAATTAGTATTTCATTTCTGCGGGTGGGAATCGATCGCGTTCTGTATCGGGCTGTGATAGGCGCTCTTTCCATAGCATAGCAGATCGCATGGATAGATGCAGAGAACACTGTGCATCGGAATGGAAAGTAGGTTGGAAATGTAGTGCGTTCCGCACTGTCCTGATATATGTTGGAAATGCTTCTCGCGCCGAGACGGTCTTTAGGTGTGGCGCTTCTGTTTTACAGTTTTGTTGAGGACACGTTCCCGCAAGAGCGGGGAAGTAAGAAGGGATATCTGCTGCTCTTCTTGTACTTCTCTTTCTGTTCTATATACTTGTTCAATATACGAGATATTGATCTTCACCACCGAATCGATATTCTTTCAACAATATACTTCCCAGATGGTCTAATCTGCTACACTTTCGAAATAATATACCCGAGGGACAGTGAGGGTATGGCACTCCGCGACGGCCAAGTTACGCCGTCCGCTCAACTGCAGGTGCTGCACAACCCTGCGGGGACAAATATTTGCTCAATTGTGGACCCTCAAGCCTACAGTTCGCCGGTCATCCACCTCCTAAGTTCAACCCCGCAGTGTCCGCGCAACTCCCCGTGGCAGGTAAATTTCTTCCCTGAGAATGGTCCCTGCAACCCACATTTCCGTGAGAAGCCCCCCCTACCTTGCTGTCTTATTCCGAAATTTGAAAACCACTGAGGCCTTTCCTAGCGGCAGCCGTCCCTTCTGCAAGTGCTCGTCGACGACCTTTTATTGACCGCATCCACCTCATTGAGAACAGGGGCATCACGACTCCTCCATCCTCCATCTCCATCTCCTCTCGCAGTTCTGGCAGCCCCCAGTATATCTAATACGGCAACAATATTTTCAGCTCTTGCCATGTTTCGTTTGCGACCACTTTGGTGATGGCTTTGTCTGTTCGTCTCGCCGGTTTGATGGCCCCCCTCCCTTAGCGGAGCAGCATCGGTGTTAAGGCGCCAAACATGACAGACGTTGCCAGTCAACCGCGCCTCGAGACTTTGAACCGCTCCGTGCTGACATGGGCTGGGGCCACCTTGCTCAACGCAATGTAGTCGAACGTCGCTGTGCTCGTCGCCGCCCCGGGTTGATCTGCGGCCGGCTCGAAAACAACCGCCCGCTCATCCCGCGGGATGGATTTCTTGATCGGCTCCAGTCCTGCGGGCTCCTTTGCTCGCTTGCCGCGCCGCCCCACGCACTGGAAGTTACTTGTTTGTGGGAGTGCTGCCGCCACTGCCGCCCGCTCAGTCCAGTTTGATGCCTGCTGGTGTTGCGCCTAAGGTGGCAGAGCGGACATCGTGTCCGGTGCTCGGGATCCCACTGTCGTTACGGGCTGGTGTTGCTTCGCCTCCCACCACTCCTCAAGTGCCCTAATTCACGCCAGGTGGCCCACCCTCCGCACCGAGATACAATCCCCCAAGATCACCCCGTCACCATCCTCACCCGGCACCGTTACGCGGTTCCTCGGAGCCGCCGCAGCCCCGCTGTAAGCTTCTCCTCCTCACTGAATCTCGCCCTCGCCCACCTCTCCTTGGCTGCCACCTTTTCTGCTGCCCTTTTCTCCGCCACCATCCTCTCCGCTGCCACTGTTTCTGGTCGCTTGTGACAGCCGGTGGTACTGCAGACCTGACTGCCACGGCACGCACTTCCTTGCGCTTTCCTTTGACCCTTGGCGCTTGTGGTGCGTCTGGCGCATGTCGTGACGCATAACCCTTCACGCTCCACACCCTCCATGTCCCTCCTCTCCCACCCCATCCTCCTCCTCGCCCCGTGTCACCATGACACCCTCCATCTACTCAGCCGTCTGTCCCCTGGTCGCCCGAGCCGCCTGTTCCTCGACCTTCGCTCCCACTTCCACACCCGCCGTCTGCAGCGCCCTGGGGGCACCTCCTGCTCACCCAGCCTCAGTCCCAACGCTTCCCAGTTGGCCATCGCTACGGGGGACGCCGCAACCACCACACCCGTCTCCCACCCTCTCTCCGAGGCGTGTCAGCTGCTCCTCCATCTTACGCTCCACTGTCGCCAGTATCTGCTCGAGTCCCGATGCAACAGCGAAGCCCACTGGCATAGACAGCGCCCTGGGGCGCGCATTTCTGGTCAGCCTGCGAGTGCCGACTGCATTTCTCTTGCTCCCCTTCGTCGGGGTGACCGGATCCGGAACTGTTCCCCATCTGGCGGGTGAGTATCCAGTGCCGTAGTGCTAATACCTCTCCCGCTCGTGCCCCCCCCTCCTTCCCCCCGACGGACTGTACATATCCTCGCCATGATCTAGATAGGTCGCACGCGAGTAATGAATAAACAAAAAAAAAACCCCCCTTCCCCCCCGCTTCAACCGTCTCCATGGCAACCAGTTATCTTCCACCATGTTTATTCCATCCCCCTCCTCTTCCAGAGCTGCTTGATGCCGCAAAGAGGGAGCGACCAAGTGCTCTACTCATGACCGGCTCTCTAGGCGTGCAAAAAACATCATCGCCGCTACCGCCGCTGTGCATACTGGCATTGCCAGGGCGACGACGGAAACACTCCTGGGTGCTCTGCTCCCTCCTCGCGCCGGGCGCCGCGCACCTGAATGCCTGTCTCCCGTTCTTCTCCACCGGCTGCTCCTTCTCACTCTCGAGCTCCTCTCCTCCACCGCCCTTCCTTCCTTCTGGCTGTCCGCCCTCCCCTTGGGCGTCTCCGTGTCTCCTATGAGCTTCCTAGGAGGGAGCTCTCGTTTTGGTCGATAGTAGCCGCCATCACCACGGCTGCTACGGCAAACCGTCTCCTTTTCCGGACATCGTGAAGTCCCGGAAGCTAAAGTCGCGCGATCATCTGGTGTTTCCGACGGAATGATTGGCGTTTTTGCGATGATTGGTCGGTGGCGGGGAACGGACTCTGCACGCGTCGCCATGACAGATCTATCTACGGCGCATGCGAGTGATGAGGGAACAACAAAAAAAAAACGAGGTTGGCACCCAGAGTTCACCCACCTCGCAATTGCCGGCTACAAATTCTAACGATCGCTTGGCCCGTACAATCTACTCGGCACCCAGCCAGCCTCACTCTCGCGCAGCACTTGGCAAACGGGCAGGGTTTCTAGCGTTTGCGGCTATCTACGCGCGAGCTGCGTCCATTCGGCGTGCGGATACGTGAGCCGCTCCCCCGCACTTCACTTAACAGGTTGAGTCCTCCCCCGCCCTTTCCACTCGCACACACGCTCCAGTACTACCAACGCTGCTGTCAGGCCATGTCGCGTGATCACCAGCTTTCGACTCCGAAATGATCCTACTAGTCTTTCCCTTGAAGCACCCGACCAGGTCAGTCCGCTCTAACACCGCCGAAATCGATCCGCCAGATTTACAATAGGACCGTCTCCTCCTCGCCGGTCACAGATCCTCAAAATTCCGAACGATGCGCTCCAAATCCCACTTCAGAGACAAATTCCGGAGTGTCTTCGGACTGCCGCCGAAGTCGCAGGAGCTAAGCCCGGGACCGACAGTCCCCCAGGCAGGCAAAGCAGCCAATATGTCGACATCAACGCCAGCCGTCGTTTTTTGAGACGCATCGGACGAGCCCCCGCCAACATCTGCCACGGCTAACGTGGGGTAGGATCGCGCACCGCCCTAACGGTCATCGAGATCGACGGTTTCTACATCGCATGACGCAATTGCGGCCAGTATTGATACCACGTTAACTACGACCCAGTCCACCACCTTGCTTGCCCCGTCGCCGTCTGTCATGACCGGAAGTGAACCCCCGGCGACGGGTACCACAGCTAGCGTGGTCCCCGGCACTGAGCGCCCGCCGCAGATCGAGGACGCACCTCCGTCCTTGTGGAAAAAAGCCTTGCGCAGTCTCGAGTTGCCGGAGCATCAAGTACTGTCAGAGGCTTGTGTTGAGGAAGATGTGCGTCAGATAGCCACCTTCACTGGTGATATCATGTCTAGGATCAAGAAGGAGAAGGTAGGAAAGGAGTGGAAGATTACTTTCGGCGAGGACAAGATCGTCATGAAGGATATAGCCATGAAAGCCCATCATTGGGTGCACAAGTTCCGCGAGAGCGGCAACACCATCACCCAATTCGACCCCGTACATGCCGCGCTTCCGTGGGCTGTGTTCCGCCTGAAGGTGAATATGTGCTGCCAACCCCCTGCGAACAGAACCAGAAACTGACGGTGGTCTTCTAAGGTCTGTTTGGCCAAGGCAGGTGCACTGGACCCCATCCTGATTGGAGTCGAGAAGACCGCCTGCATCATTACTCGCTGCACTCTCTACGAGGCACTCTACCTCAACCGTGCACGAACCGTAGCAGCGGATATCTTGGAGGCATCAACCGTCCAGCTGTACGGGAAGATCCCAAAGTTCGTGGCTAAAGGGGTTGCCAAGTCGAAAGGTGACCTTTCCCGAAGGTGCTCAATGGTGGTGGCACTGACTCTTCCATCTCCCAGAGGGTCACTTCAAAGCTGCTTTCTTGACCGAGGTGACTAGCGACTACTTAAACGATGTCAGGGAATTGGATGAGACGGTAGAAAAGGATGCAGCGGCTGCAGGGGCTCAGTGTACTAATAGTTCAAAATTTGCTCAGTAGTCGCCCCTGCTGACACTAGGCAGATACGGCGAACGAATTCGCTGATCTTCGACGTATTCTTCGTGACCTCACCACAACATCAATAATCGGGCCGCAAGTCGAGGGGATGCAACAACTGTTACAGGGCGAGGAAGCTTCAGGATCTACAATATATATTTCATCAGCTCACACTGTACTAGAATCCCGGAGATCCGAGATCTTCGGATGGAAATCCAGCATTCCGTACACTGAACACCACAAGCTGATTGAGACGTTACGACTGAAAGATGCCGGAGCATGGCTGTTCCAAAAGGTGGAGTACCAGGATTGGCTTGCTTCGAGCGCTTCCAAGCTGCTGTTGCTGCGAGGGATACGTAAGTTCCGGTTCACCTGATCGCTAAAACCCGCGTCTTGCATCTGACCGGATCACCAGCTGGTGTGGGAAAGATTTTAATTGCATTGGTAGCTATCGACTCCTTTGCTTCGGATTTCTGGCTGTGGAAATTGTCGTGCTTCTACTGGAACCCCGCTGAAGAGAGCCGGCAAGATCCGGAGACGATCCTGAGCGTCCTTATTCACCAGCTCGTCCGGACCGAATCGGATGAAGTGACGCTACTAAGGCCGATCGTCGACGCCTACAATTTGAGGAAGACTGAAGGCGAGGGGTGCACAAGACTCAGCCTCCCAGAATGCCAGGATCCTCGTCAGTTAACGGATGTGTATGAGCAGACTAAAATCTGCATAGACGCTCTGGATGAAGTCGAGCCTTCCACTGGGAAATATCTGCTGCAGGTGGTGAAGGTGGTCATGGAGAAATCAAAGAATCTAGTCAAGATCTCCGCGACAACCCGAACGGAGGCCGGCACTACCCGACAATTCGAGATGCCCCCCAGGATTGACCCCCTGCCACACGTGTTACACCCTAAATACTACAGGGTCGGAATTCGGATACGGACCAGGCAGGACAAGCAATCGGAAGGAAACGGGAACGCAAGGAGTTGCGAGTCTAGATCGCGGAATAGGAGCGGGGTTGTTTCCAGAGGCATGGCCCAGAGGAACAACACCACGAGTCGGGAATCGCTGTATCGTTGCAGACGGCTTGGAGGCTCGAGGCGATACAGCTGCACCCCGTGGTCGGGAGACACGAGGGATCATGCTACCACTCGCATCCTTGTCACTGACACCCGATTATGGCGATGAACTCTGGGCTCTGCCAGCGCTCGACAGCGTGAGCGTATCCCCCCTTATCCGAGATGCTTACAACGATTATGAGGCAGGGCACACGCCGCACCAGGGTGAGGACGTCGAGTTGAACGAATACTGGAGCGGAGGCTTGTCCGCAAGCCGATCCTGTAGCGCTGGGCAGCCCCCGGACCAAGTACCGGCTCGTGATTCGGGAAAGTGCAAACGCCGCTACTGGACCGCACCTCAGGAACAGTTCGAGAGTCTGTTGGGAGCGATATGGGGTGGAGCTATACCTTGGTGCCCGTTGCGGCCGAGAAGGATTAGCTGGTACGGTTGAGGGCTCGTTGCTGCCGGCTCCGGTCGAGTAACGAAATCAACCCCGCACGCAACCCAATCGCATCACCCAATCACGACGAGAGGACTTAAGGAGAGGCACCTGCTCTGGCCACTCTCGGGAAGATACGGGAAAAGCACTACTGTCTGACCCAATCGAGAGTTATCCTCTTTATGCTGATAAAATCTAGTGCCAAGGCGAAGAGTTTTCACGTCGCGGCGCGGGGTAATTTCCCCACAGCACGTGACCTCGCCGAGCCGAATACTTATACGACTCCTCGCCGTGGGCGAAGGAGGAGGAAACGATCATCGGAATCATCATCAAAACGATCATCGGAATCATCAGCTGAACCATGAACCACAGAATGGTCAATCATCAACGGACCATCGACTGGTCACCAAGACATCAAGTCAACGACCATCCCCCCGAGCGATCCGTCGAGCGAGTCGTCGCCATGGAACCGCGAGCGATCCGTCGAGCGAGTCGTCGCCACGGAACTGCAAACGATCCGTTGAGTGAGTCGCCACCGAGCCGCAAACGAACCGCCGCCACGATACTCGCAAGCCATCAGGCCGCCGCTGGGCTTGCGTCGACGAACCGCCTACGTGGCCTACACCGCGAGCAATGACGAGCGAGACGGCGGCTGATCGGGGAAGGAGACGGAAGGAAACGTGAGGAGTTCGAGAGTCTAGGCGGGAGATAGGAAATGCCAGATGGGCAACACGCGGGGGGCTCGGCTAGGACCCTTTCAAGGAGTATAGTCCCCGACCGCTACGCGGCGGACCTCCTTAGGAGGGTATAATTCCCGAAACCGATGCTTGAGCCATTGTGGGGCCGTGTTCGTGAACCCAGCCATGAGCTGAGGGAATTGCACGGCCCGTGACACCATTGGATGGCCTCCTATCGTCAGTACCGACCAGGACGAGTAGCTCCGGGCTTTGGCCCATGCCCACCTTGGCTGGTGCATACGTGAGCGTATCCTCTACCATATCTTACGCCGAATCTTTAGGGCCGGAAGTAGTTCGGCCGGGTGAAGCAGCCTTGAGGGGAAGCAGCCGAGTGGTCCCCGGGTACTGGGGGGTGAGGCCGGTCCGGTATCAGCTGGGCACGCCAATAATCCCTAAATCCTCAGTACGCCGAGCCAGTCATCTGAAGGGCTGTGATGACCTAAGGAAAGCAGAACTCGGTAGCCACTGCATACGAACCAGAGATAAGGATACCCGTGAGGCAGTTGTCGAGCGAGCCGTCGGGCAAGATGCCGGGCCCGTCTCGATTGGAATCATTCGCCGAAGCGTCCGACGATCCGACAATTATGCCGAAGCGATACACGAGCGAGCCGTCGGGCAAGACGCCGGGCCCATCTCGAATCGAAACCCGCTGAAGCGACACGAGTGAGCCGTCGGGCAAGACGCCGAGCCCGTCTCGATCTGAATCATTCGCCGAAGCGTCAGACGATCCGACCGTTACTCTGAAGGGTCAGACGATCCGACCATTACGCTGAAGCGATACACGAGCGAGCCGTCGGGCAAGACGCCGGGCCCGTCTCAAATCAAAACCCGCCGAAGCGACACGAGCGAGCTGTCGGGCAAGACGCCGGGCCCGTCTCGATCCGAATCATTCGCCGAAGCATCAGACGATCTGACCATTATGCTGAAGCGTCAGACGATCTGACCATTACGCTGAAGCGATACACGCAAGCCGTTGGGCAGCCGCCGGGCATACGCTGAGCAACCACCTACGATCCGTCGAGCGAGCCGTTGCCGCGGAACCATGGACGAACCGTCGCGCAAGCCGCCGGGCAGCCGCCGGGCAAGTGCCGTCCACCGAGCGATCCGTCGAGCGATCCGTTGCCGTGGAGCCGCAGAGATCGAACCGAACCCCTTAGATTATTTGCTGTGAATCCCCTAACGGTGGGCAAACTTAGAAGGAGGGTCATTGGTGAAGTTATTCTTGTATAATAATTGAACACCGGCGAAGACCGTGGGTGCCCCATCTCCTTCGTGACTATCGAGAAACCTGACTAGTTCGATATTACCGTCACTCCGACGTTGACCGGACGTCCCAGTGTCACAACACAGCAATGCCAGTAATATTGAGCACTTCATCGAGAGGGCCCAGGCTCGCATTGGTGATAGAGAGCTCCTAGAAGGTGCCGTCAGCAGTAGCCTTAAGGCTGAAATATTTTAGGTATTGGGTGAGCGATCACGGAGAATATGAGTCCACCACATTACCGATAAACTGTGGACATGGCTACCAACTTTTCGCTAGCTTCTGTGTTAGATATATCGATCGCCCAACGAGGCCCGCCGAGGCCTGCCTGGACCGCTGCAGGCAGATGCCCGTACGGAAGGTATCGGGTGCCGCAGGTAGCAAATGGCCACTGGTGACATCTAGGCCCGGTGACATCTAGGCCGCTGCGAGCCGATGCGCGGAAGGCATTGAGTGGCACGGGTGGCCAATGGCCACCGGTGACATCTAGGCCCTGCGGTGGCAAGTTGCCACCAAAGGATCTAGAGGCCGGTGATTGGTAATGGGTTGGATGTGCCTGTATATATAAAGAGTGGTCCTCCAGTCTTGGTGAAAAGATTAAGCAACGGAATTCCTACCTATCGATAGACGAATATATTTGACAGGTTATGAGCCCAGATCCTCAACACCGAATCGATCACAATACTCTTCACACCTGAAAATCCCCACCTCACTTAAGCATCTTATCTCCGTCGATTGTCGATCTGTGGATCCTCCATCCTGATTCAGTACTATCTCTGACGATCCGTCGATCCGCCAATCCGCCAATCACCCAACATCACCATGAGTTCTACATACACCTGCAAGCATGGCTCTACCGAAATGCTCACCCCTTGCAATTATCACACATGGAAGGCTGACATTATGGTCTTTCTTACATGTGAAAATGCTCACGAGATAGTGCTCGGCAATGAAGATCCACCACTTGCCAATACATCTTTTGCCATGAGGGAAAGCTACAAAAAGGGACTTGGACTTGCTACCGGAATGGATTACTCATCCGTCGAACCCAGCATTCGTGCAATTATCAACAAACTTCCTGATCGTAATCCTGTCCAAATCTGGATTGCACTTGGGAAGAAGTTCAACACAGCCACATCTCGCTCTGGTCGTATGGCAATCTGCAAAAGATTCCAATTCACAATGATGAAGGAGGGCACCTCAGTTCAAGCATATATCACAAGACTCACCACCATTCAGCAAGAGTTGTCGGGTGTCACGAACCTGGCGTGACAGGCTCCTGGGCGCCGGTGCCGGGGCCGCTTTCACCCTTGTCATCCTATGGCTCGTCCTCGTTTCCACTGCCGCAGCCGCGGTCATCCTCCGCGCTTAGGCGCC
>Ga0307508_10003538_pt1 | contig 15745 bp, 16 predicted proteins | sample 9_EM_MG_FD_203089 | JGI IMG/M metagenome (GOLD analysis project Ga0307508, IMG submission 203089) | Populus trichocarpa ectomycorrhiza microbial communities from riparian zone in the Pacific Northwest, United States - 9_EM | ecosystem: Host-associated > Plants > Roots > Unclassified | place...
GGAAGGGATTGGTGAAATTGATGGTGGAAGAGTCGCCATCGTTGCCGAGCAGGGAGGTATGCGACGTGATGTCTACACTGAATTTTTCCGTAAAGCTTTTTCCGAGGCTTTCGGCTGCTATGAACACGGTATTGCCGCGTTCGATGTATTTATAGAGCTCTTCTTCGTCCGTTTCGGTGGTGCCGAGGCTGCTGTTGACCAGCAGGTACAGTTCGTTTTCGGCCAGGCTGTTGTTGGTATGGTCATACAGGGGCAGCGTTTGCGTGGTGGGTTGCTGCCCGGGGAAATAGTTTTTCAGCTCATTAAAAACGATCCAGGTACCGTAGGGTATTTTATCGTGGTTGCTGTAGGTGGGCGTCCAATCGATGGTGCGCGGCCGGTTGTATTCCGCCACCATGTACAGCGCTATCAGCACTACCAGCAGGATTATATACCATTTCATCCATCTCATCCGCTAATCATTTTTTAATGGTCGGACAGCACGTTGCATTCATCATGCCTGGTGTTATGCCGGCAGCTGTTGTTGAAAGGTTTGAAAATGTTGTTGCGCGTCGGTAAACTGTTGTTCCTGCACCGGAAAGTCGCCATACCAGGCATAATCGTATACGCGGGTGAGCCAGGTAAAGCCGCTGTAATAATTGCTGCCGGCCAGCTCCGTGGCATATACATCGTTTGTTTTATTGGGCTTCCAGCGTATCAGCTCCTGGTCGGCCATCCTGCGCAGCGTTTGCAGGTAGAGCAGGCGGATGGCCAGGCGATAATTTTTTTGGTTGACCGCCTCCGAGATGGAGTCGGGGAAATCGATGGCGTAGATATCGTCTTCTGTAACGGCGTAATCGAGGCCTTCTTTTTTGGGATTGCGCATGAATAACCCGATGCCGCTCATGCCGGCAAATTTGAGCACGGCATATATCAGCACAAAAATGCAAATACCCCATACCAAGAGCCTGAATATGGATGACACAACGCCACCGCCGCCGGAGCTGTCTCCCCAATTGAGCTTCTGGAATACCCAGATCCAGAAGCGCGTCCAGAGGCCGGCGCCATGGGCCTGCTCCTGCTTGTAATTAAATTCTTCATCGCCACGGTATTTTTTGAGCGTGCCGCCGGGCAGGGTACGCACCTGGATCCTCGACGAATCAGCAGGCACTTTTTTAGGCTGCGCCAGCAATGCATGGCCGGGCAGCCCGATGGCAGCGACCAGTACAAAGAGGTATATAAAAATCCGTTTCAAGTATTTGCGAATAATATTGTTTTTTTAATATTGTTCTTCTACGCCGCCGTATTTATCGGATGTTTCGCCGATGCTGTCTATCTGCGATTCGATGGCGCTGCCATCTTTTTCCTCGGTGAGGCTATAATAGTTGACACCGACACCGCAAAATACCAGCAGGTAAAATACATAGTTCAACAGGATAAGAAACCCCAGCGCCAGCGCCAGCAGGTTTATATAGCTGTGACCGGAAACACCCGACGAGCTGCTGCGCGAGGAAATGAAACTAACGGAAAATATGCTCATTATCATGGAGAGCGCAAACTGGATCACCATGCTGAAAACCCAATAAATGAGGAATACGACAATGGTGAAGCCGATGGTGCTCCACCAGCGGCTGCCCAGCAGGTAAAACAAGCGGCTGACGCTGCCGCTGAGACCGTAGTCTTCCACCACGAATACACAGTTCAGGTAAAACAATACCACCATTACAAACAAGAACCCGAGTATAAACCCGAAAAAGAGGATCAGCGGACCGAGTATGGGGATCATGGCGAGGCCAAAAACAGGCAGGACAAATATGATTCCGATTACGATACTGACCACGATATTATACACGAATACCTTCAGGAATTTTTTAACGAACAGCTGTCCTACCTGCTGAATGGTGGGCTGTATCCCATTCTGCTCCTCGTATAGCCTGAAATAGCTGTATATGGCCACATTATAGGAGGTGCCGGCCAGCAGGAAGCACAGGATGATAACGAAAAACTCGGCGGTAAAAACATCGGCGCTCTTCAGCGATTCGGCGCTCGACAGGGAAACGGCATACAGGTGGTTGGCAAAGAAAGTGCCCACTACGATGGCTATCAGCAGGAAGGGCACTACGAATACGGCATAGATACCAAAGAGTTTTTTCCAGTTCCGTTTCAGAAAAAGAAACGTATCGCTTATTTTTTCTCCAAAATCCCTCAATCGGCGGAGGTACAATGCTTGCTGCATGCTACTTCAGGGTTTTCTTTTTTACGGGCCGGGGCTGTTTGGGCATTACCGGCCGGGTTATTCTATGGCCGGCTGCTGTGCGGCTGCCGGCGCCTGCTCAAAAGAGCGTTTTACTTTTAAGGGGTATAGTACGAAATACCAAACCATGAGCAGCAGGGAGGCGCCCAGTATGAAAGCGCTCAGCCATACCGGCATGCCGGTATGGCGGGTAACGAAGCTTTCAAAAAAGGCGGCCACCAGGAAAAATGCTACAAGGGCAACGGCTATCTTGAGGCTGTCGCGGGCGCCACGCATCAATCCTTCGAGGCGGGTATAGGTGCCGGGGAACATCCAGCTTTTGCCCAGGATCAGCCCGCAGGCGCCTGCAATAATAATGGCGGAAATTTCGATGGTACCATGTACGAAGATAACCAGCACGGCTTTTTGCCCAAGTCCTTTTGCGAAAAAGTAATACATAAAGGAGCCCAGCATGATACCGTTTTTGAGCAGCATAAATATCGTCCACACGCCCGCCGCGATACCTGTTACATAAGTTACAAAAGATATCCATATATTATTGAACGCAATCGAAAAGAACATCAGGATGGCGTCTTCCTGCTTGTACACCCCGAACGGGTCGCCTTTTTCGATGTTTTCGTTGGTCATATTTACATAGCCGTCGCCCAGGATAAGGCGAACGAAATGATCGTCTTTGGCGGCCGAGAGCCAGCCGATGAGAAAAAAGACAAAAAAGAAGAGAAAGGCGTAGAGCAGATCTTTCCGGTAGCGGGCGAGCACCAGGGGCAGCTCGGTGGTCCAGAAGCTGCTGAACCGGCTTCTTCTTTCCTTACGGTTTTTGTAAATGGCGAGGTGCGAGCGCGAAGCCAGCCCGTTGAGATACTGTACCGTTTTACTTTTGGGATAGAAGGTGCGGGCGTAAGCCAGGTCATCGGTAAGGCGTACAAAGCGGTCTGCCAGCTCATCGGGATCATTGGTAGGGATCCGCTCGTAGTACTGCCAACGATCCTTGTTCTGCTTTAAAAACTGTGCTTCCCGCATAGGATGGACATGTGTATCCAACGAATATAATTAACTTTTGTCTACAATAAAAACTTCCAAACCCTATCTTTATACTTTAGCAACCACCCATGCAAACCATCCGCGTACAGACCTCCCAAAACATTGAAGTAGAATACCAGCTGGCCGGTATCGGCGACCGGCTGGTGGCGTATCTCGTAGACCTGGCCATTTACTTTGCCTATTCTTTTATCGCGGGTATTATTATCAGCAGCGTACCCGGCCGGCTGCCCGGGTGGATCGTGTTCCTGGTGTACCTGCCGGTGCTTTTTTACAGCCTGGTATGCGAGATTTTTTTTAACGGGCAGACGGTGGGCAAAAAGGTGATGGCCATACAGGTTATCAGCCTCGACGGGGGCCAGGCCAGCTTTGGGCAATACCTCACCCGCTGGCTGTTTAGCATTGTAGACATTGTGATGGGCTGGGGTGTTGTAGCCGTGGTGATGATTTCGCTGTCGGAAAAAAACCAGCGGCTGGGCGATAAGGTGGCGGGCACGACCGTTGTGCGTACGCGGCCCAAAACACGCCTGCATGACACGATATTCGTAGACACGGCAGATATTTACCAGCCCCTGTATCCCGGGGTGGTAACGCTTACGGAACGGGATATTTCGCTGGTGCAGGAGGTGCTCAACCGGAACCGCAAGATGCCCAATTACGGCCTGATCATAAAAACGGCCGATAAGATTAAAAACGTTCTCGGCTTACAATCCAACCACGAGCCGGAGGATTTCCTGCGCACGGTTCTTAAAGACTACAATCACATTACCGCAAGAATGTAACGCCCTCAACCGGTATAAAAAAAAGGGCTACCCGGTAAGGGCAGCCCTGGTTATTTATACTGTAGCTGAATTAATAGCTATGGTTGAAGAAATTGGTGGGGTGCGACAGTATGATGGTGCCGAATATGATGATGTATACCAGGATGATCAGGAAATACAACGACGACAGGGAAAGACCTATAATGCCACATACGCGACCTGCTTTCAGGTTGTTGTAAGAGCCTTCGGTATATGCACCCGGATTTTCCCTGTACAGTTTCATGTCCTTCTTGGCCATGACCATACAAATGATGCCGCAGATAAGACCTACTAAGCCATAACAAAAACAACCCACGATAGAAATAATGCCTAATACCAGCACGGGGGTTGCATTTGGTAAAGGGGTCTGGGGATTGTTTGAATAAGGCTGTTGATAATTGGGTTGATTTTCCATCAATCGGTTATTTTATGGTTAACGAATTTGTAAATATAAAATACGGCTATCATAATTGCTATACCCAGCTGCAAGTATTTTATAACGGTGGCGCCGTTGCGAAACTGGTATTTCAGGTGCAGGCAAACAAATACCACCAGCGCCATTAAAGGCATGGTGGCAGGGTACATAATGAAACTGGCCTGCAAATCGCCCTTCAGTAACAACAGGAAACTACGCTGCAGCCCACAACCGGGGCATTCAATATGAAGGTATTTCTTAGAAGGGCAGGACAGCATATTCGCTCCCAGCCACTGTAGAAAACTATTATATGCACCCATTTACACAGGCATTCGTATGTTTTGAGGGGAATTTTCACCCCGTTGGAAGACAAGATACTGTTTTATAATGACATATGAAAGTCCTTAATAGGCCCTTGCAAACAATACCCGCTCTTTGCTGGGTTTGCCGCTAAGGATGCATTTACCTTCCTCGGGCGGGTTATCCAGGGGAATGCAGCGGATGGTGGCTTTGGTTTTTTGCTTGATGGCTTCCTCGGTTTCCGCGGTGCCGTCCCAATGCGCCGCTGCAAAACCGCCTTCGCCGTCGAGCACTTTCTCCAATTCCTCCCAGCTGTCTACGCGGGTGATATGCGCATCGCGGTAGGCTTTTGCCTTGTCGAACATGGCCTGCTGGATTTCTTCGAGCAGGGCGGCGATGGTATTGCCAAGGCCGTCGAAAGAAACGCTCTTTTTCTCTTTTGTATCGCGGCGGGCCAGCTCTACGGTGTTATTTTCCAGGTCACGAAGACCAACGGCTATGCGTACGGGCACCCCTTTCATTTCATATTCGGCAAATTTCCATCCCGGGCGGGTATTATCGGTATCGTCGTACTTATAGCGGATGCCGGCTTTTTTAAGCTGCAGCAGCAAATCTTTCATTTTTTCGCCTATCTGCTCTTTTTGCTCCGGTCCTTTGTAGATGGGCACAATAACTACCTGCAGGGGGGCGATACGGGGCGGGAGAATCAGGCCGTCGTCGTCGCTGTGGGCCATCACAAGGGCGCCTACGAGGCGGGTGGATACGCCCCAGGAAGTGGCCCATACATACTCCATTTTGTTGTCGCGATCGGCAAATTTCACTTCGAAGGCTTTGGCGAAATTCTGGCCCAGGAAATGCGAGGTGCCGGCCTGCAGGGCCTTGCCGTCCTGCATGAGGGCTTCGATACAATAAGTGTCTACGGCGCCGGCAAAACGCTCGCTGGCGGTTTTGACGCCTTTTATAACGGGCAGCGCCATCCACTGTTCGGCAAATTCGGCATATACGTCGAGCATCTGCCGGGTTTCTGCAACGGCCTCACCGGCGGTGGCATGCGCGGTATGGCCTTCCTGCCAGAGAAACTCGGCTGTGCGCAGGAAAAGGCGGGTACGCATTTCCCAACGGACCACGTTGGCCCATTGGTTGATGAGCAGGGGCAAATCGCGGTAGGACTGTATCCAGTCCTTATAAGTATGCCAGATAATCGTTTCCGAAGTGGGGCGGATAATGAGCTCTTCTTCCAGCTTTGCCTCGGGGTCTACCACCACCCCGCCACCGTTGGGATCGTTTTTAAGGCGGTAATGGGTAACGACGGCGCATTCCTTGGCAAAACCTTCCACGTGGGCGGCTTCCTTGCTTAAAAAGCTTTTGGGGATGAAGAGGGGGAAATAGGCGTTTACGTGGCCGGTTTCCTTAAACATACGGTCGAGCTGGTCGCGCATATTTTCCCAGAGGGCAAAGCCGTGGGGCTTGATAACCATACATCCACGAACGGCCGAATAGTCGGCCAGGCCGCCTTTCAGCACCAAATCATTGTACCACTGCGAATAATCCTGTGCCCGGCTGGTAATTTCTTTACTCATTGTATAACCCGCTGAATTTTAACATACCAGTTAACAACTTTCATCTGCTTTTAATTGAACTCTCCCTGGTTTTGTCGTATTTTTAGGCAGCGGATTGCAAAAGTAATTTTAAAACACCAAACACTTTACCATGAAAGCCAGAATTTTACTTCTCGCGGCTGGTATTGCTACCTTAACAAGTTGCTCCTCTTTATACAAGACCGGCCAGACGCCCGATGACGTTTATTATTCTCCCGCCCGCCCGGTGGCAGAATATGTGCAAAACGAAAGAAACGACCGGTACGACGGTTACCAGTCGTACCAGGAATACCAGGACAATTATCGTAATGATCGTTTTCTTCGCCTGAGCATGGGTAATCCCTATTACATGTCGGTATACAGCGATTACGGCGGGTTTGACTGGCGCGCCAATGCGTATGCCTCTTACTGGAACAGCCCATGGAATAACTACTGGGCATGGAATAACTTTTATAACCCGTACGCTTATAGCTATTGTTCAGTACCCATCGGCTATGGCGGCGGTTACTATAGCGGCTACAGCAAAATCAGCTTCAACGGACCTATCAGCAAGCCGGTAGCTTTCAGCGGCCGGAGCTATAGCAACAGGTCGACCAATACCCGGTATGTATCCGGCCCCAATGGCGCTTACTACAACCAGGGCTCGCAACAGCGTTATAACAACAGCAACAACAGTAATTCGGGAAACTCGCTGTATAACAACAACTCCAGCAACTCGAATTCGGGCAATCACAACAATACGCCAAGTACGCCTTCGCGCTCTTACACCCCTTCCTCCAGCAGCTCTTCTTCTTCTTCCGGTGGTGGTGGTGGCGGCGGCATCAGCAGGCCTACGCGCAATTAAAAAAAATATATAAACCCGCATACCAATGGCAAAGGAGGGAATCACAGTGGCTGAGCAGGCGGCTGTCACTTCCTCCTTTGTAATACCATTGCTATCCCGATTAAACAAGGCTGTATGAAACCGAGCAAAATAAGTCTCCCAATCCTCTGTATGCTTTTTACCACTGCCGCTTTTTCGCAAATACCGGAAGATGCCTTAAAATTTTCGTGGGGCAGCCCTTACGGCACCGCGCGCAACCAGGCGGTGGGCGGCGCCGCAGGCTCGCTGGGGGGTGATATCTCTTCTCTTTTTATAAACCCTGCCGGACTGGGTTTTTATAAAACCGGGGAACTGGTGCTGTCGCCGGGATTTTCGATGGTGAAGAACAAGGGCGACTTTCGCGGCAGCTCCGCCTCCGACAGTAAATCAGCTTTTAATCTCGGCGCTACCGGTTTTGTGCTCGGCTTTGGCGGCAACAAACCTAACAGCAGTGGCGCCTTCAGCATCGGTATAACGCGCAGCGCCAATTTCAACAGCAATATCTATTACAAAGGACAAAATAATTTCAGCTCCTACGGCGAGCAATACGCCGCCGAAGTGGCCGGCAGCGGCCTGTCGCTGAGCGATGTACTAAACAGCAGCAGCGTATCCCTGCAAGGCCGTATGGCGGTATATACCTACCTGGTAGATACCCTGACGCTGAAGGGAAATGCCAACCCGGACGTGATCAGCATGCCGATGTGGAATAGTTTTAAAAACAATGTTCCCTTCCTGGTAAACCAGGAAAACCGCGTGGAAAGCAGCGGCGGCACCACCGATATCGCCATCGGCTATGCTTCCAACAGCAATGACAAACTATATATCGGCGGTAGCCTGGGCATACCGGTGGTCAACTACCAGAAGCAGGTTACGTTTCGCGAAAGCGACCCCAGCGGCAACAGCAATAACAACTTCGATTATTCGGAGCTGAAAGAAACCTATACCACCAAGGGCGTAGGCTTTAACCTGAAGCTGGGCGTTATTTATAAACCGGCCGACCAGCTCCGGCTGGGGCTGGCCCTGCACTCCCCCACTTTTTACGGGCTGAAAGATACCTACGAGGCTACAATGACCACCAATACGGAGCAGTATCCGCCCAGCCCCGGCTCGGTAACGGTGCACTCCACCCTGTTTACCGACGGCGCCGCCGCCGAATACAAATACGATCTTATCACTCCCTGGCGCGCCATGGTAAGCGGCTCCTATGTATTCAGCGAAGTGGCAGACATTACACAGCAGAAAGGATTTGTAACAGCCGACATCGAATACGTTAATTACAAAAGCAACCGCTACAGCACGGCTGAGGACAACGACGACAACAGTTATTACCAGGGCGTGAACAGCGCTATCAAAGACTATTACAAAGGCGCATTCAATTTCCGCGTAGGCGGCGAGCTGAAGTTTACCACGGTGATGGCCCGGCTGGGGTTTGCTTACTATGGCAACCCGTATAAAGAGAGCGAGCTATCGGCCAATAAAAAATACGCCAGTGCGGGCGTGGGGTATCGCAACAAAGGCATATTCATCGATTTGACCTATGTGATGGCGCTGAGCAATAAGGATGTCAGTTTCCCTTACCGCCTGTCGGATAAGGCGAATACGTTTGCCACCATTAATGGAACGGGCGGGAATGTGGCGCTGACCTGCGGGTTTAAGTTTTAAGATAAAAAATCCCTCCACCAGTAGCCGGACTGCTTGACCGTGCGCAGCTGTGTTTTAAAATCGACATGCACAAGGCCGAACCGTGCATGATAGCCTTCGGCCCATTCAAAATTATCGGTGAGGGTCCAGGCGAAATAACCTTTTATACGAACGCCTTCTTTTTTTGCCTGCAGCAATGCCTGCAGGTATTCCTGGTGGTATTTCATGCGTTGCTCGTCGTATACCTGCCCGTTGACGAGCTTATCGGCAAAAGCAGCGCCGCTTTCGCTAACGATGATTTCCTTTACGCCGCCGTATTTCCAGAACCGCTTGAGGATATTATAAAAACCGGTAGGGCTTATCTCCCAGCCCATCGCGGTATGCGGCACCTTGCGGCTGGTGGCTTTTACTTCCCATGCATTGACATAGGGTATAAAAGGGTTGTGTTTGACCACTACGGGAAAATAATTCTGGATACCGATAAAATCGAAGTCAAATTTTACCCGCTCGGTATACTTCCATGTTTTATTGAGCAGCTCCAGCTTTTCTATGAGGCGGAAATTCTCGTTGGGATAGTCCTTGCCCAGCAGGGGCTCTATAAACAGGCGGTTGAGCAGTATATCCGTTTTGCGGGCTGCTTCGATGTCTTCGGGCCTGTCGCTGTAAGGCCTTACTTCCGAGCAGGAAAAAGTGGTGCCCACATAGGCGTTCTTTACTTCGGCGCGTACAATGCGCCCGCCATCGGCCTGCGCCAGCATGGCATGGTGAACGGCGGTTAAGAACTTATCCACGCCGGTCTTGCCGGGGGCATGCTTACCGAGCATATAGCCGAGGGAGGTAAAGCCAAAGGGCTCGTTGAGCACTATCCAGTTTTTGACCTTGTCGCCAAAAGCCTGCGTGCAGGTGCTGACGTATTTCATAAACCAGCGGTTGATGAGGTAATTGGTCCACCCGCCTTTCTGCTCAAGGGCCTGGGGCAGGTCCCAATGATACAAGGTCACAAAAGGCGTGATATCCTGTTTGAGGCATTCGTCGATGACACGGTGGTAGAACGTTAGTCCTTCCTGGTTGATTTTACCGGAGCCATCGGGGATGATGCGGGACCAGGACAGCGAAAACCGGAAGGTGGAAAAGCCGAGGGCTTTTACAAGCAGGAGGTCGTCTTTAAAGCGGTGATAGAAATCGGTGGCCACATAGGGTTTGGCAGCGCCTTTTATCTTTCCCTGGCGGCGGGCAAAGACATCCCAGATAGAGGGACCGCGGCCGCCTTCATTCCAGGCGCCTTCATTTTGCTGGGCGGCGATGGCAACGCCCCAGAGAAATTGGGAGCCGAAATCTTTTGCGGACAATGGGTGGAGTAAACGATTCACATACAGTTGTTGCTGCAAAAATGGGGCATGCGAGGTTAAGGGAATATTAATTTTATGTTTCGTATATCATTGCCGTTCACCTATTTTAGCATTTCGATATTCCGGCTTAGCATAACCGCCCTAAATACACTTCCCTTTTTTGCGGTTCCGGATTTTCAATATACCTTAATACAGCTCCTTTCTTCTAAGTGGTCCCACCCTGCGGAAAAATTCTCCCTAAGAACAAGTTTATTTTTTTAACTATTATAACCTTCAATCCATTCATTATGTCAAAGACGCTTCTATTGTTATGCCTCGTGCTGCTCCTGGCGCAGCACAACTCCCAATCAACACCTGTTTATTCCGCATGGATGCCGCAGCAAACCCTGGCAGGTAATCCCGGCAGGATCATAGCAGGCAATCGTCCTGTGTTTTTATCCACCATGGCAACACGTACGGGCGTGACCGGCAAAGGCCTTTTCCGTATGGTGATTAAAAAGCCCGGGGATGTATCTACCACCGTGATATATGCGCGGGTAGAATATGACAATAGCTATACAACCGAGTATGGCTGGTGGGCGGACGCAGTGGTCCACTTCTACGAAGAAAGCTGGTGTGAGACACCCTATTATGTATCAGGGCTAACAGTCAACTACCGGGTGATAGGATATGACAACACCTCCGGCAATTATGAGTTTAGCAGTTCTACCGTAGCCAGCGGGTATACTGTCACACTGGCCTCCGGGATAGAACATGATTATGCCGATGGCCAATCTCAGCGGTGGAGGGATTATCACCTCAGCGCGGGAGATTATTACATTATGTATTAATAACAGATCGAAAGCCAGGCTATGCCTGGCTTTTTACAATTTTCTATGCATGATATAAGCGTTTGTCAATCCATCCCTCTTATGGTTAAAGGCATCGGGGATTTCCCCTATTATGGAGAACCCAAGCTTTTGCCATAACTGTACGGCCCGGGTATTGCTTTTCACTACAATATTAAATTGCATCGCCTTATACCCTATACGCCTGGCTTCTTCCAAAGAAAATTCTCCCATCTTTTTTCCAATGCCCTGGCCGGAAGCCTGCGGTGAAGTCATATAACCCGCATTGGCAACGTGGGAGCCGAGGTCCGGCTGGTTGTCTTTAATGAAAAACGTTCCCACTACTTCGCCGTTAAGCAACGCCACATAAGTATGTTTATCCTGCCCGTACCAAAATCCCAGCATTGTTTCTTTTGATGAAGCAGGATCAAAAACATAGGTATCGCCCGTTGCTATCACTTGTTTTATGATATCCCAGATTTTACCGGCGTCTGCTGCAACTGCTTTTCTGATTTCAATCATGGTTATACGTTTGTAAGCGCGTTTCCAAAAAGGCTATTATCCCCGACAGGTCAACCGGCGAAAACCAGGTAATACCCGCATCCCGCCGGAACCATGTGAGCTGGCGTTTGGCATAGTGCCGGGTATTCTGCCTGAGCAGGTTAATAGCATCGGCCAGTGAAAGCCTGCCATCCAGGTAATCGAATAATTCTTTATAGCCCACCGTTTGCAGGGCATTGAGGTGGCGGTAAGGCAGAAGCGATTTCACTTCTTGCAGCAGCCCCTGCTCCATCATTATGTCTACCCGCCGGTTGATATTATCGTATAGCTGCTCCCGGGGCAGGTCCAACGCTATTTTTATGATATTGAAATCACGCGAAATGCCGCTGCCTCCCTGGAAGGAACGAATGGAGCGACCGGTAGCGCGTACCACTTCCAGCGCACGCATAAGGCGCTGGGGGTTCTGTATTTCACCGGAGGCATAATAAGCAGGGTCTTCGGTGTGCACGGCTTCCTGCAGCCATGACAATCCATCCTGCAGGTACTGCCGCTGAATTTGATCGCGTATACCCATATCGATGGCGGGTATATCGTCGAGACCTTCGCAAAAAGCTTTTATATAAAGGCCGGTGCCGCCGGCCATGACGGCCACATCGCGGGTGCTGAAAATGTCGCGGATGGCATCCAGGGCATAGGCTTCGAATACCGCGGCGTTGACGGCTGAGGTGATGGAATGCGAGGCGATGAAATAATGCTTTACCATCTGCAGCTCTTCTTTCGAAGGGCGGGCCACGCCAATGGAAAGCTCCTTAAAACATTGCCGGGAATCGGCCGATATAATGCTGGTATTAAAATGCCGCGCAACGGCAATAGCCAGTGCGGTCTTGCCGGATGCGGTAGGACCGGTCACAATAATGCAGGTCTTTTTCCGCCCGCCGGGGGGTGTTATTGTGAGATGAGTGTTCATTGAGTTTGTACAGAACCCAATTGCGGTCAATAGGTTGATTATATTTCTTCGCTGCTTTCTTCTTCGCTGCCGGCGTCTCCCGATTCGGTGCTGTCGCTATCGCTATCGCTGTCGCCGCCTTCGCCTTCGGTTCCAAAGCCTTCGGCCCCGGTCACCAGGTCGTATTTCTCCTCCATTTCGGCCAGCTTATCGCTTACCAGGCCCTTGGTGCCATACTGCGATGGGGCGATGCCTTCGGTACGAACGATGGCCGGATAGTCCAGGCGGGGATTCTCCTCTTTGGATACATTGATCAGCTCGATGAGAAAGCTCCAGTTTTTGACAAAATCGTATATATAAACGAATTTCTGGTTGGGGTCGTAAATCTCGGAGCCAACGGTGGTATTTTCCATCAGGAGGGGTTCCACCTTGTAGGGTTTGTCGTATTTCTGCAGGGAGATCTCTTTACCCCGCTGCCAGTGGTCGTTACTGCGGAAAAAAGTAGCCTGGTGTTTACTATCGAACTCGTATGCTTTTAAAATTGACTGGTGCAGCTGTAAAAAATTCTGCGTATGGCGGATTGCCACATCACGGTAAACACTGTCATCTTCTTCAAAATAGACCCTGAATCGTAAAATAGCCATTACTTTATTTTCTTATTTAAGATGGTCATTATCAACATTTAACACACTTACCCCTCAATCATGGGGCCTGCCCGATGCTCAAATGTAAAACAAATCCCCAACTTATTTAACCGGCTCCAGGTTCAGCTCTTTTGCCTTCCGGAGCATGAAGTCGAATGCCGCATCGTAGTTATTCTCTATCAGCCCGTCGAGGATGGCTTCGCGGATGGCATTTTTGATATCGCCCACGGCGCGGCAGGGCGTCAGGCCAAAAATGACCATGATCTGTTCGCCGGTGATGGGCGGCTGCCAGTTGCGCAGGCGGTCCTTTTCCTCCACTTCTTCCATTCTTTTACGTACCAGTCCGAAGTTTTCCAGGTAGCGCTTTACCTTTTGTTTGTTCTTCGAGGTAATGTCTGCGTCGCACAGCATCATCAGGGCGTCGATGTCCTCCCCGGCGTCGAACAGCAATCGCCGGATGGCCGAGTCGGTGATATTTTCCTTTGTAAGGCTGATGGGACGCAGGTGCAGCTCTACCAGCTTACGTACAAAACGCATTTTCTCGTTCTGTGGCAGCTTGAGCTTGCCAAATATTTTCGGCACCATGCGTCCGCCCACTACTTCATGGCCGTGGAAAGTCCAGCCATGCCCTTCTTCGAAATTTTTGGTAGCGGGCTTACCGATATCATGCAATAATGCTGCCCAGCGCAGCCATAAATCAGTGGTATGGCGGGAAATATTGTCGATGACCTGGAGGGTGTGGTAAAAGTTGTCTTTATGTCCTTTGCCATCGATGTATTCGGCCCCGGCCAGGTCCACCATCTGGGGGAAAATAATATGCAGCAGCCCGCATTGGTATAGCAGGTCGAAGCCGATGGAAGGCTTTTCGCTCAATAATATTTTATTCAGCTCTTCGGTGATGCGTTCCTGGGTAATGATGCGGATGCGCTCTACGTGCAGCCGGATGCCCTGCCAGGTGGTTTCGTGGATGGTAAACTGCAGCTGGGCGGCAAAGCGGATGGCCCTGAGCATGCGCAGGGGGTCATCGCTGAATGTTTGCCCCGGCTCCAGGGGCGTGCGGATGATCTTTCTTTCGAGGTCCCTGACGCCTTCAAACGGGTCGAGCAGGCGGCCAAAGTCTTCCTTGTTCAGGCTGATGGCAAGGGCATTGATGGTAAAATCGCGGCGGTCCTGGTCGTCTTTCAGGGTGCCGGGCGCCACTTCGGGGTTGCGGCTGTGGTAGCCATAGCTTTCGCGGCGGGCGCCAACGAATTCTATCTCCCAGTCGTCGAGCTTTATCTGGGCGGTGCCATAGGTTTTGAAATAAGCCACGGGCGGCGTTGGGCTGAAGCGTTTGGCTACGGCATGGGCCAGGGCGATGCCATCGCCTACGCATACGATATCAGCGTCCTTGGTTTTGCGGCCTATCAGCTTATCACGTACAAAGCCCCCGATGATATAGCAGGGCACGCCGAGCTCCTGCGCCGCATGTGCAATTTTATTGAATACAAACAATTCCCGTTCTGTGCACTGGATGTCCATAGCGGCAAAAATAAGGAGTGAGGGGGATCATAATAAAATAAAACAGGGCTTTCAGTGAAGCCCTGTAGAAGTCTTTGTCGTCAGAGAGTAAAAATACCCACCTCCGATGATGTAAAAGTACAATTCTTTTGATTAGGTAGAAATCATTTTTCACCCTTATACAAACTGATTTCTTTACACCAGCTCCTTCCCTAAATGCACTTCCAGTTTTTCCCTCAACAATTTCCGGGCACGGAACAGGTTGCCTTTTACCGTCCCATCCGGCAGGCCGGTAGCGGCGGCTATTTCGTGGTAGGAATACTCGTTGAAGTGATAGAGGGTGACTACGGTTTTATATCGATCGGGCAATTGCTTAATAAGCCGGTGGATACAGCTGAAGAGTTCTTTTTTCGTGGTGGTATCATGCGGTGTTTCATATGCCACCTGTTCGTAATCGTTACACGCATCCCCCGACGGCCAGGCAGACATCCTGCTTTTTTTATATTTTCTCAGGTAGCTGACGGCGGTACGCCACGCAATGCGGCCAATCCACGAAGAAAGCTTCGACTGGAAAGCAAAGCCGGGCAGACCTTTGTATACGCTGATGAATACTTCCTGACAAACGTCTTTTGCATCCTCACGATTTTCTACCAGCCGGCCCACGATATGAAAGACAAGCCTTTCATATTGTCGTACCAGCAGGGCAAAAGCGGCCATGTCGCCGGCGATAACCTGGGAAACCATCTTTTTTTCATTAACCATAGGTGGTGGTAGGCCAAAAAGATACCACCTTATAAACAGATGACAATCAGACGGATGAGACAGGTCTATCTTAATTTACCGTTCGCTTTTGATACAAACGGTGTTCATAAGTGGAGCACGGTGAGCCGCTTTTGCCCGGCACATGGCTATGCGCAAAAGCGACCCACCGGAACGAGCCACCGGCTTCAGGACAAACAAGCCAGCAGCTGCTCGTCGCGTATTTCCAGCGCGCAGCGGAAATGCCCCTGGGGACAGGCTTTATGCCCGTGCAGGCCACAGGGACGGCAATAGAGCTTTTCTTCTATTTCGATGATGAACCGCTTATCGCT
>Ga0307508_10003539_pt1 | contig 15744 bp, 24 predicted proteins | sample 9_EM_MG_FD_203089 | JGI IMG/M metagenome (GOLD analysis project Ga0307508, IMG submission 203089) | Populus trichocarpa ectomycorrhiza microbial communities from riparian zone in the Pacific Northwest, United States - 9_EM | ecosystem: Host-associated > Plants > Roots > Unclassified | place...
AACATGCGGTCTGCAAAATTTTGTGTCTCTCCGATCTATGGTTGTTGAGTATCGTCGTTTTTTCTCATTTCTGATAGTGTCCGACTAATGGGTAGTAGCCGGGTAACCCCTACAGTACGTTACTACAAAAATCTGGAGAATATGGGATTTCAAATCAGGAAGAACCGGGCGAGCAGTGGAATGCTCAAGTGTGGTATTTGACGAAGAAGAAAATGCACACACTGAAGAGCAAAAGGAAGCCATTGAGTTTCCAGACACTACCAATGAAGCGCAGACCAATGAAGCACAGCCCGATGTAGCACAGGACGAGATCCATGAAATGAATGACATATACGGTCTGGCGAACACTAGTAAGTCACAAATATCAGATTTCCTTTGTCATACAGTGAAATCGCTCTATGAGTGGCTGGGCGATATGCTGCATACCTGCTGAATTCAGCAAAAGCTGGGCAGATGACTGCAGAATTCAGCGAATGCTGGGCAGTGTGCCGAATTTAGCGAATACAGGGTAGATACCTGCTGAATTCCGTGAATGCTGGGCAGATGCCTGCTGAATTCAGTGAATGCTAGGCAGATGACTGCTGAATTCAGCGAATGCTGGGCAGTGTGCCAAATTCAGCGAATGCTGGGCAGTGTGCCAAATTCCACGAATGCTGGGTAGATACCTGCTGAATTCAGCGAATGCTGGGCAGATGCCTGCTGAATTCAGTGAATGCTGGGCTGATGACTGCTGAATTCAGCGAATGCTGGGCAGTGTGCCGAATTCAGCGAAAAATGCGGGGCAGATAGTTACCTGCCAAATTCAGCGAATAAGCTGGGTAATTGCATATCTCGCAAAAAAAAAAAAAAAAACGAGAACTGGTGATGTGGATTCCAATTATTAAGACCAAGACTGATTTAAATGGCAGGCAAGAATGACTACGTCTCTGCCCGGACATGTAGCAAGGCACGCCTTGAAACCAATAGAGCGATTATGAGCAAGGCTCACAAAGAAGGGGGTGATGTAATGTCTTCGGAACACCTTGCCTCTGCCCTTCTGCTGCTTAGGATTATCAAGATATCAGAAGACGATATCGAACCAATCGTCGAGTCTGCCACCATTGAGTGCGAGAACGAGAGTGAGCCGCTCACCTACAAGGCTGCATTGCGAAGCCCTCAAGCAAGAGAATGGCAGGATACCATGCACCAGGAATGGCAGGCATTGATTGAGAATCATACATTCAATATTGTGGCAAAAGGTAATACCGTCCACACACCAATGACTGACAGGACAGTAGAAGAGCCTATCAGATGCAAGTGGATCTATAAGAGGGAGATTAATCCAGACGGATCCACTCGGTACAAAGCACGACTGGTCATCAAAGGCTACGACCAAAGAGAAGGTATCGATTACGACGAAACCTATGCACCGGTATCCAAGATGGCAACATTCCGATTGATACTGGCACTGGCCACCCAGTATGGCTGGGACATCGATCATATGGACGTGGTGATGGCTTTCCTAAATCCAAGCATTGACCAAGACAATATCTACATGGAAATGCCACTTGGAATTGACTGGCTCGTGTCAAGCGGAAGCACATCGAGCGGAAGCATGTTAATCCTCCGAAAAGCACTCTACAGACTATGTTACACCTGAATATCTCGTGTACGAAGCGGGCTAGAGGAGGGGCGTACGCACGGATGACAAAACACACTCGCAGAGTCTAGGAGGGAGATAAGGTCCGGAGTTTAGCTTACGGCCAAGACGGGCATAGGACACATATCTCTGGAGGTGTGGAGAAGATTAGCAAAAGAGCGGTACTGCCGGACTTGGGCCGATTCCCCGAAAGATAAGGCCATGTCACCTGCGAACAGTGCACAGAAAAGAGTCTGGTTGTAAGCACCCCACTCGCCTGCATGAAACCTCATTTCCCCTTATCTACACCCTGCCAGGACGAATGAGTCGTCCACGGGGTCCACACACCTCAGGGGAATCCAAGTCCGAGTTACCAATTCTCACGCCAACTCCATGCAGATAAAAAGGTGAGGTTTCTCGCCCCGACAGTGAAAAAAGGGCACGAATATCCTCACCAACACTACCACTGACCGCACACACAAGATCTAAGATTATTCCATTGTGAATTATCGAAAGTAGCCTGAATACCTTTGATATTCTACACACTCCGGTTACGAGACAACCCCAGTGTTACACTATAATCTTCAATCCAAAATCACCCTACTTTCATACATGCCCTCATTCGAGCAAGATCACTTCTTCCTACTCCAATTGGCAACCATCACTGAACGTCAGTCAAGCTACCACCTCGACTACACCTACTTGTCAATCGACCAGGTTGCCGACTTGAATAGCTGGTGCAAATTCTTCAATGAAACAATCTATACTGGATACTTTCTGGACCTGTACTGAATCAATATGACCACCTCCTCGGACTTCAACATGCTCCAGCTCGAAGCACCTCGAGACCTGCTCCAGATTACTGATGGGACCTCGGGCCCCGAACAAGCAGTAGAAATGGCCAACCCCACGGTCTGGGTCCGAACCATGGTGCGACAACAGCGGCAGGCGGAGAATGACCTAAGGCAACTTACCGAGCTATGCGGCAGCACCATAGATAGAACCAATCAGCGAATGCAGCGAATCCAGGAACCATATCGGACGTTGGCGGAGGGTACCAGGTACGTATATGACTGAGTAAATGCTAACAAAGAAATTGCAGAAGCGTGGATACGCAGCGAATTGGCAAACGCAGCCAACGTCTACCAAAACCTCATGCAGAATATCCGGCAGGCTATTCTCGAGCGAACGGACAAGGACAACCAGTGGCAAATATGTCAAGCTACCCAGCTCACCAGCGTTAACGACGCTCTCGCCTTCCTGGCCGAAGCCAACACCGCCCGAAGCCAGCACCTAGCCACCTTTCAAGGTAACATGGAGCTATGGGCAGCAGACCACCAAAGGAAAATGAACAGGGTAGAAGAAGAGTTACGGTGAGCAAGAGATGAAATCTGACGAATAGCAACCTGGATACTGCTCCCTGGGTCCTCGCGAACGAGACCCCCATCACCAGACCCTTTGCAACTCTGGCGCAGTCCTGCCAGAGCCTCCAGCACCAGTGCTCCCACGGTCCCCAACACACCTCCGCCGCTACCGGACCGCCCAGCACTGCGAAGCCCCATTCAGCTCCCCGTCGCCCCACCCACCAGAAGGCTACAACGACCAGCCATCCCTCCCATACCAGCAGAACAAGCCTTGCCCCCACCATGGAGAAACCCCCATGGAACAGGAGCCGGCGGTTTGCCCTCAAGCCCACCATCGGAACCACCATCTCCACCACTGCCTCCAACTCCATCGCCCCCACCGTCGCCTCCAAGAAGATCACGACCAACGTTCACTCTGGGAGACCTGGTGCAGCTAGTCGCGGAAGGAGTGGCGAGGGCCCAACAATACGCTGAACCCCAGGTAGAACGCATGCGCACATCACGCTTAAAAATGAAAAACCCAGAAAAATTCGATGGGAAAAGCCCAACAGCTTTTAACCAATGGTGGGAATCAGTTACCATGTACCTAGGGTTCTACCAGGAGACCATCGACCGACAAAAAATTGCCTAGGTCAGGACACTCTTGACGGATATGGCGCTGGTCTGGCACCTACACCGACACCGTGAGGTAAGGGATAACGACACCTGGGTCAACTACTCCGCGGCCATCAGGGCGGAATACCGAAATGAATGCGAAGCAGCAGACGCGCAGCTGAAACTCAGGCAGCTCCGCTATCAAGTGTCCATCCGCACCTACCTAATAGAGTTTCGAGCACTCAACCTCTTCGCCCGAGCCACAGGAGAAGCTCTAAAAGAAAAAATCGACCTGGCAATGATGTCGGAAATCTTCAAGATACGCTTCGCCCACTACCTCGGAGAATTTGAAGATGACGAGGAATTCCTACAAGCCACATACCAGGCAGGGATACAAGTGGAAAGACTGAAGACCCTCGAAAAAGCCCGAGAGGCGCTAAAAGGCGTACCACCAAGAGACGATAGGAAAAAGGACGATTAGGTAGCGAAAGGACCTGACAACGCCCCAAAGGGCAAGCAAACAAAGGACTCCCCACAGGAAAAACCGGAATGACAACCGGAGACAACCCGGACCTGGTGGGAAGGCAAGAACCACTGGGCTTCGAAGGAAGAAGCCTTGAAAGGAGTCCCCGCTAAAGAACAAGAAGAATACTGTCAAAGCTGCGACGACTGCTGGAGATGCAACCGAACCGGACACCGGACATACAAGTGTTTTTCGTTCAACACTTGGAAAGGGACCCAACTACGGACAGCACCGTAGAAAGTGGCAGCTGTCGGGTAAAAAAGACAACGAGAAGATGGAGAAGATAACCCTCCCGCTAAACAGTAAAAGGTAGTAGCAGTGGAAACCATAGATACCAAGGCTGTGGCACCACTGTGGGAAGACTCAGATTCGGATTTTTAGGGGGCCAAGGCAAGCCGCAGCCCGAGGGCCCTATAACAATATGTGGACGGTCCAAGAAACGGAAACATGAGGAGCCAAGTGCTGGAACCTCGCACAAAAAACTCAAGACACCCACAAGCGGCAACCGACCAATTATCACAATGGTGCTACACCAAGGCAAAGGAAGGCACCCGATCCGAGCACTATTAGACACCGGCTGCTTGATAGCGCTAATCAACAAACAAACAGTGGAGAAACTAGATATCGAGCAACGCAAAGATCAATGGCTGCGGGCCATTGAAACTTATACGGGCAAGATAGTTTCCGCAGCTGGGCAATTCTACACAGAGCCGTTACGACTGCAACATCAAAGGCATTACTTCTGGGAAAAATTTGAAATATCTCCCATGGACCCGGAAATCGACGTTTTTCTCCCCTTCAGTTGGATCTCCAACCATCCACCCCAGGGCACGTGGACAGACAAAGAAATCTGGTTCAACAGCCCAGGGTGTCTGGAGAGTTGCACCAAAAATGAAACGGACCCATTCTCCCTTTCTTGGGACAACTCGGTAGCCCATGATCCAACGGCCCACGTCATAGGACACGCTTCAGGGGTGTCCAAGGCAGACCCACTAGATAAAGTGCCTATGGAATTCCACCAGTACCTGGGATTAATGAAGACAGAAGCAGTGGATGCCTTGCCGGCGCACCGGCCCTACGACTGCAAAATCGACCTTCAGGAAGGAAGCATACCACCGTGGGGACCCATATACCCACTCTCAGAAGAAGAGCTTCAAGTGCTCCGAGACTGGTTAAAAGAAATGGAGTGAACATGAAAGATCAAACGCTCCACTTCGCTGGCTGGGTCCCCAATCCTATTCGTGCCAAAGCCCCATGGAAGAGGGCTCCGTCTATGCGTCGACTATTGGGCACTAAACTACATAACGATCCCCAACCAGTACCCACTACCGCTGATGCAGGAACTACAAGACCGAGTGCAGGGAGCTCAGTGGTTCACCAAAATGGAGCTAAAAAACGAATTCCACCCCGTCTGCATGAGGGAAGGAGACGAATGGAAAACAGCATTCAGAACCTGCTACGGACTATTCAAATTCCAGGTAATGCCATTTGGGTTGACCAATGCCCCATCTACCTTACAAGGCATGATGAACCACATGTTCTCAGATATGTTGGACGTCAGGTGTTACACCTGAATATTCCACGAAGTACATAAAGCATCTAGATTACTTAGCGACAGGGTAGTAAGAAGGCTACCGGGTGACGGATGATGGATCAAGAGTCTAGGAGGGAGTTAAGGAGCCGGAGTTAGCTTACGGCCGAGAGATCAAACCTTGCGGGGAAAGATCAAACCTTGCGGGGAAAGATCAAACCTTGCGGGGATCGGACGAAGGAACTCCGAGGTAGGGGTCTGAGTGCCAACGAAGCGGTCTTAGCAGATATGGTCTGACTCCTCGCGGGGAGAGGCCAGATGTTGGTTAGCCTCCTTGCAGCGAGGAACCATGTACACAGAGAATCTGGGTCCTCGCGGGGACTGGCTTGGATCCTTGCGGGGGGAGCCACGTATGAGTCTAGACGCAAGAGTTCCCCACCCAGTTGCATGACGACCTCATCTCCCTTATCAACACCCCGGCCAGGGCCAATGATCCACCCACGGGGTCCATGCACCTCGGGGGAATCTGAACCCGAGTCACCACTTCTCACGCCAAGTCATCAGATCTCACACCCTTCCTTCTTAGATAAAAGAAAGAGGTTTTCTCACCCCGACAAAAAGAGAAACCAGGACAACACCCTCAAAAACATTACCGACCCGAACCCACCGAACCCACACACAAGATCTACGATTATTCCGTTGTGAATTATCGAAAGTAGCCTGATTACCTTTGATTCTCTCCACACTCCTGTTACGGTATAACCCCAGTGTCACACTATAATCTTGATCTCAAAAATCACCCTACTTTCATGCCCTCATTCGAACAAGATCACTTCCTTTTGTTCGACTTAGCCACGATTCTCGAACCCCAGTCAAGCTACCAATTTGACTATACCTTCAGCTCAATCAACGAGGAAATAGCAACCACCACCAGAGAAGAAAACGAGTGGAACGAGTACGCCAACGGACCGGCCCCTGTCGAACTCGACGACATTACGCCTTGGCACTGGTATACCCAATACTGGTCCACTTGCGCCCTGCTTCGACAAAGCGCCGATCTCAACGGACTCGAATTCTGAGAAATCTGCAACTACGAGTTTCAAGACGACGAAACCATTCACACAGGACACTTTCTTGACCTATACTGAACCCGCGAAATGGCATCTACCGATTTCAACATGCTCCGCTTGGAAGCCCCTCATGACGTACTGCAGATCACGGACGGAATGGCCCCTGAGGAAGAAGCCCTCGAAATCCCCAACCCGGCGACATGGCTCCGTGCCTTAGTCAAACAACAGAAACAGGCAGAAAAGGATTTGACGCAGCTAGTCCGCCTCTGCGATAACACGGTCGATCGAATGGACCTAAGAATCAAGCAGATCAAGCAGGCGTATCACGACCTGTCGGAGGGCACCAGGTATGTATATGACAGACTCCGCGCTAATGAGACAATCACAGGAGATTGGATACGAAGCGAGTTGGCAAGCGCTGCCACGGCATACCAGGGCTTTGCGCAAAATGTCTGGGGGGCCATCATCGAACGAACCCAGGAAGCTACGCAAAAGCAGGCCAGCCAAGCCACCCAATTGACCCGACTAAACGACTCCATCTCGTTCCTAGCCGAAGCCAACGTGGCGCGAAGCCAACATTTGGCTAATTTCCAAGGTAATGTAGAATTGTGGGCTGAAGAATACCAGAAACGAGTGGGATACCTAGAGCAGCAACTGCTAGAAGCCCGGCAAGAAATGCAGCGCCAGGCAGCAGCATTACAGCAGTTGGCCGCTCAAATTCGAATTCCAGAGACTCCGCTTCCCCCGGCTCAGGCATCAGTTCGCACCATGCCAGAACCAGGAGTATGGCGCAGTCCGGCCCCACCATCCACGTCCAGTTTGGCCAGCGCCCTGCGCCAACTCCACGTAGGACCCGCGGACGATCAATCCACAAGGATCCAGCGACCGATGGTGCCACCCAGGCCAGGACGAAGAACTCGCTGCCCAGTGCTGTCCCCATCACCACCAAGGCCTCCAATGTTTGGAGGAGGAGGAGAACCCCCGAGACCGCCAAAACGGCCCCTGCCGCCTCCACCCCCGGCATCGCCGTCTCCAAGGTCGCGACAAAATTCACCTACGCCTCCTCCGGCACGATGAACCCTGACTACGGAAGAACTCGCCCGGACTGAGCCAGCGCGGTAGCGGAAGGAATAGCATGGGCCACCCAGCCTAATCCCGTGCAGGTCCCTATACGAACGTCGCGTCTTAAAATGACGAATCCCGAGACCTTCGACGGAAAGCCGTCTACCCCGTTCAACGTCTGGTGGAAATCGGTCACCAAGTACCTGAGCTTCTATCCGGAAACCAGTGACCAGCAAAAAATAGCCTGGGTAGGGACACTATTGACCGGAACGGCCAAAGCCTGGGACCTACACCACTATGACATGCTGGGAGAAAACGACTCCTGGGTCAATTACACAGCAGATATCCGGACAGAGTTTCACGACCCCAGGGAGGCAGCCAACGCCCAGCTAAAGCTAAGCCAGCTCAAGTACTCAGGAGACATAAGGGCCTACATGACGGAATTCCGGGCCCTTAACAATTACTTCCGAGCCGCCGGCGAAAGTCTGCAGGAAAAAATTGACCTAGCAATGACCGACGCGGTGCTGGATATGCGGTTCGCGCACTACATGGGGGAATTCGGGGACGACGAAGGATTCCTAGAAGCCACCTACCAAGCGGCGCTACAGGTGGAGAAGAAAAAAGCCCTGAAGCAGGCTAGGGAGCAAGGAAGATCCACGGGGAGCACGACCCGAACTGAAGAAAAGCGAAGGGACGACCGGAAAAAGGACCCTCGACCACCACGCAGGGAAGATAGGCAAGAAGCAAGAAGAGATGGAGGCCGATCGACAAAATGGGAAAATACGGCGGCAGCCCTGAAAGGAGTACCTCAGCAGGAAATAGACGCCCATAAAAAGAACCAGGATGGCTGTTGGAGATGTGGAAGGACCAGCCATAAAACCTTCGAATATTTCTCGTTCCAAACAGTACAAGGAACAGCGCTACCAGCAGCCCCCTGGAAGGCCGCGGCGGTAGGAGAAAGCCTCGCCCCGGCACCCCTCCCCAAAAGGCCAAGGGAAAACGATGATCCGACCCAGGAACCCACCACAAAAAACCAAAAAATAGCGGCGGTAGAAACCATGGACACGGAAGCCAGCTTCCTCCCATGGGAAGATTCGGAGTCGGATTTTTGATAAGCCAGGGACGACCACGACCCTGGCTTATACGATTGTATGCGGACTCACGCGAAAACGAAAAAATGCGGAAAACGCCGAAACACACACTCATCAAGCGAAGAAGATCCTAAGTGGTACCCGACCGATAATCGACATGGTCCTGCACCAAGAAGGTTAGGAAAGGCGGATCAAGGTCCTACTGGACACGGGATGCTCGCTGGCCCTGATCAACCAACAAACCATCGATAGGTGGAACATCGAATGCGAACGCCACGCTCAGGTGCGAAGTATCGAAAACTACACCGGGGAAATAGTAAAAGGAGCCGGCCAATTTCAAACCAAGCCAATGCGCTTGCAACACCGGAAACATTATTCACTGGAGAAATTCGAAGTAACACCCATGGACCCAGAAATTGATGTGTTCCTCCCATTTGAATGGATAATGAAGCACCCGCCCCAGGGAATGTGGACTACGGAGGAAATACGGTTCAACAGTAGTGGCTGTTTGGAAAAATGCACTCGACACGAAACGGCTGAATTCTCGCTAACTTGGGACGAAACGGTAGCCATCGACCCAACAGCGCGACTCCTGGGACACGTAGCAGCGACCTCAGACAACCCGCTGGATAAGGTTACCGGGGAATTCCGGCAATTCCTGGGGATCATGGGAAAAGAAGTGGCGGATGCGCTACCAGAGCATCGAATGTACGATTGCAAAATTGACCTGAAAGAAGGAACGACAGCCCCATGGGGACCCATTTACCCCCTCTCCGAGATTGAACTCCAAACCCTCTGAGAATGGCTAAAAGAAATGGAAAAGTCCGGAAAAATACGAAGGTCTGCCTCACCAGCTGGTTCACCAATCCTTTTCGTTCCTAAACCTAGCGGAAGAGGACTATGCCTATGCGTGGACTACCGGGGATTAAACGCAATCACCATCCCGAACCGTTATCCGCTTCGCTTGATGCAAGAACTACAAGATCGAGTACAAGAAGCAAAATGGTTCACCAAACTGGACCTAAAGAACGGATTCAACCTCATTAGAATCCGAAAAGGCGACGAATGGAAAACCGCCATCAGGACTCGATACGGACTATACAAATTCCAGGTAATGCCTTTCGGTCTCACCAACGCAACATCAACCTTCCAGGATATGATGAATAACGTCCTGTCGGACATACTAGACGTGGGAGTACTAGCCTACATGGACGACATCCTAATCTATGCAAAAACGGAAGAAGAACATGATAGGCTAGTCAAGGAAGTACTTACAAGGTTGCAACAAAATGGATTAGCAGTGGCACCCGAAAAATGCGTATGGAAGACCGAGGAGGTAGAATTCCTAGGGTATACGATAGGAAGAAAAGGAAGCAGGGACGAAATGGACGTGGACGGAGGAAGCGGGAAAAGCGTTCAAAGAACTAAAAACCCGTTTCACCACAGCCCCAATCCTAGCGCACTTCGACGCAACAAAACCGGTTATCATCGAAACCGACGCATCGGATTTCGCCATCGGAGCAGTCCTGTCACAACAGGATGAGGAGAATCGTCTTCATCCGGTAGCCTTCCACTCCAGGAAATTCCAGCCGTCGGAAATCAACTACGAGATCCACGACAAAGAACTACTGGCTGTGGTGGATGCCTACAAACACTGGAGACGATACTGCGAAGGAGTGATGCACCCAGTCCAAGTCTTTTCGGATCACCAGAACTTGGAATACTTCACTACAACAAAGGTGCTAAATCGACGTCAGGCGCGATGGGCACAGGAGCTGGCCGGTATTGACTTCAAGATCTACTACCGTCCAGGCGCCCAAAATGGAAAACCAGATGCGCTGTCCAGGCGTTCGGAGTACCGCATCGAAAAGGGGGTGGTAGAAAACCAGCCAATCACGATGATTTTGGGAAAAAACCATTTCGAGAAACGACTCTCTCAATCATTCCTGGTATCCTCGGCACGTCTAGCATCACTACCAACAAAAAAATGGAATGAAGAATTCGCAAAGAAGGTCCGAGAAGTGGCATGAAAAGATCCGGTATATTAACAAGCATGGATATCAGAAAAGGAAGTGATCGTGGGGAACCCAGGGTCGAAAGTCTGAAAGGGCAAGGAAGAAGGAACGTTGGAAATACGGGACGATCTCCTGTATAGGAAAGGAAGATTGTGGGTCACAGGGGACAACACAATCCAAGATATATTGAAATCCGAGCACGACACGAAGGTAGCAGGACACATGGGACAGGATAAAACCATCGAGCTAATTCGACGAAACTTCTGGTGGCCCAAAATGAACGAACGAATTATCGATTTCGTCAGAAGCTGCCCGGAATGCCAGAAGAATAAGTTGTCACACCACGCTCCCTACGGATTGTCCTCGCCTCTAGAACTACCATATGCGCCATGGCAATCTATTGCAATGGATTTCATCACGGAACTACCGCAGTCTGAAGGTTGCGACCAACTCTGGGTGATCGTGGACCGATTTACAAAGATGGCGCATTTCATACAGCTCAAGGAGAAAACGGCATTGGACCTAGCCAGAATCTTCGCCAAAGAAATATGGAAAAATCACGGGCTACCTACAGACATCGTGTCAGATCGAGATTCGCGTTTCACATCAGAAGTCTGGTGGGAATTCCTGAAAATCCTGGAAATCCGGCCACGAATGTCAACTGCGTTCCACCCACAAACAGACGGTCAGATGGAATGACTCAACCAGACAATTGAGGCATACCTACGAGCCTTCGTAGGATACGAACAAGACGACTGGGTACGATTGCTTCCAATGGCTGAATTCGCGTACAACAATTTGGTTACAACGGGAAATGGGGTCACGCCCTTCTATGCCAACTACGGTTTCCATCCTCGAACGATAAACCCGCCCGACGAAAAGGACAAACCAGTCAACCCCGCCAGCACGGTGTACGGCCACTGGGTGACCGCCATACACGACTCGGCCCGGAAGGGGTTGGAAGCCGCCCAAGAAAGAATGCGTCGATATACGAATCTGGACCGAAAGCCTCCCCCGGCCTACCAAGTAGGAGATTTGGTCATGCTCAATGGACGCAACATCAAAACGCGCCGTCCATCGAGGAAAATGGATCACAAAAACCATGGTCCTTTCCAGATCGAAAAAGTAGTCTCCCCTCTCGCCGTCCGGCTAACGCTCCCCAGGAAATGGAAAATCCATAACGTCTTCCATGTCTCCTTACTCGAGCCCTACCGAACCAGCAAGCATTGGGCTCCGCCCAATCCATCCAAAGTACTACGGGAAGCCGACAACATCGAGCAATCCGAGGAATATGATGTCGAGGAATTAATGATGGCGGACGAACGAGGACGAGGCAACAACAAGCGGGTGCTCTACCTTGTCAAATGGCTCGACTATCCGGAGCGCAAAGACTGGACGGAAGAACCATATGACAACTTCTTGGAAGGAGGGTTAGAAAAACTCCGGGAATTTCACCAATGGAACCCGGATGCGCCGAGGGACTACCGACTAGCCGACGCCTAGCTGGTCCTAGGTGATTTCGGACTCGATCGGACGAGAGCCGTAGGCGCTCAATATGGCACACCTCTGCACGTACACCTGCGGGGGAGGCAAGGAAGGCTCCCGGGCACGAACCCTGGGCCGTGAAGGTCACTCGTTCCACGTGTCCCAAGTCGAAAAAGCGTCATATACTCTCCTCCGCGAACAACCGATCCCTCCGAACGACAGCTCGAACAACTCCACGCTGGGGTAATTGCCGGGAAGACAAATGCCTCTGGACAGGCGGCGGATCCTGGCGATGAACGGACACATCTGTGTGCACACTATTGGCTCGTTCGGCTTGCTCGGGCTTGGTCACTCCTTCTACGTGCCCTGCCAGGGATCGCCAGGATGCGCACTGTGAAGCCGGCCCCTTTGTCTCCAAGCACGCGGCTGCCCAGCAGACAACCATCGATGTAAGAGTACGCACCGGCTTACTCTGAGGGCCCAGCCATCTCAACAGATTACAGAGGGTCCCGAGGGACTACATGACCTGATCCGGTGGTTGGGAGGGCTGCAGGGGAGGAGGACTGCAGTCCGTGACGTTGAAAGGAACTCAGCGTTGAAAGAATCATACAATCAAAAAGAGAAGGGCTACTTGAAATTTTTTAAGCACTCGGGACGAGGCTAAGGGGGAGGGGAGGTAGTGTTACACCTGAATATTCCACGAAGTACATAGAGCATCTAGATTACTTAGCGACAGGGTAGTAAGAAGGCTATCGGGTGACGGATGATGGATCAAGAGTCTAGGAGGGAGTTAAGGAGCCGGAGTTAGCTTACAGCCGAGAGATCGAACCTTACGGGGAAAGATCCAACCTTGCAGGGATCGGACGAAGGAACTCCGAGGTAGGGGTCTGAGTGTCAACGAAGCGGTCTTAGCAGATATGGTCTGACTCCTCGCGGGGAGAGGCCAGACGTTGGTTAGCCTCCTTGCGGGGAGGAACCACGTACACAGAGAATCTGGGTCCTTACGGGGACTGGCTTGGATCCTTGCGGGGGGAGCCACGTACGAGTCTAGATGCAAGAGTTCCCCGCCCAGTTGCATGACGACCTCATCTCCCTTATCAACACCCCGGCCAGGGCCAATGATCCAACCACGGGGTCCATGCATCTCGGGGGAATCTGAACCCGAGTCACCACTTCTCACGCCGAGTCATCAGATCTCACACCCTTCCTTCTTAGATAAAAGTGTCATGAGATGTGGCCCAGACGGGGACCGGGCATATTCTTGGAGATGAGACTGATAGCGTCGGCGCATTGTCCGGTGGACTAGCGACCGAGACTGATAGCGTCGGCATACCAGCCTCCGGTGGAATAGCTACGGAGACCGATATAATGGGGCGTCCCACGCCGGGACGTTTGCTCTACACTGAATATACTGTATACCGATACACACATATCTTGATAGGTTATGAGCCCGGATTGATCACTTTATCAATCACAATATCTATACCTGAAACCATTCCCCCTTATTTTCAGCCGCATCACCAAGCCTCACCGAGTCAAACTTCAACGACAATATCCTCCACCGATTCCACCTCAAAGCACGACTACCACGTCACCAGCTTGGGATCCTTCAAATGCTTGAACTCTACGAACTAGACCCAATGGAGGATCAATGCGAGGACCATGCTGGATATGATGAATACGTGGAAAATCGTCACGGGAGAAGAGAAGATGCCAACCGAAATCCCTCCAGCCCACTCGATGAGAGCGAAAAGCGGCGAAACGGATGCCTCCACTTCAGCAAGCCATTGATTCCTTCCATGAATGAAGAAAGTCAGCTGAAGCCCTCATTCGCTACTCCGTCAACTCGATAATCCAAAAGCAACTCCTTCGTCTCCGGGACCCAGCCGAGATGTGGACGATGCTGAGCAACCAGTTCAACAAAATGTACTCCCAGACGCAACGCTCTATCCACGCGAGCAACCTCTACACGGTTAGGCCTCACCCAGGCGAAAAAATCGGACCCTTCTGTGAACGCTTGCAACAGTATCGCGATCCTATCGAAGGAACCAAGGAAGAGATCTCCGACAACATTATGATCCATTACCTACTCAACTTCGCGGGAGTCCGATTCAGCGAGGCCACCCACATGCTTCGGAAAGAGCTGAACAAAGGGACACTCACTCTTCAAGAAACCATCGACGAACTCTGCGAGTACGAACGGAATAAGCTATCCCACGAGATAAACGGCCCCAACAATAACATCTCCTGGGCACTCCTCTACCCCCATGGCGGTGGAAAGAATCTCTTCTGCCAACACTGCAAGAAGAAGGGTCACCATATCTCCGACTGTCCTGGTAAGAAGTGCTCCCACGACAAACACCGAGTGCTGGCATTGCTGGGAAACTGGCCACATGGAGAAGGACTGCCCTCTCAAGAAAAGAACGGACGAGTTCAAAGCCACCCGGAATCAGAAGCGCTTTGGCAAAAAAGGAAAAGCCATGGTGGCAAACGGTGATAATACCGAACAATCCCTCGTTCTGCGGTCGGATCTAGATTGACTAACCGACACTGTCACGGGCCGAGCCCTACTCACATCAGGCCGAGCCGTACTCACACCTGTCGACCGAACCCTACTCACACCCGTCGACCGAACCCTACTCACATCCGGCCACGAGGCAATACCCGACGACGAGTTCCTCCGTGAAGGTGAAACGCTCTCAAAAAATGGTTGCTGCCTTGGCCCTCGGTGAACGGGAAAACGATGCTGGGACGTGTGAGTACGGGACGCGTGAGTACGGCGCGGCGCATGAGTACGACGGAGCGTGTGAGTACGCTGGGGCGCGTGAGTACGACGGAGCGTGTGAGTACGCTGTGACATTTGAGTACGACTGCTCGGAGTCACCTACAGAATGCTTTCAAGACCGGCCACTTTGCCTTGGCCGCCGAGAAAGCACCCTCAACGTGGATCATCGACTCCGGAGCCTCCCACCATATGTACAACAGCCACGAAACGCACCGAGGGCTGAGAAGTTACGATGGCCACGGAGCACGCCGAGCGCTGAGAAGCTACGACAGCCACGGAGCACGCCGAGCACTGAGAAGCTACGATGGCCACGAAATGTGCCGAGCGCTGAGAAGCTCCGGCAGCCACGAAACGGGCCGAGCGCTGACTAGCAACAACGGAAGCGGAGAATACAACAACAAAAACTTCCGCAGCATCCTTGCCGTCCGAGGTATCGCCTTTGAGCCATGCCCTCCGCAAAGGCAGCACAAGAATGGCATTGCGGAAAGGATGATCGGAGTCCTAACCCAGAAGGCTAGGGCCATGATGCTTGATTCGCAAGCCCCCATGCAGTTCTGGGCCGAGGCCATCAACACCGCTTACTATCTACATCGAAGTACCCCGAAT
>Ga0307508_10003540_pt1 | contig 15744 bp, 11 predicted proteins | sample 9_EM_MG_FD_203089 | JGI IMG/M metagenome (GOLD analysis project Ga0307508, IMG submission 203089) | Populus trichocarpa ectomycorrhiza microbial communities from riparian zone in the Pacific Northwest, United States - 9_EM | ecosystem: Host-associated > Plants > Roots > Unclassified | place...
GTCTTGCCGTCGCCGACGCCGGTGGTGTTGAATACGCCGAGCAGGTAGTCCTTGATCGCCGTCGCGTTCGCCGCCTCGGTGCGCGCGAGGGCGGCCTGTTCGCGCGCCACGCGCGCCTGCCACAGCGACGCCGCGACGCCGCCGATGATCGCGATCGTCACGAGCGCGGCGGCCGCCGTGCCGGCCTTGTGGCGCTGCACGAACTTCGACGCGAGGTAGGCGGGTGTCGGGGCCTGCGCGCTGACCGATTCGTGGCGCAGGAAGCGGCCGATGTCGTCGGCGAAGGCCTGCACCGACACGTAGCGATTGCCCGGCCGCTTGCGCAGCGCCTTTGCGGCGATGTGCTCGAGATCGCCGCGCAGCTGCTGGCGCAGGCGCTGCGGCGAGGTCGAGCGCCACGCGGCGACCTCGGCGCCGTCCTGCGCCGCGAGCGGCGCGAGGACTTCGGCGCTCAGGCGGCGCGGTTCGGTCTCGACGATCGCGCGCGCCAGCTGCACCGCGGTGCTGGTCGGCGTGCCATAGGGGCGCTGCCCCGCGAGCAGCACGAACATCAGCACGCCGAGCGCGTAGACATCGGTCGCGACGGTGACGGCCTGGCCGTTGATCTGCTCGGGGGCGGCGTACTCAGGCGTCAGCCCGGCCACGCCCATGCGCGTCAGCTCGGCCGCGTCGGGCGTGTCTTCGAGCAGCTTCGCGACGCCGAAGTCGAGCAGCTTCACGTGGCCGGCATCGGTGACGAGGATGTTCGCGGGTTTCAGATCGCGGTGCACGATCAGGTTCGCGTGTGCGAACGCGACCGCGTCGCAGACCTGCAGCAGCAGCGCCAGCCGCGCCGCCACGTCGAGTTTGCGCAGATCGCACCAGCGGTCGATGCGCTCGCCGGGCACGTACTCGAGCACCAGGTAGCGCGTGCCGCCGCCGGCCTGTCCCGCCGCGAGCAGGCCGGCGTCGAGGAGCTGCGCGATGTGCGGGTGCGTGAGGCGCGCGAGCAGCTCGCCTTCGCGCGCGAAGCGCGCATTGATCATCGCCGCGGTGGCCGGATCGTGCTGCGCCACGCGCAGCAGCTTGACCGCCGCCCGACCGGCGTACAGGCCGTCGCTGCGGGTCGCGGCCCAGACCTCGCCCATGCCGCCGCTGCCGATCACTTCGCGCAGCTCCCAAGGCCCGAGGCGGGTGCCGGGTTGCGAGGTGGCGACGGGCGGGTCGGGGTGGGGGTCGGGAGGGTTCATTGTCGGTGGGGGGTGAAGATTCTATGCACGCGGCTTGCCGTAAGCTTGCCTCGAGGTCGGATGCCGAGGAGAGACGATCATGAGCAAGAGCGTGATGGCAGCCTGCGCGATGGTCTGCGCGCTGGCCAGCGGGGCGGCGCTGGCCGAGCCTGACCTGGAGGCACTCAAGCGCCAGGTCGCCGACACCGAGCGGGCGTTCGCGCGCAGCATGGCCGAGCGCGACCACGCGGCGTTCACGCATCACCTGTCGGAGCAGGCGGTGTTCTTCGGTGGGCCTGCGGTGCTGAACGGCAAGGCGGCGGTGGCCGCGGGCTGGCAACGCTTTTTCCAGACCAAGGAGGCCCCGTTCTCGTGGGAGCCCGACCAGGTCGAGGTCACGTCCGACGGCTTGCTCGCGCACTCGACCGGCCCGGTGCGCAACCCGGCGGGGCAGCCGATCGCGCGTTTCAACTCGGTCTGGCGGCTCGAGGCACCGGGTGCGTGGCGCATCGTGTTCGACAAAGGCCAGCCCTGGGAAGAGCCCGCGCGCTGACCCGCCGCCGCGCGGGTTTGCGGGAGCGGCGACAATAACGGGTTGGCAGCCGCGTTCTGCGGCCTGCATCCCCAGATTTTCAGGACATTCCCAGGACACCCATGGCCCAGTACGTCTTCACCATGAACCGCGTCGGCAAGATCGTGCCGCCGAAACGCCAGATCCTCAAAGACATCTCGCTCAGCTTCTTCCCCGGCGCCAAGATCGGCGTGCTCGGCACGAACGGCTCGGGCAAGTCGACCTTGCTCAAGATCATGGCCGGCCTCGACAAGGACATCGAGGGCGAAGCCACGCCGATGCCCAACCTGAAGATCGGCTACCTGCCGCAGGAGCCGGTGATGAACCCGGACCAGACCGTGCGCCAGGCCGTCGAGGAAGGCATCGGCGGCGTGCTGGCCGCGAAGAAGCGCCTCGACGAGGTCTACGCCGAATACGCCGAACCCGACGCCGATTTCGACAAGCTCGCCGCCGAACAGGCCGAGCTCGAAGCCATCATCGCGACCAGCGGCAGCGACAACACCGACCTGCAACTCGAGATCGCCGCCGATGCGCTGCGCCTGGCCCCGTGGGACGCGGTGATCGGCGTGCTCTCGGGCGGCGAGAAGCGCCGCGTCGCGCTGTGCCGCCTGCTGCTGTCCAAGCCCGACATGCTGCTGCTCGACGAGCCGACCAACCACCTGGACGCCGAATCGGTCGACTGGCTCGAGCAGTTCCTGCAGCGCTACCCGGGTACCGTGGTCGCGATCACCCACGATCGTTACTTCCTCGACAACGCCGCCGAGTGGATTCTCGAACTCGACCGCGGCCGCGGCATCCCGTACAAGGGCAACTACTCGACCTGGCTGGACCAGAAAGAGCAGCGCCTCGAACAGGAGCAGAAGACCGAGGATGCACGCACCCGGGCGATGAAGAAGGAGCTCGAGTGGGTGCGCGCGAACCCCAAGGGTCGCCAGGCCAAGAGCAAGGCGCGCCTGGCGCGCTTCGAGGAACTGAGCGACACCGACTACCAGAAGCGCAACGAGACCAACGAGATCTTCATCCCGGTTGGCGAACGCCTCGGCCACGAAGTGCTGGAGTTCGAGAACGTCGGCAAGAGCTTCGGCGACCGCGTGCTGATCGACGACCTGTCGTTCAAGGTGCCGGCCGGTGCGATCGTCGGCATCATCGGGCCGAACGGCGCCGGCAAGTCGACGCTGTTCCGCATGATCGCGGGCAAGGAGCAGCCGACCAGCGGCAGCGTGAAGATCGGCCCGACCGCACGCATGGCCTTCGTCGAACAGAGCCGCGAGTCGCTGGAGGACGACAAGACCGTGTGGCAGGACGTCTCCGGTGGCCTGGACAACATCGTCGTCGGCAAGTTCGTGATGCCCTCGCGGGCCTACATCGGCCGCTTCAACTTCAAGGGCAACGATCAGCAGAAGCTCGTCGGCAGCCTGTCGGGCGGTGAACGTGGCCGGCTGCATCTGGCCAAGACCTTGGCGCAGGGCGGCAACGTGCTGATGCTCGACGAACCGTCGAACGACCTGGACGTCGAGACCCTGCGCGCGCTCGAAGACGCGCTGCTCGAATTCGCCGGCAGCGTGATGGTGATCAGCCACGACCGCTGGTTCCTGGACCGCATCGCAACCCACATCCTGGCCTGCGAAGGCGACTCGAAGTGGGTCTTCTTCGACGGCAACTACCAGGAGTACGAGGCCGACAAGAAGAAGCGCCTCGGCGAGGAGGGCGCCCGCCCGCACCGGCTGCGCTTCAAGGCCTTGAAGTAAAGCACGGCCGTCGCTGGCAAAATAGCGCGGCGCGTGTTGAACTCATCGCGACGGCACACGCTCTGACCGGGCGGCACGCGGCAAAACCCGCCTGCCGCTCATTTCATTTTGGTGCAATGCCCATGACCCTCAGCCTGCCCGCCCTCGCCCCGATTCCGTCCGCGCTGCGGCGTCTTGTGCTGCCCGGGGCGCTGCTGTGGCTGGCCGGGTGTGCGTCGCTGACGACGACACCGGCGGCGGCGCCGGGGGCTCCGAGCGCGGCGGCTTCCGCGAACGGCAGTGGCGCGCGGCCGGTGGCTGCGGCGGCCTCGGGCGTCCCGCCCGGTACGCCGCAACCCGCGGTCGCGCCGCCCGGCAGCCCGGCGCCGTTCGCGACCGTGATCAAGGACGCGAAGAAGATCGACGGCCTCGTCACGCTGTACCAGAAGGACGAGAAGGTCTGGATCGAGCTGCGCCCCGAGGACTTCAACAAACCCTTCTTCCTGTCGCCCAAGCTCGCCACCGGCATCGGCGAGGCCTTCGTCTACGGCGGGCTGATGGATGACGAGCGTGTCATCGAATTCCGCCGCGTGCACAACCAGGTGCAGATGATCGCGCTCAACACCGAGTACACGGCCAAGGCCGGCACGCCGGAAGGCCGCTCGGTCGCCGCGTCGTTCTCGCCCAGCCTGCTGGCGAGCACGCCGGTGGCAAGCGCCGTGCAGCCCGAGCGCAAATCGGTGCTGATCGATGCCGGTGCGCTGTTCGTCAACGACATGCTGGGCGTCGGCATGCGGCTGCAGCGCAGCTACCGCCAGGGTTATGCCTTCGACGGCCGCAACTCGGCGATCACCGCGATCCACGCAACCCCCGAGGCAGTGTCGCTGCAGGTGATGGCGCACTTCGCGACCGGCACGATCGCGGTGCCGCAGCCCGGCACGCCGCCCGGCGCGCCGGTGCCCACCGTACCGCGCACGCTGCCCGATCCGCGCAGCATGTTCGTGACGATGCACTACACGCTCGCGCCGCTGCCCGACAAGCCGATGGCCGGCCGGCCCGCGGATGCGCGGGTCGGTTATTTCACGGCGACCCGTTTCGACTTCAGCGACGACCTCGCGCGCACGCCGGCGGTGCGCAACGTGAATCGCTGGCGGCTCGAGAAAAAGGAGCCCGATGCGGCGCTCTCGGAGCCTGTCAAGCCCATCGTCTACGTGCTCGATCGCACCATTCCAGTGAAGTACCGCGCCGCGATCACGGCCGGCATCCTGGAGTGGAACAAGGCCTTCGAGAAGATCGGCTTCAAGGACGCGATCCAGGTCAAGATCCAACCCGACGACGACAACGCCATCGACACGCTGGACGGCGGTGCCTCGGTGCGCTGGATGACCGACAGCACGCCGTCGTTCGGCGCGATCGGCCCGAGCCATGTCGACCCGCGCAGCGGCGAGATCCTGGCGGCCAACATCGGCATCGAGAGCCTGTCGTCGCGCAACCTGCGTTCGGCGCGCTCGCAGATCCTGAGCAGCAACGCGACCGACTGGAGCAAGCTGATGCAGGTCGGCGTCGAGCGTGACGCGCAAGGGGCGCCGCTCGACGCGCGGCGCTTCGACGCGCGCGGCTTCGATCCGCGGTTCTGCGAGGCCGCCGACCTCGGCGCCGAGCAGCTTGGCTACGCGCTCGACGTGCTCGCCGCGCGCGGCGACATCGACCCGGCCGGCCCGGAGGCCGAACAGTTCGTGCTCGACTACCTGAAGGACACGACCATGCACGAGGTCGGTCACACGCTCGGGCTGCGCCACAACTTCCGGGCTTCGCGCGTGTTCAGCGAGCAGCAGTTGTCCGATCCCGAGTTCACGCGCACGCACGCGCTGACCGGCTCGGTGATGGAGTACGCGCCGATCAACCTGGCCGGCCCGGGCGGCCGCCTGGTGGCGCCGTTCCAGACCACGCTCGGCAGCTACGACTACTGGGCCATCGAGTACGCGTACAAGCCGATCGCGCCGGCCGACGAAAAGGCCGCGCTCGACAAGATCGCCGGGCGCAACGGCGAACCGGAACTCGCTTACGGCACCGACGAGGACAACTTCCTCGGCATCGACCCCGAGGCCTTGCACTTCGACCTCGGCAATGACCAGGCGGCGTTCGTGCGCAAGCGCTTCGCGATCGCGCGCGATCTGTTCAAGCGCCAGGAATCGCGTCCGCTGCCGCCGGATCAGGACTACGCGGTGCTGCGCCGTGCGCTCAACTTTGCGATCAACGACGTGGCCCGCTCGGTCGGCGTGCTGGCGCGCCAGATCGGCGGCGTGCGCACCTTGCGCGATCACCCCGGCAGCGGCCGCGACCCGCTGCAGCCGGTGTCGGCCGCGGCCCAGCGCGATGCGCTCGACGTGATCTCGCGCGGCCTGTTCACGGCCGACAGCTTCGTCGTCACCCCGGCTCTGCAGCGCCGCCTCGCGCCGGACTTCCAGGAGCGCAGCGAGTCGCTTCAATTCGGCTCGGCCGCGGTCTCGACCGAGTTCTCGCCGCCGCAGCGTGTGCTGGCGGTGCAGCGCACGCTGCTGAGCCACCTGATGGGCGATGCGGTCGCGGTGCGCATCCTCGACAACCAGAGTGCCGGGCGCGCGAATGAATCGTTCCAGCTCTCCGAACTCTACGGCCGCCTGGACCGCGACATCTGGAGCGAGCTGCGCGGCGGCGGCGACATCGCCGCACCGCGCCGCGAGCTGCAGCGCGAGCACCTGAACCGCATCGCGGCGCTGCTGCTGCGTCCATCGACAGGCAGCCGGGCCGATGCGCGCGGCCTGGTGCGTGCCGAGGCGACCGACCTGCTCGCGCGCATCAAGAGCGCCGAGGGCAGCTCACGCCTGAGCGCCGATGCGCGTGCGCACCTGAAGGACTGCGACGAGACGCTGTCGCAGGCGCTGTCCGCACGGCTGGTGCGCGCCGGGGTCTAGTCATGTTGCCCCTCGTTCGCGGCGTACCGATCCCCCGTGGGGATGGCGCCCGGCCGGGGCCACGAAGGGGCCTCTTCGTGGCCCTTGGCGGCCGGGCGCTCGGGCGCCGACCTCACTGCGCGCGCTCCATCGCCGGCTCGACGCGATCGGCGGCGGCGACTTCCGACGGCGCGAGCCGCTTGGCGGTGATCACCACGGGCTCGAGTTGCACTACCGGCACCGGCGCGTGCAGCGCGCCGTTGAACACCGCGGAAGCGATGGTCAGCGACCCGACCATCAGCACGCTCAGGGTCAGCGTCGCGAGGAAGAGGCGGTCGATCATGATGGGCTCCTTGGGGTTCGTCGGCGCGAACACCGGTTCGCGTTGGAATGAACTCTAGGAGCCGCACTGCGGGTGCGACAGCGCCGTGCGATGGACTGCGCCGCGATGCGCTCGAAGCGCGGATTGAGCGGATGAACGCGCGGGCCGGCCTACGGCGCGACGCGCCACAGCCAGGCCGCTCCGCGCACGCCTGACGAGTCGCCGTGCAGGCTGCGCTTCAGTTCGGTGCGCACCGGATCCTGGAGCCCACCGCTGAACACGAAGCGCTGCCACAGACGCGGCACGTTGACGAGCAGGCGGTCGAGCCTCGACAGGCCGCCGCCGAGCACGATCACGTGCGGATCGAGCAGGTTGATGACCTGCGCAAAACAACGCGCCAGGCGCCATTCATGGCGTTGCAGCGTCGCCTCGCAGCCGGCGTCACCGTGCGCGGCGCCGGCGCCGATCTGCTGCGCGGTCAGGACCGTGCCGGTGTGCGTCTGGTGGTCGAGCGCCATGCCCGGCCCGCTCACCCAGGTCTCGGCGCAGCCGTGCTGGCCGCAGTAGCAGGCGGGGCCGGGCAACTCGTCGGCCGTGGCCCAGGGCAGCGGGTTGTGGCCCCATTCACCGGCCAGCCCGTTCGGGCCGACAAGCTGCTGGCCGTTCACGACCACGCCGGCACCGACGCCGGTGCCGAGGATGACCGCGAATACCACGCCCGCACCGGCGCCGGCGCCATCGGTGGCTTCGGACAGCGCCAGGCAGTTGGCGTCGTTCGCGACGCGCACCGGGCGCGCCAGCAGCGTCGCCAGATCGTGCTGCAGCGCCTGGCCGTTCAGGCAGGTCGAGTTCGCGTTCTTGATCAGTCCGGCGGAGGTCAGCGTGCCCGGCGTGCCGACACCAACACTGCAATCGCTCAGCCCGAGATCGGTTTCGGCACGGCGGACCAGCGCGGCGACGGTCTGCAGCGTCGCGCGGTAGTCGCCCGCGGGGGTCGGCACGCGCTCGCGCCAGCGGCAGCTGCCGTCGGGGTCGAGCACGATGGCTTCGATCTTGGTGCCGCCGAGGTCCACGCCGATGGCGGGCCGAGACGAAGAAGAGGGGGAGGGAGGGGTCGAAGAAGTGATCGTCATGCTGGACGCGAAGCGTACCAGCCACCGGCCATGAAAAAAGCGCCTGACACCCGGAGTCCGGTGGGCGTCAGGCGCATGACCAACAAGAGGCCGGCCGGCGCGCGCCGGCCAGCTGATGACGATGAATGCTCAGCGGGCGCTGGACGGCAGGCGTTTCGCGGTGACGACGACCTGCTCGAGCTGGATCACGCGCATGGCCTTGGCCGACGCGCCGGGGGCGGTCTGCTGAGCGCTCGCGGTGAAGGCCAGCGACGCGGCGGCGACGATGGCGAGGGAGGCGGCGAAGGCGACGAGGCGGCTGATGATCATGATGGGCTCCTTGAGGGGTTCCGCAACCTGTCGTGTTGCGATGGAACGAACTCTAGGAGCCGGGCCTGGCGCGCACCAGCCGCTTGCGACGAACCGCTGCGGCCGCCGGATGAGCTGCGCGCGGCGCGGACGAGTGACTCGCGTGCCCCGGGCTCGGCCGGCGCCGGGCCGCTCCCAAGGCGGCCGAGCACCCGCCTGGCGGGTGGTGGCGGTACTCCGCCACCGGGTGCCCCATTTCGTCAGATCGGCGCGGTGCGCCGGGTCAGCCAGGCCAGCGCGTCGCCGCTGACGAGCGGGCCGAGGCGCTCGCGCACGGTCGCGTGGTAGGCGTTGAGCCAGCCGATCTCGTCGGCGCGCAGCAGATCGGGCTCGATGCAGCGCGTGTCGATCGGGCACAGCGTCAGGGTTTCGAATTCGAGAAACTCGCCGAAGCCGCTGCCCGCGACGGCGTCCGCCGGCACGTTCATCACCAGGTTCTCGATCCGGATGCCCCAGCGGCCGGGCCGGTACAGGCCCGGCTCGATGCTGGTGATCATGCCGGGCTCCATCGCCATGTGCGCGTCGGGGATGACCTTGGAGATGCTTTGCGGGCCCTCGTGCACGTTCAGGAAATAACCGACGCCGTGGCCGGTGCCGTGGCCGTAGTCCAGGCCGTGCTGCCACAGCGGTGCGCGCGCGACCGCGTCCAGCATCGGCGACAGCGTGCCGCGCGGGAATCGGGTCCGCGACAGCGCGATCGTGCCCTTGAGCACCAGTGTGTAGTCGCGCCGGTGTTCGGCGTTGATCGTGCCGATCGGCCAGACGCGCGTGATGTCGGTCGTGCCGCCGAGGTACTGGCCGCCGGAGTCGATCAGCAGCAGGCCGTCGCCCTCGATGACCGCGTGCGATTCGGGTGTCGCGTGGTAGTGCGGCATCGCGCCGTTCGGGTTGTACGCGGCGATGGTGTTGAAGCTCAGGCCCTTGAAGCCGGGGCGCTTCGCGCGCTCGGCGCTGAGGTGCTCGTCGATCGTGAGTTCGGTGATGCGCTCCTTGCCGATGGCCGATTCGAACCACGCGTAGAACGCGCACATCGCGGCGCCGTCCTGCGCCATTGCCTCGCGCACGTGAGCCGCTTCGGCGGCGGTCTTGCGGCTCTTGAACAAGGTGCTCGGGTTGATCGCCTCGACCACGCGCGTCTTCACATGGCCGCGCAGGCCGTAGGTCACGCGCTTCGGGTCGATCAGCAAGGTCGAATCGGTCGGCAGGCCGGCGAGCACGCGCGCCGCGTCGGTGTAGGGCGCGAGGCGCACGCCGTCGCGCGCGAGCACCGAGCGCAGCGCCGACGGCACTTTGCCGTCGGCGATGAACAGCGTCACGCCGCTCGCCTCGATCAACGCGTGGGCCAGGAACACCGGGTTGAAACTGACATCGGCACCGCGCAGGTTGAACAGCCAGGCGATGTCGTCGACGGTGGAGATGAAATGGTGCGTCGCGCCGTGCGCGACCATCGCCGCGCGGACGTTCGCGAGCTTCTCGGACCGCGACAACGGCGCCTGCGGCGCGAGGTGCTCGTAGACCGGCGCGGTCGGCAGGCCCGGCCGCTCGGGCCAGACTTCGGCGAGGGCGTCGAAGTCGGTGCGCAGCTTGACACCGGCCTGATCGAGCGCGGCCTTCAGGAACTGCGCGGCGGCCAACCCGAGCACGCTGCCGTCGACGCCGATGGTCCGGCCGGCCGGCACGTGGCGCGCCAGCCAGCCGACGTGCTCGGTCGAGTTGCCGGTGGCGATCTTCTCCAACTCGGTGCCGGTGCCCGCGAGCTCGGCCTCGGCCTGGACCCAGTAGCGGCTGTCCGCGAACACCACCGCGCGGTCCAGCGTGACGACCAGCGTGCCCATCGAGCCGGTGAAGCCCGACAGCCACTGCCGGCCCTGCCAGCGCTCCGGCAGGTACTCGCTCAGGTGCGGATCGCTGGAGGGCACCAGCACGGCGGCGAGGCCGTGCTGCATCAGGGCGTCGCGCACCCGTTCGATGCGCAGGCGGTGGGTGGAGGTTCGGGTGTCCATGGTGTGGCTCCGGAAAGAATGGGTCGGTCGTGCCGACCGCCGATTCTAGGAGGCCGATGCGAGGCGGGTCATTGCTCGCCGGGCTCCCCGGCCGGCTCCGCCACCACCCGCGCCGAGCGCTCATAGGTCCAGTAGGCCCAGCCCCAGTCCATCATCACGACCAGCCGGTTGCGAAAGCCGATCAGGAAGTAGATGTGCGCGAACAGCCAGAACAGCCACGCAAAGAAGCCCGAGAAGCGCAGCGCACCGAAGACCGGCACCGTGAGGTCGACGACCGCGGCCTTGCGGCCGACGGTGGCGAGGTTGCCGTAGTCCATGTACCTGAACGGCAGCGTCGCCTCGCCACGCAGCCGGCGCAGCAGGTTCGCGGCCGCGGCGCGGCCCATCTGCTTGGCGCCGGGGCTGACGCCGGGCACCGGTGTGGGCTCGCCCTTGCCGCTGTAGCTCTTCGCCGCGGCCAGGTCGCCGATCACCGCGATCTCGGGGTGGCCCGGCACGCTCAGGTCGGGTTCGACGACGACGCGGCCGGCGCGGTCCAGCGTCGCGCCGGTGCCTTGCGCGATGGCCTTGCCCAGCGGCGAGCCGGCCACGCCGGCGGCCCAGATCACGGTCTTGCTGGGCAGGCGGTGCGTCGTGACCGCGTCGCCGTCGCGCGTTTCGTAGTTCACGCCGTCGGCGTCGATGCCGGTCACCTTGCAGCCGGTGCGCACGTCCACGCCGAGCTTGATCAGCTGCTCGCGGGCGCGCTGCGACAGCTTTGGCACGAACGCGCCGAGCACGCGGTCGGAGCCTTCCATCAGCACGACGCGCGTGTGGGTCGAATCGATGCGGCGGAACTCCTGCGGCAGCGTGTGCTGCGCGATCTCGGTCATCGTGCCGGCCATCTCGACGCCGGTCGGCCCGGCGCCGATCACGACGAAGGTCATCCACGGCTCGCGCGCCGCCGTCTCGGTGCAGCGCTCGGCGCGCTCGAACGCGCCGATCACGCGCGCCCGGATCTTGAACGCGTCGTCGAGCGTCTTCAGCCCGGGCGCGGCCGCGGCCCAGTCGTCGTGGCCGAAGTAGCTGTGCGTGGCGCCGGCGGCGACGATCAGGTGGTCGTATTCGAGCACGTCCCCGCCGTCGAGCAGCACGCGCCGCGCCGCCACATCGACGTTGGTGACCAGCGCCTGCAGGATCGTCAGGTTGCCGCGCCGCATCTCGCGCCGCAACGTGTGGCGGATCGGCGCGCTCACCGCCGGTGCACTCAGTCCCGCGGTCGCGACCTGGTACAGCAGCGGCTGGAAGAGGTGGTGGTTGGTGCGGTCGACGATCGTGATCTCGACTTCGGCCTTCGACAGGAGGCGCACCGCCTCGATGCCGCCGAAGCCGCAGCCGATGATCACAACCCGAGGAATGACAGCCCCTCGTCCGCCGGGTGCGTCGGCCGATCCACCGAGGGGATGCGGGCCGGCTTGGGAGCGGCCCGGCGCTCCGCCCGCGCTCATGCCGATGCCCCGGTCGTCGTCGCGCGCAGTCGGTTCTCGACCATCTGGATGTGGCTGCGCAGCGAGTACAGCTCGTCGGCATAACTCAGCGGCACGCTGATCCCTTCGACGCGCGCCTCGATCGCGCCGAGCTTGGCCAGCAGCTGGTCCGGCGGCTCCTTGCCCACCGCGTTCTCGACGTCGCGCAGTTGCGCATACCAGCGGAAGATGCGCTTGCGGATGCGGAACTGGTACAGCGGCGGCAACATCCGCGACAGCGGGATCAATGCCGCGACGATGGTCACGAGCACCGGCCACATGCGGTCGATCAGGTTCGCGAGCCAGAACGGCAGGTAGCGCTGCAGCAGCGGCGTGCCGGTGCTGAAGAAGCGCTGAGCCTCCTTCGCGAGCGGTTGCTCGGTGCCGCCGGCCTTCGGAAAGTCGCCCTTGTGCTGGAACCATCCCGCATTGCCATGCACCTGCTGCGCCGCCTGAACGAACAGCTGCAGCAGCGCCGGGTGGGTGTCGGCGCGCGCGACCAGCGAGGCGGTCGGCGCGAGCAGGCGCACGTCGCGCGGCGGCACGTCGCCGGCGAGGTCGACCACGCCGCGCGGCAGGATCACCGGGCTCAGGAACGGGAACTGCCGTGTGTAGGCATCGGCCTGCGCGAAGTCGTACAGCGCGATCCCCGGCGTCTGCAGCAGCATCTGCACGATCAGCGCCTCGGGCGCGGACGCGAACACGACGGCGTCGAGATCGCCCGCGAGCAGGTCAACGGTCGCCGGCGTCTGCGACTTGCGCACCGGGGTCAGCGCGGCCAGGTCGACCTTGTTGGCCTCCATCAGCTTGCGAAACAGGTTCGGCGCGCCGCTGCCCTTGGCGCCGATGTTGACCCGCCAGCCCTGCAGCTGCGACAGGCTGGTCAGCATCGGCGTGTGCAGCAAGCGCTGTGCCGAATCGATGCGGTAGAACAGCCAGACCGGCTCATAGAACAGGCTGCCGAGCGAGACCTCGCCAACCTCGTCGTCGTCCTCGACGGCCACCGCGTTCGCCTGCCGGTGCGAGCGCTCGCCAGCGCCGCCCTGCACGAACGCGATGTCGACACCCGACTTCGGGTCGCGCAGCAGGCGCAGGTTCTCGGCCGCACCTGCGGTCGCGCGCAGCTCGACGGTGACGCCGTAGGTCTTCAGAATCTGCGCGTAGCGTTTGCCGAATTCGGCGTACGCCCCCTGCTCGGTGCCGGTGGCGAGCACGACCTTCTTCGGCGGTGTCGGATCGAGCACCCAGTACGCGACCGCGAGCAGCGCGACCGTGAGCACGATGAACGGCCCGAACGTGACGAGCAGGTCGCGGAACGACAGCAGGGTATGGCGGAGCGTGGCGGTCATGAGCCGCACGATACCGCGGCGCGGCGTGACGGCGTGAAACGGCTGTTTACAGAACCGGCGCCGCGGCGAGCAGTGCGCGCGTGTAGGCGTGCTGCGGCCGGTCGAACACCTCGTCGCGGCTGCCTTGCTCGACGATGCGGCCGGCCTCCATCACGACGACGCGGTCGGCGATCTGCTCGACCGCGGCCAGGTCGTGCGAGATGAACAGGCAGGCGAAGCCGTGGGTCTTCTGCAGACTCTGGAACAGCGCGAGCACCTGGGCCTGGATGCTCATGTCCAGCGCCGACACCGGCTCGTCGGCGACGACGAACGCCGGCCGCCGCACGATCGCGCGCGCGATCGCGACGCGCTGGCGCTGGCCGCCCGAGAGCTCGTGCGGGAAGCGTCGCCCGAAGCCGCTCAGGCCGACCTCGTCCAGCATCTCGGCGACGCGCGCCTGCATCTGCGCGGCCGACATCCCCGGCACCAGCCGCAGCGGTTCGCGCACCGCCTCGCCAATGCGCTGGCGCGGGTTCAGCGACGAGTACGGGTCCTGGAAGACGAGCTGACAAGCGAGCCGGAACCGATGCAGCACCGTGCCGCCAGTCGCGACCGGCTGGTCCTGAAACCGCACCTCGCCGGCCGAGGCCGGCAGCAGCCGCAGCATCGCGCGGCCCAGCGTGGTCTTGCCCGAGCCGCTGCCGCCGACGACCGCGACGGTCTCGCCCGCATGCACCGTCAGATCGACCGCGTCGACTGCAAGGTGCGAGCCGCCGCGGCCGAACCAGCCGCGTGCTTTGGTGGGGAACGCGACGCTGAGCTGCCGCGCCTCGATCAGCGGCACTGGCGTGCCAATGCGCGCGACCGTCGGCGCGCGTCGCGGCAGCGCGTCGACGAGCTGGCGCGTGTACGGATGCGCCGGCGCACGCAGCACCTGCGCGGTCTCGCCGATCTCGACGCGCTCGCCCTGACGCAGCACGACGACGCGCTGCGCGTAGCGCGCGACCAGGCCGAGGTTGTGCGTGATCAGCAGCACCGCGGTGCCTTGTTCGCGCGCGAGTTCGGTCATCAGGTCGAGCACCTCGCCTTGCGTGAGCGTGTCGAGCGCGGTGGTCGGTTCGTCGGCGATCAGCAGCGCGGGCTTCAGCAGCATCACGCTGGCCAGCATGATGCGCTGGCGCATGCCGCCGGAGAACTCGTGCGGCCAGGCGTCGATGCAGCGCTGCGGGTCGCGGATCTGAACGCGCACCAGCATCGCAAGCACGCGCTCGCGGATCTGCGCGTCGTTCAGGTCGGTGTGCAGCTTCAGCCCTTCGGCCATCTGCGCGCCGATGCGCATCGCCGGGTTCAGCGACACCATCGGCTCCTGGAACACCATGCCGATCTTCGCGCCGCGCAACGCACGCAGCGCTTCGGGCGCGAGCGTGAGCAAGTCCACGCCGTCCATCGTGATGCGACCGCCGGCATTCCGGATGCCGGGCGGCAGCAGGCCGAGGATCGCGCGTGCCGCCATCGTCTTGCCGCTGCCCGATTCGCCGACGATCGCGAGGAACTCGCCGCGCTTCACGTCGAACGACACGTCGTTGATGACGGCATGGCCGCTGCGCTCGGCGACGAGGCGCAGCGCGTCGACGCTGAGGAAGGGCGCGCTCTCGTCGCTCATTGCATGCGCGGGTCGAGCCGGTCGCGCAGCGCGTCGCCCAGCAGATTGATGCCCAGCAGCGTCAGCGCGATGCACAGGCCCGGCGCGAGGCCCAGCCAGACCGCGGTCTCCAGGTAGCTGCGTGCCCCCGACAGCATGTTGCCCCAGGTCGGCGCGGGCGGCGCGACGCCGAGGCCGAGAAAGCTCAAAGCGCTCTCCGACAGCAGCACCCAGCCGAACATGCTGGTCGACAGCACCGCGACCGGCGCGATGCAGTTGGGCAGCACGTGGCGCGCCATCGTCACCCACTCAGGGTTGCCGATCATGCGCGAGGCCTCGACGTACTCCTTCTCGCGCAGCGACAGCACCGTGCCGCGCACCACGCGCACGACCGAGGGCGCGTAGGCCAAGGTCAGTGCCAATACCAGCCCGATCCGGCTCGCCCCGATGATGACCATCACCGCGAGCGCGAGCAGGATGCCGGGGAAGGCGAGCAGCGCATCGTTGACCGCCATCAGCAGCCGGTCGGTCCAGCCGCGCACGAAGCCGGCGAGCACGCCGACGACGGTGCCGAGCAGCACCGCGCCGATCACCGTGAACAGCGCGATGAAGCCGCTCGACGCCGCGCCGGCCATCGCGCGGCTCAGCACGTCGCGGCCGAACTCGTCGGTGCCCAACCAGTGCGCGGCCGACGGGCTCTTCAGCTTGCTCATCATGTCGACGCCCAGCGGGTCGTAAGGCGTCCACACGGCCGCAATCAGCGCGACGAGCAGCACGATCGCGATCAGCGTGCCGCCGATCAACGCATTCGCGCGCAGCTTCTTCATTGCGCCGCCACCCGCGGGTCGAACAGCGGGTAGCACAGGTCCACCAGCAAATTGATCAGCACATAGATCAGCGCGGTGAACAGCAGCACGCCCTGCACGACGGGATAGTCGCGCGCGAAGATCGCGTCGACCAGCAGCCGGCCCAGGCCGGGCAGCGTGAACACGGTCTCCAGCACCGCGATGCCGCCGAGCAGATG
>Ga0307508_10003541_pt1 | contig 15743 bp, 27 predicted proteins | sample 9_EM_MG_FD_203089 | JGI IMG/M metagenome (GOLD analysis project Ga0307508, IMG submission 203089) | Populus trichocarpa ectomycorrhiza microbial communities from riparian zone in the Pacific Northwest, United States - 9_EM | ecosystem: Host-associated > Plants > Roots > Unclassified | place...
GGGGTGAGGCGCCTAGGCGCGTAGGATGATCGTGGCCGCGGCGGCGGAGACAAGGATAAGCCACCAGGTGGCGAGAGTGACGGCGGCTCCGGCGGCGCTTATAGCCTGTCGCGCCAGATTCGTGACAACATGTTTCTCGCCACCCCTCAACTGGTAGCAACACTTTATTTCGTCTGCCCCGGACGACCAGCGGCGAGCATTCTTTATTTTCCCTGCCCCGTACGACCAGCGGCGAGTATTCTTTATTGCACCGTGTGACAAGCGGCGAGCAGAAGGAGGGCGCAGAAACAGCAAGATCCGGAGAGGACAACGAGGAAATCGAGAAAACGAGGAAACCGAGCGACGAGACACAGGATGGCCCAGCGAACAGACTCTCGCGTGAAAAGTAGCTGCGGGAGGGCGCGGCGAGCGGTAAGCGCAGGGGCCGGCGTTTTTGGGCCCATACCTTACGCCTCACCAAGCTGTTTCTAGTCACATACAGTGCGCTGACCTTCAAGAAAAAGATACTCACACGCCGTATTCACACGCCATATTCACACGCCGTACACACACGCCAACCCGTTCATCGGGCGGATTCGAGAAGAATTTGAGCAAATCGAGCGGATTCGGGAAGAAACCGAACGCCATACACACACGCCATACACACACGCCGTACACACACGCCGACCAGCAGTCTCAACTACCTGTTCACCGGGCTGAGCTACTGCCTATATAACCCGTTCATCGGGCAGAAGCGCTGAGTATTTCCAAAGCGCGGCGAGCGATACTCACACACCGTATTCACACGTCGTATTCACACGCCGTATTCACACGCCATATTCACACGCCGTACACACATGCCGTACACACACGCCGACCAGCAGTCTCAACTACCCGTTCACCGGGGCTGAGCTACTGCCTATATAACCCGTTCATCGGGCAGAAGCGCTGAGCATTTCAAAAGCGCGGCGAACAAAACAAGGCATGCCGAAACAGCGAGCAATGTCAAACACCCCGAAACTCTGGCCGGAGCCGGGCGAGCTACTCGAGTGGATTGGTGAAGCGAACCTCTCGTGCGATGAAAACGCGGTAGTCATAGCTGTTTCAGCCGAAGCTGTCCTAAATGCCTACGCCCAGTGGTACGACAGTCACCGGAAGGCTTCTGTGAAGATTGCGGATCTGGCGGCACTGGAGCACCGACTTTGTAAGGCAGTGGAGGAGACGGCGGTTTGGAAGCAGCGCTGCGATCACCTATTTACCATCAGCGAACAAACCGCAAAACTACAAGATAGGACCCCGAGCCAAAACCTGATCGTTCAAAAAATCAAGCTGCATGAGCCAAAGAGGTTTGATGGTTCCCAGGACTTGGAGGTTGTTGATCAATTTCTCGAAGACGTGCAGCACTACGTTCGACAGGGCGGAGCAGTCTGTCAAAAAGCGTCCGAAGACAATCAGAAGATCGACACCTTCTGGCATTTTCTCACTGCCAAAGTGTTCCACTGGTTCGAGAACTGCATGAAGAAGCAGGGTGTGGATACTATCCCACCAAAGGATTACAACTAAAATACCACATGGGACGTCGTGAAGGTCCTCATCAAGTGCCAGTACTTTCCGGAATGGGCTATTTCGGTAATCCGCCGCGAATGGTATCCGTTGAAGTTCAATCGCCCGCAGGTTTTGAAGTTCAACCAGCGAGCATTGGAGCTGATCACCATTCTGGGCGGGTCGCTCACCATTACGAGGGAAAATCCGCTGTGGGAGGAATACCTGATCAAGCTGCCGGAAGCGACGCCAAACGATATATCCCAGCAGGCACGCCTTATGGATATACTCGGTGGTGATAGTCAGAAGCAGATGATGCTGTCCGGTATGATGGATATCGTCGCCACACGGACTCTGCCGTTTATGTCGATACCGTCCAGTAACGTCTCCCAGGCCCAATCCCCAGCCGGGTCCCCCACTGCGCATGGCGACCCGATGGACTGGAGTAATATCGAGAATGACGAACTGAATGCGGTTGTCGACAGAAAGATACAGTGTCACCGTTGCCTCGGGTTCGGTCACATCGTACGCCAATGTGGCACTCCAGCCACGGATAACCGTACGGCGCAATTCAAGCATCGAGGAGGACGCGAGGGAGGGCGTGAAGGACTCCAGAAGCGTCATCCACCCCACCAGCCGCCACCTACGCAACAGTCACCGTACCATCAGTCATCCCACCAGCTGCCACCTATTCAACAGCCACCGTACCGTACCAACCAACCGAATTGGCGTGTGCCAGTCAAGCGCATCAACAACGTCAACATCAGGAAAAAAAAAATTTGTGTCCTTAGCATCCAGACGCACTAGACGCTCTGGACGTTTCAGACGCAACCTGCTTAACTCGGACGCAGATCGCCACGGCACCGTGCGTCCGGACGCAGTACGCCATGGCATTTGCTTACCGGACGGAGCGTGGCAGGGCATTTTCGTTCTGGACGCACGGTGTCAGGGTATTTTCCTTCGGGACGCAGCCGTGTCAGGGCATTTTCCTTCTGGACGCAGCCGTGTCAGGGCATTTTCCTTCTGGACGCAGCCGTGTCAGGGCATTTTCCTTCCGGACGCAGCCGTGTCAGGGCAAATGGCATCCGGACGACGCGTGTCATGGCACCGTGGTTACGCTGGCTGTCAAGGCACGGAACATCGCAGCAAATACTCGCGTCGCATTCACAAACACGCAGCGGGTTCCAGGCATAGTGACTCAGTCCAGTTCTATTCTCTATATCTAATGTACATCTATATATGCTACTACCACACTTCGCGTTTCCAGCACAAGCACCCAGCGTCACATCCATCACCGCTGTTTTTGACGCGCGTAGCATTGCTGAGTGTCGGAAACTAAGGAAAGTTGGCAAATACGACACGACGCGATGAGCCTGACGCGATGAGCCCGACGTGATGAGCACGACGCGATGAACACGATGCGATGAGCCCGACGCGATGAGCACGACGCGATGAGCACGACGTGATGAGCACGATGACTATGAGGAGGATGGCAATGAGGACGCCGGCGGCGTGGACGATAGCGTGTAGGACACGGCGAGTATGAGAGCGCATTAAGACGTGACGAGTATGGGAGCGAGTAGGACGCGATGAGTACGAGAGCGAGTAGGACGCGGTGAGGACGATAGCAAGTAAGACACGGCGAGGACGATAGCGAGTACGACGTGGTGAGTATGATGGCGAGCTTTACGGCTTGGTTAGCACAGCTCTCAGAGTGACACAGACACCGGGAAGTTGTAGAATACACAGTGATGAGTCGATGTCAATGAGGGTGCCGGCGGCGAGGACGATAGCTAGTAGGAGGCGGCGAGCACGACGGCGAGCTTTGTGGCATGGTTAGCACAGCTCTCCGAGTGACAGGAACAGCGGTGGGAGCTGGTACAATACGATGTGACGAGTATGATATCGTTGAGGAGGATGTCGATGTGTTAGATGGCAGTGAGGATGGCGGCGAGTAACGTAGCAAGAACGGCGCGACGAGTAAGATGTTGATGAGGAAAATGTCGATGAGGAAAATGTCGACGAATAAGATATCATTAATTTGATGGCGGCGCGTATGATGGCAATGCGAAGGACGAAGACGAGTATCTAGGACGAGGTGAAAGGAGAAGAAAAAAGGGGTCTAGGAGCGATGAGGACGCCAAACCTTGCGCAAGCGCAAGTGTTGGTAATGGCTTGGCGCTTTGCATTGACATCATACACGCCGCGTCCTACTCGCTATCTATCGTTCTCGCTGCCAGCAATCTCATTGACATCGTACTCCTCACCTCGTATTGTACCACTCCCCGCCGCTGTTCCTGTCACTCGGAGAGCTGTGCTAACCATGCCACAAAGCTCGCCATCGTGGTCGCCGCCTCCTACTAGCTATCGTCCTCGCCGCCGGCACCCTCATTGACATCGACTCGTCACTGTGTATTCTACAACTTCCCGGTGTCTCTGTCACTCTGAGAGCTGTGCTAACCATGCCATAAAGCTCGCCATCATACTCGCCGCGTCGTACTCGCTATCGTCCTCGCCGCGTCTTACTCGCTATCGTCCTCGCCGCATCCTACTCGCTCTCATACTCGTCGCGTCCTACTCGCTCCCATACTCGTCACGTCTTACTCGCTCTCATACTTGCCGTGTCCTACTCGCTATCGTCCACGCCGCCGGCGTCCTCATTGCCATCCTCCTCATAGTCGTCGTGCTCATCGCGTCGTGCTCATCGCATCGTGCTCATCGCGTCGTGCTCATCGCATCGTGTTCATCGCGTCGTGCTCATCGCGTCGGGCTCATCGCGTCGGGCTCATCGCGTCGTGTCGTATTTGCCAACTTTCCTTTGTTTCCGACACTCAGCAATGCTACGCGCGTCAAAAACAGCGGCGATGGATGTGACGCTGGGTGCTTGTGCTGGAAACGCGAAGTGTGGTAGTAGCATATATAGATGTACATTAGATATAGAGAATAGAACTGGACTGAGTCACTATGCCTGGAACCCGCTGCGTGTTTGTGAATGCGACGCGAGTATTTGCTGCGATGTTCCGTGCCTTGACAGCCAGCGTAACCACGGTGCCATGACACGCATCGTCCGGATGCCATTTGCCCTGACACGGCTGCCTCCAGAAGGAAAATGCCCTGACACGGCTGCGTCCAGAAGGAAAATACCCTGACACGGCTGCGTCCAGAAGTAAAATGCCCTGACACGGCTGAGTCCAGAAGGAAAATGCCCTGACACACTGCGTCCAGAAGGAAAATGCCCTGACACCGTGCGTCCAGAACAAAAATGCCCTGCCACGCTCTGTCCTGTAAGCAGATGCCATGACGAGCTGCGTCCGGGCGCATGGTGCCGTGGCGAGCTGCGTCCGAATTCACATTGCCTGTGCGTTTTGCGTTGGGAGCGCTATGTGCACTGCCAGGGTGCGTCCAGAGCGTCCCAAGCGCCTGGTGCGTCAGGACGCAGCCTGTTCGTCCGGACGCACATTTTTTTTCCTGATAAACGATCCGTAGGCAAGGTCCGGTGCGTACTTCGATGGAGGTTGGTCAGAGGAGGGAAGGCCGGATGAAAATGGAGGATTGACGGAATTGTTGGATTTGGGTGGATCGGATTGGGATAAGACCAGTAAGTTGGCGCAGAGCGAGGGAAAATGGGCTCATTAGGAGTGACAGAGCGTCCTCCTACTAGAGAACAAGAGGCGGCGAGACTTTATTTGACAAACCTTAATGTTATACGGAAGAACACTAATGATGAAAGTGATTTGTTACGTTTTTACACTAAAGTCCAACCCTCTCGTTCCAAAACTCCCTCAGCCTACACCCTAATGGACCCGGGTGCATCCCACTGTTATATCGACACCACTTTTGCACGGCAGCTGGGCTTACTTTTTTGACACGCTGGCCGTATGACAATCGTCGCGGCCGGAACCTAACACCCTCCCGAGGATAGATAACAGGTCTGGCTTAACGGACGTATATGGGGCAGCATGGAGAACCACGCAAATGTTACCGGTTGGTACACTGTGTTTGATCTTAAGGGCGCCTACGACATTATTATTGGAAAAAATTGGCACTTGAGAACATGCCATTTAGTGGATTCTGACAACGTCTTGCACCTGTTGGATGCGGACTGGTCTTTACTGATGGACAGTCGACCGGCATTCGTTCCCTGGCTTTCCTTAAAAGAACTTCGACCTCACAAGGGCCACTACCGGTAAGTTCACAACCACTGGGAAGCAGTAGCTCAAGCGGCATCCATCAACCTGATTTCCGCAAACAAGACGCGATGGACAATGACAAAATCCAGTGACGACAGGATATTTGTGATCGACATCCGTGAGCGATGGGTGGGCGAGGAATTCGGTGAGGATGAATCCGTTTTGGCAGATCTGGGGAAGTGGAGAGTCCAAATCCGTCGGGACTTTGACGATCTCTTTCAGCCACCACGTGGCGTTTCACCACCAGGAGAACATGATTTTCGTATCCATACCGATCCGACAGCTACAATTCCACACCGCCAGCCGTACCGAATGACACAGTCCAAGAAGAAGGAATTCGAGGTACAGATTAAGAAGTTGCTTGCAAACGGGTGGGTAGCGGACTCACATTCACGTTATGCAGCACCGATAATCTTGGTGAAAAACCTGATGCCACACTCCGAATGTGTGTTGATTACCATGAATTGAATGCAATAACGGCTAAAGACCGGTACCCTTTGCCGTACATTGAGGATTTGCTGGATAAGCTTTACAGAGCACGGGTTTTCACCAAACTGGACTTGGTGAGCGGATACCACCAGGTATGAGTGCATTCAGACGACTGCCACAAGACCGCATTCATAGCGCCGGACGGATTCTATGAGTATAAGGTTATTCCGTTTGGACTTGCAAATGCGCCAGCCACTTTCATGCGTATGATGCACAAGATATTACTTCCACACCACCGAAACCCAATCGTATACCTCGACGACTTGCTCATCTTTTCAGGAACGCTAGCAGAACATAAGGCGCATGTGGAAGGTGTGCTGCAAGCATTACGGAACGCACGTTTGCGTCTGAGTGAGACCAAATGCGTGTTTGGTACACTGGAAACGTCGTTCGTCGGTTTCAGAGTGAATAAACACGGTATTCACACCGAGGAGAAGAAGGTCAGAGCAGTACAGGATTGGCCAACACCCAGAACGCCTACGGAACTTGGCAGTTTCCTCGGTTTAGCGGGTTACTATAGGAAATTCGTTCCGAAATTCACTCACCGGGCCCATCTGCTATATGTCCTCGCCGCAAAGCCCAGGAACGACTACATGTGGACCAGTCGACACGGAGAGCAGTTCGGAGACCTCAAGCAGGCACTGATGTCTGCACCGGTCCTGGCAAGGCTTGATCCGGAAGGTGATTTCATCCTACGAACCGATACCTCGAACACGGCTATTGGAGGTGTTTTGGCTCAAAAACAGCTGTTTGAAGGAAGATTGGTAGAGCGGCCACTGGGATATTTCTCAAGGAAGCTTCACGCAGTTGAGTCGAGATATCCAGCATATGACCGTGAACTTCTTGCGATTAGCGCAAACTTGGAACATTGGACCTGCTACGTCCACAGTCGAAAACATACCACCATTTATACGGATCACGTGTCATTGCAACATATTCTGGCACAGAATAAACTGACAAGCCGTCAGTGGCGTCACCTTGACAGGCTCCAACAGCACGATTACGAGGTAAAGTACTTTCCTGAAGCGGCGAACGTGGTGGCAGACGTGCTCAAGCGGATTACCTACACTCAGGGAGGGCAGTCAGAAGTCGAGCAGCCAAAAGCCGATCCACAGCACCTCAACATCGTTGAGATGCGTGTATCAGCCTCAACCCAGTGGCTAAACCATGTGCGAAATGGCTACGTAGAAGACGCGATTTTTGGCCCCGTTCTAAAATATCTGAGCAATACCGACGAAAAGGAGAACAAAAAGGCAAGCTCGAAACAGACTCGTCGTATTCAAGAACGAGCAAAGTCGTACACACTCGAAGAAGGCCTTCTGTTCCATAAGCCGTCAGGCGGAAAGCTGTGTATTTCGAAGTCCATGAGAGCAGACATGGTTCGGGAAGCACGATGCTATTCTGGCCAGCGGACATAGTGGTATCGCAAAAACAGCAGCAGCGGTCGGTTCACGGTACTACTGGCCAAAGTTGACAGATTCAATCGCAGAATGGATTGCCGGATGTGACGTATGCCACCAAATCAAACACAAGAATGCCAGGCCGTATGGACTTCTACAGCCGCTACTGATTCCACTGGAACGAGCCGAACGAGTAAATATCGATTTTATCACCAAGTTGCCAATAATGGAAGCCGGCCACGATGCAGTAGTGACAATTATCGATCCCCTAACGAAGCGAGCATGGTGGATTCCTGTTAAAGAAGCCGATCTCACCGCAGAGAAGTTTGCAACAGCATTCATCTATGGTTATGTACGGTCGCGGGGGCTGCCTGTATCGATTGTGTCTGACCGGGATACCCGGTTTACCTCCGGCTTCTGGCAATCATTGTGTTCACAACTTGGAATCAGGCTTCGGATGTCTACGGCATACCATCTGCAATCGGATGGCCAGGCAGAAAAGCCAAATGCCACTCTGGAAACGTTTTTGAAGACATATATAGCGCAACTCAAATCCCCTGAGCAGTGGAGCCGTTGGTTGCCGCTGGCAGAGTTCACCTACAATGCGGCAAAGCATAAGGCTATAGGCACGTCGCCATTTGAAGCAGATATTGGATACATTCCGAGACTTCCACTAGATCTGTTGGCACCAGGACCACAGACGCCGATATCGAGACCGTGAAGGGAATACGTAGAACGTCTCGTCAAGATCCTACAAATGCTTCGAGAGTGATTGGAAGAAACCCAGCTGACAATGGTGTTGGCAGCGAACGAGCATCGCCAGTCGCACCCGTTTTAGGTACGCGATTCGGTATTCCTGGACACCCGTTTGCTGCCAGTCGGCTACGCCAATGTCAATTCCACTGCCAACAACAACGTCACCTCGCGAAAGTTTCAACATCCATACGTCGGTCCGTTTACGATCCTGAAGTCTGCCGGTGAGAATGCATTTGTTCTCAACATCCCAGCGCACTGGCGCATACACCCAGTCTTCAATGTCGCACGCCTCAAACTGTCGAAGGTCGACAAAACCCGTGAACACCCACCCCCACCACAGCTACGCTCCACCGCTACCATCGAGTACAAGATTGAGTCGATCTGCGAGCCCAGAGGCACCACGGTTCGAGATCTCGAATACCTGGTCAAATGGGTCGGCTACACTGACCCTATGTGGGAACCGCTGGCGAACCTGAGACGTAGCAGCAATGAGCTGCTGGGTAAATACCATGCTGCGAATGGCCTACGAGTCTACCGGTGGATGGAACGGGAGTAACAGGAGGTGTAGGCGATGTGTGGTGGGCCGGGTATATTTTGCTGTTTTCGGTTGTGTTGGAGTGCACTTTGTTACGTTCGGGGTTATTGTTATAAGCTGGGTTTGTCGATGTTTTTTTTTTTTTTGTTTTTGTGGTTTTTTTTTGTTTAGGGGCGGCGCTTGTTTTATTGAGAGGGAAGTGGTTGTAGGAGGAGGATTCCGGGCGTCGTGGACACCACGCCTAGAGTGGCTAGCATGGCCGCTAGCATGGCTGCGAGAGTTTGTGGGACTTTGCAGATGGCTGCCCTAAGGGCTTCGGTAGATAGACAGTCACACACTAGCGCTAGCACACGGACACTTGTATAAGTGTCCGGTGCTCCCCTCTTTAGAATGGACATGTTTCTCGCGACCCCTCACGAGGTTCGATTTTGAGGGAGTGGCAGAGGTGTTTCCAGAAACGTGATGCGAACTGGGGCCCATGGTCCGATTCAATTGTTTTCCGCAATCCATGGTAGCGAAAAACCCTGTCACAGAATAGCTGTGCTTATTCCTCAGCTGTGATCGTAGTCTTGCATGGGATCAGGTGCCTTTGTTTGGTCAATCGATCGACCACCACACAAATGGCATCGAATCGCTTGGATGGTGGTAGTCCGGTGACAAAATCGACAGAGATATGTTGCCAGGGCCGGTCTGGTACTGACAAAGGACGTAACACTCCATAAGGGGCATGGCGAATGGTCTTCGTCCAGCGGCAAATATTGCAATTGCGAACAAACCGGTCCACATCCTTCCTCATTGTGGGCCAATAATATTGCCTGGAAAGAAGTTCGAAGGTTTTTGTTCGACCTGGGTGTCCGATTGCTGGTGGGTCGTGGTGAATCTGTATTAGTAGTAGTCGAAGTGGCATGTGATCTGGCACATAGATACAATCGCGGTAGACCAGTCTGACATTCTTCTCCTTGCAATCGGCCAGTGATATTTCCTTGCAGTGCCGTATGTCGTCTCTGTCACGGCGCAGGTCCCGGCGCTCGTTTTGGGTTTGGTTGTTTGATTTCGTTGTTGATGCCGGCACCTCGCTCCCGATGTCTCGATCTCGGAAAGAGTGTCGTCACCTCGCTCCGGATGTCTCGATCTTGGAAAGAGTGTCGTCACCTCGCTCCGGATGTCTCGATCTTGGAAAGGGTGTCGGTTACGGGTCCCAGTTGCTTAAGAGAAGGTTGTATGAGTTGCGTGGTTATGAGCACATATGTGAGTATGAGTACATATGTGAGTTGCGCGGGTATGAGTAGGAGGACGTATGGGAGTTGTGAGAACTGTGTATATAAGGAGGGCTGTCTCCTGTGTTTTGCCGTCTTCTTCTCTTCATGCAACCTCTTGTATTCTATTCGGAATATCAACCTTGCTTCCGTTTCCTCCGCTTCCTCTGATTCCTTCGTTTCGTCGACGCTCGTCTAGTGCCGCCCGTCTCTGTCCGTCACGTCCGTCCGACACTGTCCGTCTCTCTGTTCGACACGTCCGTCTGACGCTGTCCGTCTCCCTGTTCAACACGTCCGTCTGATGCTGTCCGTCTCCCTGTCCGACACGTCCGTCTGACGCTGTCCGTCTCTGTCGACACGTCCGTTTGACGCTGTCTGTTCCTGTTCCCGTTGCCGTTGGAAACGTCCGTTGACGTTCCCGTCCCCGTTCCCGTTCCCGATTCCGTTCCCGTTCCCATTCCCGTTCCCGACCCGCTTCCGCTCCCGCTCTCGTGGCGTCACTCGAACTCACTCGAGTACCTTGGAGAACCGCTGCCGTTACACTAGGTTGCATCTTTTATTCTAATCTACACGTAATGAGTTCGGAACCCATGGACACGAACGCTTGCGGCTCCACCCTCGAACAGCGGTTCACCCAGCTGCAGGCCCAGGTGGTGGCCATGGCTACAGCTCAGGGTGGTGCCAACGCCGCCGCTGATGGGTGATGAAATTGCTCGAGGTAGACGTAACGAGTATCTTTTTCTACTATGTAGAAGTATATAACAGTCTAGAAGAAAGAACACGAAAGACGCTGCTATGGAAGAATGCCAAGCCGTCGTTACCAGGATCCCGTTGCCATTGCCGTTGCTATGGCGTTGCTGCCACCGCCGTTGCTGTGGTGTCGCTTCTGTCAGCGCGCCACGCCGAAGCGGCGAGAAGCAATTCCAACACACCCCCTCTTCTCGTGCTCCGTACATAGAAATCCACCAAATCAAGAACAATCCCAAATCAAAAACAATCCCATTAAATCCTCGTCGACCTCATTAAAACCTCTGCAGTGAAAACCTCATGGGAAAAACACTTGCTAGTAGGAAAAAGAGTGCCGACTCACACTTGCCCACAGGATGCAAGAACATGCTCAACAAAGAAACCTTCTTTCCTCTTCTAATTCCTTATCACCCGCACCCCCTTTTCTTTGCCAAAGAACAGCACCCCCTTTTCGAGATTGGCGTCATTCATCGTATTTGGGTTCTCCGTCATTGGGGCAGAAAGGTGTGAGACCGGTGAGTTGCAATAGTCGTTCGTGTCGGGGAACCGTGAGAGGTTTCGTCAGCAGATCGGCAGGATTAGACTCTGAGGTAACATATTGGAAGTTAACTGCACCTTTCATCTGTTCGTCGTGAACATGATGATATTTTACATGTATGTGTTTTGACTTTTGCCGTATGACTCCCGAGGTAATCAGTTTGATGGCGCCTTGGTTGTTGCATCCGATCGGTACCGGTCCATCAACAATCTTTACTGCCAATCCTCCTGCAGCCTCTTTCATCATGCGCTTGAGCCAGAGACTTTCCCAGGTGGCATGTGAACAGGCGATATATTCGGCCTTGAGCGTTGAGAATGCTACAACGCTCTGAGACTTGGCTTGCCAGTGAATCAAGCCAGATATGACAAGCTCGTTGTTGACATTGACGTTCCCGAGTCGGAATACAAATCCGCCAATGGATTTCCGAGTTGTGAAATTCCGTGCCCAGTCGGAATCGGTGTATCCGACAATAGTGGTAGGATTCGGGAGCCGTCGGTAATGAATTCGAAATCCGGCAGTAGTCTTCATGTATCGGAGTACTCTCTTTGCCGCCATTGCGTGCATTTCAAGAGGTTGGACATTGTACCAGCTCAGGGCGGTTACAGTGAAGGCGATATCTGGTCGACTTCCGAGTGCCGCATACATGAGTGATCCAACCACTGAGAGATATTCTTTGCAGTTTGCCGGTTTGTCCTCACAGTGGGTGTTAGCCAGATCTGTCTGAGGATCAAGTGGATATTTAGCCAGTTTTGCGTCCATCAGTCCGAATCGTCGTATGATTGTGTTGATGTAACCTCGTTGACAGATACTGAATCCTCCATCTTTGGTCCTCTCGATCTCGATTCCTAGGAACCGCTTTGCGACACCCAAGTTGCACATCTTGTACTTGTTTTGCAGCAGCTGCTTGATCCGGTATCCCCATCCTTCTGCACTGTTATGCACAATGAGCAGATCGCCCACGTATAGTACTAGAAGGCCTCCTTGTTGAAGATACAGATTCGGATCTTCCGCTGATTGTCGAAATCCTATGGATTGCAAGTAGCCATCGATATCCTCGTACCAGAGTCTGGGCGCCTGTTTAAGTACGTAGAGTGCCTTTTGGAGGATTAAAATGCTTCCGCTCGATCCACTTTCGTTTGACGCGAGCCAGTGAATTCCAAGTGGCATTTCCATGTAGATGTTGTCTCGGTCAATCCTTGGATTTAGGAAAGTAGTCACCACGTCCATATGATCGACGCCCCAGCCATACTGAGTGGCCAGTGCCAGTATCAATCAGAATGTTGCCATCTTGGACACCGGTGCGTAGGTTTCGTCGTAGTCGATGCCTTCCTTTTGTTCGTAGCCCTTAAGGACTAGTCGTGCTTTGTATCGAGTGGATCCGTCAGGATTAATCTTCCTCTTGTAGATCCACTTGCATCCAATAGGCTCTTCTACTGTCCTGTCAGTCATTGGTGTATGGACGGTAGTACCTTTTTCCAAGATATCAAATGTGTGATTCTCCACCAATACCTGCCATTCCTGGTGCATGGCTTCGTTCCATTGTCTTGCTTGCGGACTTCGTAGTGCAGCTTTGTAGGTGGGCGGTTCGCTCTCGTTTTCGCACTCGATAGTCGGTTCCATCTTGGCTTCGTCTTCTGAAGCTTTGGCAATCCCAAGTAGCAGAAAGGCAGACGTAAGGTGTTCCGAAGACATCAAATCACCCCCTTCTTCGTGAGCCTTGCTCATAATTTCTTTGTTGGTTTCAAGACGTGCCTTGCTATGTGTCCGTGCAGAGACATATTCATTCTTATCTGCCATCTCAATCAGTCTTGGTCTCAATCATATGGAATCCACGTGAATTCAGTCAATAATGCCCAGCAGCTCATTGAGCATATTCGCTGAATTCAGCATACAAGTCACCAGTTATCGCTTTCGCAAGATATTCTCGACTTCTTCTGCCCCGCATTCGCTCAATTCAGCAGGCATCTGCTCAGTGTTCGCTGAATTCAGCAGGTATCTGCCCAGCATATTCGCTGAATTCGGCACACTGCCCAGCATTCGCTGAATTCAGCAGTCTTCTGCCCAGCATTCGCTGAATTCAGCTGTTATCTGCCCAGCATATCCGCTGAATTCGGCACACTGCCCAGCATTCGCTGAATTCAGCAGTCATCTGCCCAGCATTCGCTGATTTCGGCAGGTATCTATCGCCCAGCAACTCATAGAGCGATTTCACTACATGACAAAAGAAAATGGATATTTGTTACTTACTGGTATTCTCTCGACTGCCATGTGTCATTCATTTCATGGATCTTGTCCTGCGCCCCGTTGGTCTGCGCTTCTTCGGTGGTGTCTGGAAACTTAATGGCTTCCATCTGCTCTTCTGTGTGTGCATTTTCTTCTTCGTCAAACACTCCACTTGAGCATTCCACTGCTCGCCCTGTTCTTCCCAATTTGAAGTCCCAAATTCTCCACATTTTCGTGGTGTTATGAACGTATCCCAGCATCATGCACATGCTGGAGCGGTTTCCGAATTTCTTCTCCATTCGCTGAACTGGCAGAATATGTTTGTATGCTCGACATCTGAAACTTCTTAAATGTCCAATTTTCGGAGTAGTGCCGTACAGCCCATTGTATGGTAACCGGTCGTCCGTCAGACTCAATGTTGGTGATCTTCGATGCAGGTAGCATGCTGTCCTGATGGCTTTCAGTCAAAATATTATCGGCACATTTGCATCCAACATCATACTTCATGCCTTCGCATTCAGTGTCCGGATCATCCGCTCGGCCGTTCCGTTCTTGTGTTGGGTATACTGGGGGGAGGGTTCAAATGTGATTTCTTTTTCTCCCAGTAAACCTAGCAATATCGAGTTGTTGTATTCACCGGATCCATTGTCACTACGGAAACGTTTGATGTGGAATCCCTGTGTTTCCACCCAGGCTTGATAGTGTCGAAACTTGGCTGATATTTCTTCCGCGGTTTTTGTGATCAGAAAGTACACCTCAGTGTATCTCGTACAGTCATCAATATAAATGATGTAATATTGGGCGCCTCCAATACTGTGTTTCATAGGTCCACAAAGATCTGAGTGCACGAGCGCAAACGGAGTTGAGGACCAGGGTACTTTGGTGCGTATGACCTGGTGTTGTTGCTTCGCCTGAACACATGTCGAACAGAGAGTTGGTGTTTCCCAGTAAGGCTTGTCTGGCTTGTCGACAGTATTCATAACCTGTTCGTCCATCGGTTCCGTGACCGGCTCGAAGTCCAGATCCATGACTGGCCCGTCGTCCGGATCTGTCACCGACTCGACGTCCAAAGGACCCATCACCGGCTCGACGTCTATATGCGTAATGCGCTCTCCTGAGGATTCCAGTAGTCGTCTCAAGTCCTGATGGTTAAGGTGTACGACGTGCCGATGCCACATGTTGACCGTGTGTGAATGTGGGGCTGTTCGTAGCATCCTGATTTCGGAAATATGTGCCAATCCATCCGTTGATAGCATGTATAGGCCGTCTTCAAGGTTGGCACCGAGAACCTTTTGTCCTTTTATGTTGGCAATCGAGCATATCCCTCATCGGAATGTTGTTGTGTATCCATGTGAGTCGAGTTGTCCTACTGTTAGGAAAGATATACGGAATTCCGGTACGAAGAACGCCTCAATATCCACTCTTCCCAGACGTACAATTCCTTTCTTCTTCGCTTGTACTTGATGATCATGTCCCAACTTGATGACCATATTCGTTTCCTTAACTGAGTTCTTCTGGAAATCTCGAAGATTGTTGCCGTAATTGTGAGATGCTCCGGAATCAATTACCCAGGTCCTTGTTGTTATTGCCGATCGATATGACGTCACCATTACCTCCTAGCTGAGGGAGGTAGACCCCGCAAGTCATTGCTGGTTACCGGAGGTGTTGTGCGAATGTCCGTTTGCGTCATCTCCATCGTGTTCATTTCCATCGTGTCTGATTCTGTCGCGTCCGTCGCGTCCAGTTCCATCACGTCTGTCACGTCCATTCTGTCCATCGCGTCCGTTCTGTCCATTTCCTCCACGTCCGTTCCGATCACGTCCGATTCCTCGGCTATTCCGTAGAGCCTGTCCCTTTCTTCTGGCCGGCCAGTCATTCTTCATATGACCTTCTTCTCCGCAATAGTAGCAGTCATTCTGGTCTCGAGCTCGTTTGTTGTTCTTTTTACTCCTGCAATTGGAGGTGTCACGGCGTAGGTCCCGGCGCTCGATTTGGGTTTGGTTGTTTGATTTCGTTGTTGATGCCGGCACCTCGCTCCGGATGTCTCGATCTTGGAAAGAGTGTCGTCACCTCGCTCCGGATGTCTCG
>Ga0307508_10003542_pt1 | contig 15743 bp, 11 predicted proteins | sample 9_EM_MG_FD_203089 | JGI IMG/M metagenome (GOLD analysis project Ga0307508, IMG submission 203089) | Populus trichocarpa ectomycorrhiza microbial communities from riparian zone in the Pacific Northwest, United States - 9_EM | ecosystem: Host-associated > Plants > Roots > Unclassified | place...
TAATGTTTTTACATGAACTGTTCTGAAAAGCTAGCTAATTTCTGATATCAAGTTTCGGTAACAATGGACAAGTGTATGACTTGTTCCTTCAAGTTGTTGCAAAGATAGGGAAACCACTTCATATTCATATCTGCAAAAGATCGATGCTTCCAGTTGTAATTTCTTGGCTTTTTTCTTCACATATTAATTGAAAAGATTGATATTACCCTGATCATATAGCTGCCTAATTAAACGGTGGTGATAATCAAGTTGTCAAATAGGGAATATGGAGTAGTGTTTGTGGTTGGATTTTTTCTTGAAAATGCAACTTCGATGCGATTTTAGTGACAACATGGATTAGATTGTTACCAATGTATTTCTCCTTCATTTCTTTTTCCCGTCTTTATCATGACTATCAGCATCTGAAGATTGGATACACTGTTTTATTTTCCACCTTATAGACAATAATTGTTGTCCACAGATACAACATATTCTAGTTCTAAGTCATACAATATATCATATCATACCAGAATAAAAATTGGATAGTGCTATTTTTAATATCAATTAAATTGTAGTTTGTGGTAGAGCTTTCTTTCCAGTGCACTTGAGAATCAAGCAAGTTGGAAAATGCTGTTCTTTTTCTTTATGTTCCTGTGTTCTACTTTAATCAATTACTATAGTTAGGGACATATAAGTTTTGAGATGAAGGAGCAGATGCTGACTTGTTTGCCCTAATAAAAACTTAGAGAAATCTCATCTTTTGGAGGATTTAAATGTGTACACCATCTATATGTAAATCATTAGCCTTTCTCGTTAATCTTAATCTTGAAATAAATTGATAATTAATCCCATCAATCTGGTTGAGAGGAACACAAGAAATTTATCTTAGGATCCATTTTTGTTTCAATAGAGCTGCATGTTAGTAGGGATTGTCACTTGATTTCTAGAACCTATGAATTACTACAAAACTTGATTAATATGTGTGAAGTTCTTTACTAGATTAGTATAATTGTGTGCCAGAGATGAATCGAAGATCTGTATGGAAGAGCTAGGAGGTAAGTTTATCATTTTCTATATGATGATTGTGTGTTACATTTAGCTAGACCTTTTCAATCTGGATACCCTATGTGATGAATTGGATATTATTTTAATTTATTAATTATATATCCGTTTATCTAATAAGGATATATTGTGTTGATTCGGAAGTTTAATTACAGAAAACATAGATGTTGACTGGAAACCATATGCAATAAACGAGATGGTCTTGAAAGATGTGAAAACTTGTGTCCTAGAAACCATAGTTGTGAGCTGTGAGACCGATTTGAAAACTAACCCCATAATTGGTGCTGCTGTTAGCTACAACTGGACATTGATTAGGTTTCAATGCCAGCAAGAACAGTTGATCTTGTGATATGAAGGTCCACGAGCCATATATAGCTAGGAGAAATAAGAAAAAAATAATTAGATTAGTGTTGCATATTTATGTGAGATCATACCTTATATGATTTGATGAGGTGTACGTTGCAGGCCACTAAACACCAATAATTGATGCTTAAGTATTGTTTAAACCATCACGAGATTAATATACAGTAAGTTCATTAATTATTTGAAAAATCTTAACAAATTAAACTTTAATGTTTTTTTTTTTTTTTTTGGAAATGTTAAACATTTTCTAGGTGAATTTTTATGCCAATCATGAAGATAATCATGCATGATGATAACTATCCTATTTAAGCATTGGATATTGTTTATACAATTAACAGTAAAAATAAATTAAAATGCACCCTAATTAGGCATGTAAATAGAACAATTTAAGGTGAAGCAGGAAATTTATCGAAGGCTGCAAGTAATTCAAGTCTCCCACTAAAGCTGGAAAAAAGAAGAGAGCTTTGTTTGTAAGATCCCTTGGAGCTTCTTTGTTACGTCTGCAAAAACAAGTTCCTGATACAAATCTGTCAAAAAGGCACCCGTGTTTCTGCACACAAAAATTGATCTGCCATTTTTGAATCTGCCACTTGAAGAAACAAAGACACAGATCTGCTACTGCAAACCCCAGTTTCACTGCCATTGTACCGTTTTAGCATTCTGTGGGGTGACACATGTAGGACAACATATGAAATATGTAAGAAAGATCTGGAAAAAAAATATCCAAAATTATTTTAAAAAAAATTAAAAAAGTACTTACAACTTTAAAGGTTTTTTTTTGGTTGAGAAATAACATATCTTTATGAGTTGCACTGTTGGGAAAATGCAAATATATATAATTTTTTTATCTTATGATTCTTAAAAACCAAACAATGTTAAAAATACATGAAATCTAGACCATATTTGAAACTAAACCAATCACGTATAGATTTAGAAAATTAAATTGGAGGTAAGACAAGAAAATTGAACAGACGTTACAGTGTTTGTTCGTTACGATGTTTGTTCGTAAAAAAAATTGACACTGAGGACATGGAGAAGAACATCGACAGTGGTCTATTATCTACAGCTCGTAAACTTGAATTTTATGGGATTAATTGTTTGTACAAAAGTAAAAGATGAGAGTTTATGTTAAAAGAAATTAGATAAAGAAGCTCGATTAGAGATTTTAACATGGAGGAGGAAGATAAATATGGCAAGTTAGGCCCACATGGAGATTAGAAGATAGTGAAATAAAGCGATGTATTGATTTAATGGGGGTAGTTAGCCTGTCTGATATTCTATAAATAATTGATTTTTAAAGTTTTTTTTTTAAAAAATGTATTGAAATATTATTTTTTATATTTTTTTATATTAGTATATTAAAATAATTAAAATCATTAAAAAAATTAATTTGAATAAAAAATAAATAAAATGAAAAATAATTTTTTAAAAAAATATTTTTAAAATATAAAAACAAACAAACTTTTTAATAATGATCATAACAAAAATATTGTTGTGCATAATAATGATAGAAAAAGCCATGATAGTCAATGGTAAGTGAAAAGTCATTCTAATGAGATTTCCATGAAAAAAAGGTAAGGGTACACACTTTTATATTAAAATTAAGTATAAAAAATAATTAAAATATAAAATTAATTAGGAAAATAATTAAAATAAAAATATAATATTTTTTAGATTTAATTTAAAAATTTTCTAAACTTTGATTAATTACAGCAAGAGAACCTTTTATGGAGTTAGACTTGTAAAATTATTTAGTAAAATTTAATACGGATTTAATTATTAAATTTAAATTTATAACTGTTTTTGTGTGATTGCCTGTTTGATGTATACGAGGGCCTTGTATAAGTTTAAAATTCTTCTTGGCATTGTTAATTATGTTAATTATAGAGGGTATCATTGATGGATTAATTTAGTCAGGATATTCTAGAGAACTTTGAAATTGTTCACTTTTTAATTTTATTGTTCATGTTGTCAATTATATATAGGATCATCGACAGATTAATTATGTCGGTATTTTCCCAAGAGTTATATAACTATTCACTTCTCAATTGCACTGTTAATTATTTTTCTTTATAGATGGAACACCGATGGGTTGAAAAGTCGTTGGTGATATTTGAGGGGGTTTTCAAATTTTTTTATTAAATTAAAATTTTAAATTAAATATCACAGACAGAATCACCAACAGACTAAAAAGTCTTCGGTGATATTTGGAGGGTTTCTGAAAAATTTTGATTAAATTGAAATTTTAAATTAAATATTACAGATAGAATCATCGACGGACTGAAAAATCATTGATGATATTTGGGGGGTTTCTGAAAATTTTTGATTAAATTTAAAATTTAAATAAAATATTACAGATAGAATCACCGATAGACTGGTTAAAAATATTAATATTTAATTATTTATTTGGTAAAATATTCTAATTAAAAGACTAAAATCCCTAATTTTATAATAGACATATCTCTTCTTTTTCTTCTTTGGCTGTAAAAAGCACAAACGTCCCTTTCATAAGGAATTTGTTTGACTAGTTTTTTTCTCTTTTTTTTCCAAGCAACTTAGTTCATAAGTATTATTGATTATTATTATTAAGTGTTAATTTATATTAATTTATTTTATTTTAATTATTTTCTACTCTTGTTAAATAGGTTTTTTAAAAAAATTAAATAATTACTAACATGATCACCAATGGATTAAATCCGTCAGTATATTCCAGAGAGTTGGAAAAGAATTACTGTGAATATCATCGTGCCACTGTTTAATCACTAAAGGAATTATATATGGTATTTTCTAACGGTTATATGGCAAAATTCCCGAGAAAAATACTGATGAAATAAAGTGGGTAATTTTTTTTTCGCGCTTTTGCCATTATTAAATCTATTAGTAATTTTATTACTAATAGAATAAAAATTACCGAAAAGAGTTTTACCGATGAAGCATTTCTATCCTTGAGCGTGTTGATAAATTTATTGCCGACAGAATGAGAGTATAAATACCAACAAAAAATTTTATCAATAAATCTAAGAATTCTTGTAGTGCATGTTTGGGTTAATGGTTCTATCTTTCCTCTTATATAAGTATTTTTTCTTTCAAACGTTTATTATTATTATTATTATTATTATTATTTTATTTGTAATAACTAATTTTAAATATACATTAAGCTCTTAAAATATTATTATGGCAAGAAATTTAGGTACTTAGTCACTATATTGCCAACGTGTACCTAGTCATTGATTTGCATATGAAAAACACCCTAATTTAAAAACTTAATTTATATTTAAATATAAATTTATTATTACGTGGCTAATCTTGGTATGGTATGAAAGAACATATTTGCATTTGAGGTCGTGAACTATCGGTCTTGACAGGGAATTACTTGTTTCTGCATTCAAGTTCGATTTTTTATGTGTATGTCTGTCACCCCACGGTGTTTTATCTGTCTACTAGGCTTGCAGGGTGTTCAGTGGGTCCGGAGATTAATCGTGGTGTGCGTAAGCTGGCCCGGACACCCCAAGTTATATAAAAAAAAAAAACAGATGTATTGTATCATCTTCAGTATGTTTGTTTTCATCTTAATCCCTTAGAAACCATTACTTGACTACCAAGATCTTCCATATATATATATATATTCCTAAAGCTTAAGATTTTTTAACAATTTAGTCCACCCTCCATTGCTGTTGACATATTCCACACAAAACCTCGAAGGTTCGACTTCTTCAACAAATGAGTCTATACGACATGGTTGATGACTAGCCTTCATAGTGGATGATGCCTGAAGAAGGCATCTACGTACATAATTTATTCATCAGACGTCTATTTCACCTAGCAATAAACACAACATAATAATTGGAGATAAATGTGGACATAATCATTTGGCTTAAAGGTAAAAGCAGCTAGCAGTAAAGTTTGTGTTTTCTTTAATCAATTTGAAGTTCAACCCAGCAATCCCATTAATTACTACTTGTGACTGATGATTGTTTCAGTTAACATCTGATGATCAAAGGCCTAGATTGATTGCCCAGTGACTTCGTGACATGTCGTTGCCTGCCTCAAATGAGGGGCCATTGTAGAGTAAAAGCAACAACGCATTCGACAGAGGACGGGGTTAGAAACAAATTGTTCCCTGAAAAGCCTACAATTGATCGATCATGGAACTAGATTTGGATGCTCAATGAAGCAACAATTATGCATAGTGTTTTTCCTTTTTTTTTCTTTAATATTTTACCAGCAGTGTGGTAACTTTGTTACTTGAAACTGGCTGATCAGGTTGTGTTAATTTTGAGGGTTTTTTTTTTATATATATATAGAAAACAACCTCATATCTAATTATATATCAAGTAATAAATAACAATGAATAAGGTTTGAATCCACCACCTTGCTTTTGCAAAATTAACACTGGATATCTGGGGTAAGAACATCACGTATTGATTGTTGCCAATAATGGATCCATGAGAAGCTGCCAAATGCTTCTACTGAGATAAAACTTTAATCTTTTGCTCCTCATTTATTACTGGTATCCTTCAAACTTCCAACAAAAAAAAAAAAAAAAACAGAGAGAAAAGTTGGAGATGGTGGAAAGCTGTAATCTTCCTTCTTGCTCTCTGACATTATGTGATTCCAATCCATGAATCCCGTGTACTAGGTGAAAGAATATGCATATACCAGGAGTTTGTTTTGGTTAAGAAAAATAAACTTCTTCCATTTTATGCTACTATTTGCAATTTAAAAGAAATTCTGAGTTTATGGTGGAAAGCTGGTATGTCTTGTGCTCCAGCTATAGTGGAGATGAGACTCAAACGTGGCTTGCTTGAAATGGAATAGCCATGGGAGGGAAGTGAAAAGCTGGGAGTACATTTCTGCTTCTATTTTTTTTTTTTTTTGAAAAACAGCTTATAATCTGTCTTGACACCACACTATTCTCAAGTCTTAAATTATGCACTGTTGAAGTTCCTTGAAAATCAACTAGAAAGAGATCATCTTGTTTGTCGAGATTAACGATTAATTGGAAAAAGATTGGAGTTAAACTGGACAAATGAATTAAAAACTGGAAACCCTTTTTGTAGAGATCACTGGTTATGAAGATCCAGACAGGGGAATACAAGTCTGATGTCCTCAAAACTTCAACAGAATAACTAAAGGCAATGTTAAAAGTTAAAATGAAAGGAAAGTAGGAAACCAATATCAATGTCGTCAAAGAATTTCACCTTAAACCCCTTCTCTCCCAAGAACTGTGACCCACTTCCCAAAATGAGTGCAAAAGGAGGCAGAGTCAAACTGCTAAACACAGTGCAAAACGTCTGGACAAAGTGCTTTGGTTAAAGCAGACTACAATGTTTTCATTATTCACTCCAACAGGCTAGAGTTTACTAAACAAGTTTTATCGTGAAGGAGAACCCCTCTGGGGCAATAGATAGAACCAACATGGCTTTGTCAAAATGACATTTTATGTTTTAACCAACTGTTCATTCCCCCATTTTAGGAGTCCTTATGGTACAACCATTTTGACAAGGTAATACAATTGAAGATATATTTAATGAAGTACACCTCCCTAAACATTTTCTACTGGATATTGTATAACTCACATATGTAACCTAAAGCTGTAACCTTAACCAAAACATGGGAAAAAAGAATCATAATTTACCTAGATGAAGGTATGAACCTTAAAATTTCTCTTTGCGATTTAACATTTCAGGATACTTACAATTCAGAATTTGATGGCCAAGCAACTGGGGAAGAATGAGAAAACAATCCTGTGACTTCAGTTTTCAGGAGTTTTCAAGCAGCATTGGCAACATTGATCCTTCACTTTGATTCCTTGATGCTAAAAGGTCAATCCAACTGCTTTCTTCTCTTCGGTTCAGGCTTGCCTAACTGCAACGAAAAACACATCTCCTCATCAGAGTCACTCCTTAACGCCGATAGGTTTTTCAGTTCTGGGGTTTCCTGAGGTTTGTTGTCATGCATCAGCGATTGCCCTGAGAAACTTGGGATGAACTGGTGCTCCACATTAGGAGCTGCTTCTGCCCCATCTTCTATATGAAATTCAGGGCCAATGAAGAGTGGAGACTGTCCTTGCTGAGACTCACCTTTGACTACCCCTTGTTGCATGTTTAAATTAATAGGCTCAAAGTTTTCTTCAATTTTTTCTTTGGATGGCACTCGGTCTAGAGGAGATGACTCTCCAACTGTTGAATCTATTGCCGGTGCTGATGCATTTCTTTGATCTTGAACTGCAGCTATATCAACAACTGAACAAGTCAGACAGTATCACAAGTTGAGATAATACGCACAGAATTATTACTAAAGAGTGATGTTCAGCAGGCTCTCAGTTTTTTTTACTCTTTATATTTCCCAAAGATTCACAAGTCAGGCCTTTGTTTCGAGTCAAACTATTACATTGTCACCTTTACCTTCTATCCAGAGTAACAACAAATATGCTCTGGCAGGTTCAATTTAATGGGAGAATATTTTGTCCTCGTAATGAAATTTTTGCTCTCTCTCCTTTGTATGCGTGCAAAGTATAACTGTCAAAGGTAACAGCTAATGAACTTACATAGGCTGGCATCCCCTCTTGAAGAAACAAATGTTGGAAACTTGATATCATTGCTATTGGAAATTCAGAGAGTATAAATGTCATTCAGAAAGCAATAACATTAGATTTTATTTAAAAGTAATTTTCACTTTTCAAAAAGTAACATATCAAAAAATAAAAAACATTATTTGACCCTTTGTTCCTTTGATTGCTCTCTTGTTGATGATAGTTTCATTAATACAATGAACTCTTTTTTGACACTAACCAAACAGTGCTAATTAGAAAGCCATTCACGGTTCCACACTGACATTCAAAAGGTAAACAAGTTATCATCTTCTAAACTTGATACCCAGAATTTGACAACAGTTTCTTTTTCAGTAAATTAATGGAGGGTCATAATAAACCCCTCTATGCTAAATAGACCTAGTAGAAAATTTAATGATCAGGCACCATGTTATTTTGGCACCTACGTAGTTTATTCAATTTGAAAGCAAACTCCAAATTTCTTCTCTTCTTTTGTTTTTTGTTAATAAAAATCAGGAAAAGTTAGCCAGCAGTTCCCATCTGAAACAAAGCATGCATATCATTTGTTACTATAATATCTTGATTTTGGCAATACGCCCTCCATATATGAGGGGAAAAACACAAATGAATTCTGAAAGATAAGTGCATTAATGTAGAAGGAGAAAAATATAGGATTAAATTGAAAGCACAAACCTTGAAGCCCGTCATTGGTAGTAATGAGATCAAGTTCAAGGAGGTCAAGCAGGCGACCAAGATCAACTCCACTGGTCCAATTTTCTGGGGGTAGGCCAACTTTAAGCTTCAACCTACCACGGTTAGCTGTCCCACCCCAAATGATCCCAACTGGCTGTGGCTTCTCACAATCCTGACCCTTTAAGAGAATGAGGCTTCCACTATCACCTTCAAGATCAAAAGTCTGTTGGTTCTCACCAACAACAAGAAAATCGGTAAAGAAACAAATCCCTTTCTCATCATTGTACTCTAGTGCATAGGCCATTATGGTCCCAGTAGTCAAGCCAGAACTCCTTCCAACTTTGACAACTTGCCTTCCAATGAGACTATTGATTGGAGCTTGCAAATCTATAACATGGACATCACCAACCTCGCCAACACCTTTGACAGTTGTAGTTACATTGTTCATGTTAAAGTCTCCTGCAAAAGGAATGAAGGCCCCATCTGCTCGGACAAATGTTTCTACAAGGGTTTGCAATGGGTAAGTGTTGAGGTCAGCAAGCAAAGAAAAAACAATCAACACAATTACGCTACATATTTGTACTTCAGCACCATCCATCTATAAAAAAGTCAAGTTCAAGCTTAGTCAGCGAAGACAAGCATCTAGCTCAATTGCCTGGATGAACAAGGATTATCTAAGCCTTGGACATGACCCATGGTTCATGCTCCAGTAGATTTCATCTAAAAACTTTTATCCAAGACAGAAATAATCCTACCCAGCATCATGATTTTACAAACTCCAAGAAGCACTCTCATGGAAAATCAGCCTTCTCATAGCATATTCAAAAGTTTTCAAGATTGTAATCATGACTAATGCAACAATAGCATTAACAAATCCCAGCCTCGTCTTCCTTACAGAATGCTAGATCATTTCAGGATTGATAAGATGCTAACTACTTTGAGTTGTGTCAGTAAGGTTTAAAAGTTCCATTAAATTACTCTGCTAGTATCGTATATCTATTAATTTACTTGGCAACTGCAAGTTGGATTAATGTCAGTTTTAGTTACCTTCTCAGAGCAGAAACACCTATTATTCGCAGGCACATCTTTGATTAAAGAGGAAAAACCAAGAAGTCATTTGGGAGCTTGAGGATGCAACGGTGCCCGAAACTTAATTGGTTAAAGTTGTGCAGCTATAGAGTTACATCTATTGAATGAAAGTAATCCCCGGTGAAATCCACAACTGAAAATGGGTAATACTTTATACTCACCTAAATTAAATCTTTCAGACCAACAAACACAAATTTCAACAAAAGGAAAAAATAATTGATTTATCTCTCAAACTATTTTCTTAGTTAAACGGAATCTATGAAACACAGCAAGATAACATCTTCCCTTGGATTGACAGATGGATCATTAAAAATATAGTCTATGAAGAGGAAGAACATAAACTGCAAAACATGTGGTAAACCAAAGTATGCATTGGTATGACAAATTTAATATGGAACTGCATTACCTGGGTTTGTTCCAGCAAATATTCCATACCAAAGATCATCAGTGATAAATGAGGTTGCTCTCTCCACAGCACCCAAATACACCCCAGGTCCAAGGCTTGGTGGCAAAGGATGAAACATTTTCTGGTTTGGGTAGTCCAGATCAACTGCAACATGCCGATTTGTGAGGAAACCAACCTGGCGGTTACCTGTTCTGCTTTTCACAATCGCACCCAGGGTTCCATATGTCTCTTGGTTAGCAACCTAAAATTGTAAGGCAATTTTGTAATTCCCGCAAAATGAACAAAGAAACAAGTATTCAAGTGCATATCACAGAATACACTGCCTTAGCAAAATCAAGATGCAGGACATATATTAGGACAGCACAAAAAAGAACTCAAACCATTCCCTTAAAAAATTCATAATACTGCTAAACAGATCAAACTGCAATTGCATATTAATAAAAAAAAAAACTTCATTTGCACACAATGGTTGGATAAAGATTTCCTGAAAATTCTCACCGGATTTTGGAACTCTCAGTTGGTACAAAAGAAAATGCAAAACCATTCTAGAATGGCAACATATAATAGACTTGACCAAGGTTCCTGGCTTAAAGACTTGCACATATCCAACTCAAAAGCAGGAAAACTAGTTCAGACATTTAATGTACTTTGCCCATTTATCACATCCTACAATCAACAGGAAGAACTAGGAAACTGTCTACATATCAACTAAAAAGTTTATTAAGTAACCAACAAATAGTGCTATTTTATTATTCATGCATTCAATCCCTACCATTTAATCAACACAAAAACCACAAACATCACTAAAGTGTTGATACCTGCGATCCAGAACCAATGCATGGGTCACTTCCTCTCAAGCCATCCACGAGATCAGTATACAACTGTTCCTTTGGAGTTGCTGCAGGAGCACCATAATATGAGAATTCTACAACATCTACATCACACCACACTCCTCCTGGTCCCTGGCCCATACAATGAAAAGGCAACTTAACTTCCTAAGCAAACAATGAAGCCAGTCATAGATCAAACAAAATAAAATAAACCAAATGTCTTCAGGAGAGAAATAGAGGCCAAAGTAAAGCTGGAAGCACCAGTTTTCTTACCTCAAGGGCTGCAGGTAGGCACTGGACATGGCTAAGCCATTGCCTATGAACTTTACGGGCAACAAAAACAAGAATTGCAGGAATATCCGTCAAAATACCCCTTCGGATTCTAAATCCAATCGCTGTTCCAAGACTAAACCGCCTCAATATTTTGCTATGAAATGCCCTAATGGTCATTAGCTCGAGCAAGGTGGTAGCTTGCTGCCCTGTTGGCAACCTCCCAAGAGTTTCCGGAAGCACCCCCTTCTGAAGGTTTCCAAAATAGTTTGCCCTGTCTTCTGCTGCATCATTTAGTCGACTCAATGTGGGCCAGGAGAAGTAGGCAGCATTACTCTCAGAGTGCTGCCCCCCTGAAGTAAAGGGTTGAAGTGGCGACAAGCTTGACCAAGGCAAATGATTGCAGTAGTTTCTTTCCAAATCTAAAGCAGATTCCTCTGATTGTGAGGATCCAGAGTGATGAATCCTTAAACCTAATCTGTTCCTTTCCATCTGTCAGCTCTCCTACACATAGACATATTGACTGTATAATCTTAAGAACAAATTAGGCAGCTTTAATTCTCATAAAATAAAGAAGCTGCTTTGATAATTGCAGGAGAAACTGCAGTGCTTGAACAGTAAGAATAAATACTGAAACTGAAGAACAATCCCACTATACAATAACATGAACACTTTAAAACAATATTTCAGAAAAAATATAAATGGATAAAAGAAATAAAAGTTGACCAGAATAAAGCTGCTCCACGCAAACAAATTTGCAAAAACACCTGCAGTGAAACATCTCAAATAGGAAACCATGGAAGTTGCAGAAAACAAGGACCATGATTAAATATATGACACAAGCATTCTGCCACTTAATTTGAAGCTATAAGCGCTAAAATAACTAGATGTTTAGCTTATAGACTAGGGAGCCAATGAAACACGGAACAAGCCATAATATTAATAATAATAATAATCCCTATCCTAATAAAGGATCCAAGAGGAAACAAATTCTCCAAAGGGTATCAGGAGAAATGAAGAAGAACACGAAAACATAGAAGCTTCACATAGCAAATGCAGAATAGATAGGGGAAAAGTGTCATCCTTTTCCATGCAGAAAACCATAATAAAACAGAAGCAAAAAAGGACACACAGAATCATCCAGAAGTCAGAAAATAGAGATACAAAACAGCAAGTCAATGCAAGTCTTTGAGAAACGAATACAAAGAAGCTAAACCCCCATATACAATCGATGAAGAAGGCAGCAAAAAGACAATTAAGTTTGAATCAAGGCAAAAACTTTGAAATGATTATTTGAAAAACAAATTAAATACTTCATAAAGACCATTACTTTCTGAAAAAACTGAGCTAAAACAATCAAGAACCTTCTTTTATGCGCTGAAATTGATCAAAACCCAGATAGAAAAGCTCAGATTGATAAAACAAGCAAACCCCATATTTAAATCAAGACCAAAACCAACAGATTAAGCAAAACCCAGATAGGATATACAATCAAAAACGAGGTTTTTATGCAACACTCACCAAGCAAAAAAGGTGGAGCTCTGATGGGGGACTCCAAAAATAGCCCCTTGAAGCTGTTCATGCCCTAGTACACAATCTTTTTCATTAGTAATTGCTACTCTGCATAGTAAAAAAAAAAATCAAAACTTTATGCGCCTATAGACATGGAGAGAGAGAGAGGGAGAGAGAGCAGTGAGCTATAGCAAATTAAAAAAAGACTCAATGTTTTCTAGGCAGACAGAGAGAACTAAGTATTAAAATATTTGGAGAGAGAGAAAGAGAGAAAAGCCAGCCAAATATCTATAGTATCTGCTACAATTGATTTCGCATTAACATAATATATATATAAAAAAAAACAATTTAATAATTAATGGGTTTTTCCCATTTTCTTACAAACACTTTTCATTTGCTTTCTTCCTTTATGATTTCTTTATCCCTTCTTTTCATTTTCTTTAGCTACATATAATTTATGGAGGGAGGGAGTGAGTGAGTTGAGTGATCACATTGCTTGGTGGAAAAAGAAGTGCAGCAGGCATAAGGGAGGGTTTCAATGGAGGAGAAATTTTTTTCTTTGGGTCCCATCCATATTTGCTCCCTAAAAGGAGCACATTCTTCACCCAAATAATTCAATTCCCACCTATCTATAGGGTGATGGGTAGTTTGAGTGATCTTCTCCCTTTGTTCCTGCATTCTTACTTGCCTTGGTTTATCTCCATCTCATTGATAGATATTTTGTGCATTGTACTGTATGCCTTGAGGAGGGTTTTGAATGATTATATATTGATTTTGTAATAATTTCTAAAATCGATATATATATATATATAATATCATATATTATTCAGGTTTAATAATGATGAATTTTTTATTTATTTATCTCAAGACTCTTTGCCACTTCCTCTTTCTGCTTTCTCTCACATGAATGATGATGTGCTCTCTCCTTCTCCTTCCATTATTTTCTTATCCTTCCCTATGGAAAACGTTTGCTTGGTAAAGAGAGTTGGCTTTCTAGAAGTTAAAAATCATTCAGACACTGCCCGTCTTTTATTCCAATACATTATCTTCACCTTTTATCACCTCGTCACATCACTAGCATTATCTTTATCATCCATGATTCAATTATCAAATCATCACAAGTCCACACCTCGTATTAAAATAATGCGACATGCAAATTATTGGTATTAAATTCCATTTTTTTAATTGGGTTTAATATAATCTCGTATACATACGTGTATGTATTGGTATATTCAAGAAATTACGTCTTACTATATCTTTAAAAATTAAAAAAAATTCAAACTAAAAAAATAATTTTAATTTTTTTAAAAAATACAATTAAATTACAATATCACACACCATCTTAGTTCAGTTAGACTGTTCTAGTTTCAAGTATGGAAGTATGTATGTGTAATCTTTGTTACATGTATTTTATTTGTAGCGTATACTTTCACAGATGGCCACTAGCCACGAGATGATGAAATTTCCCAAGAAATTTCTACAACGCAATTATTGTATCAATACCAAAATGGTTACACCACCAATCAGGCATTCCGAGAGAAGGAAAGGGGAAAGGAAGATATCGAGGGGCACTCAGATTTGAAGAGTTTTGTTGGAACCTGACTCGTCATTACTCGACTCGTAACTTGAATAATGAATTAAACAAATTAATCTTGTAAATTAAAAGAATATTATTTTAAAAATAAAATTTAAATGGTTTCATCCGAGTTTTAACTAGATCATAAATTCATAGTACTTGAGTGTGAAAAAATCAACTTATAATTTGACCAAATCAAATCATGATAACAGATCATGAGTCAACTAATCAAATTAAACCGGCCGGATCAAACTAAACCGGCCGGGTTTTAGAAGTATGAAAGGAGTATTGAGCTATAAGTAGTTGCAAGGGCATGTAGAAGACATACAAGAATAAGTAGATTGGTTCTCAGCTTTCAATGCTGACAACTATCATTAATGATGCAAGAAAGGGAGGTGGTGATGTGGCATTTGCTAGGAGAGAACAAATTGTGAAAAGAGTAAAAGGGCATTTAAGGAAATGGGCCATAACTCGATTTTGCCACAGATAAATCTAACAAGGATGGGGTTCACTTGTACAGGGTGCGTTGATGTAGCTTTCAGTGGTACAATTGAAATATCCCCCACCTTACATTTATGATTATTAAATCAATTTAGAACTCAAATAATAAAAATTAAAAATAATGTCATTTTTTTTTAATAAACAGCATAGTTATCACAGACTCGAATTAAGATCTGTTTGGGAGTGTGGTTATAGTTGTTTTTCAAAATGTTTTTCATACCGAAATGTATTTTTTTATTTTTTAAAAATTATTTTTAAGAATAACACATCAAAACAATTCAAAATATATAAAAAAAATTAAATTTTTTAAAAATATGAGTACAACCGCGTTTTCAAAAACTCTCTAACTAGACAAATTTGTTACCTATATTTTTTTTTTGGTCAAATGCAATATAATTTTTCTGAAGACTAAGAGCTTAAATTGTTGATATTTTGGTCACAAGGGATTTGATTTTGAATGAACGGATCTTTCTTGTCTCATGCCTTGGTTTTTTCCCCTTAAAATATCAAATCTATAAGACAAAAATTACAGAAACTTCAATATGCTAAGAAGAATAGTAAAATATCAATGTGATCAAAATAGTTGATACTCAAATGACAAAATCAATGTTATTTATTTTAAATGTATCGGTTCTTTTAACAATTGGTTTATTTTTAAATCTATTTTTTATATATATCAAGAGTAAAACTATTCTAAATTATATCTTAGGTGGAGATGGGTAATCATTTTCGGTTCGGTTTTTATTTTTAAAAAACAACCAAACTAATTTTTTTGTTTTGAAAAAAAACCAAAACAGAGTCAAACCGACCGGTTTCAGTCCGGTCCGGTCCGGTTCAATTCTTGATTTCAAAAAACCAAGAAAACCTATATGTTTTTTTTGGGCTTTTAATGGGTTGTCTGATGGGCTT
>Ga0307508_10003543_pt1 | contig 15740 bp, 17 predicted proteins | sample 9_EM_MG_FD_203089 | JGI IMG/M metagenome (GOLD analysis project Ga0307508, IMG submission 203089) | Populus trichocarpa ectomycorrhiza microbial communities from riparian zone in the Pacific Northwest, United States - 9_EM | ecosystem: Host-associated > Plants > Roots > Unclassified | place...
CATGTGGTGGAATGAGATTTGAGAAAGAGAGGGGTGTCTGTGTGACATATTGTCACTGGTGGTGGTCAAGTGACTAGTCAGACGGGTGGTCGGCACAACTCCAGTCGCGAGTGGTCAGTTGTTTGTCCGCCGTGTGACTTGGACGTTTTCTGGGAAGATGAAAGTTTTGCCATTCCAGACGCGTATCCAGCGGCTCACGGCCACCCTTTCTTTGATACAGGCTGATATAAACAGGTTCATTCGGGTGTTTGTCATCATAAGCCCCAGAGTTTCTGACCATTTACACATGCAGGCAAGCCATCGAAGAGCTGAGAGTAGACATCCAGCAGCGGACTGAAGGCCTTTCCCTACAACTGCGCGAGGATAAAGAGGAGGTTAAGTTCCACATATACGCCGCGATTGACGAGCCATGGGATCAAAAGCCAATAAAGTTTCAAGATGCTACAGGGAGGAGGTTTCCGGTGCCCTTGGAGATCTGTCAGCGCTTCGAGGTATCCATCCCCTGTGCTCTTATGCCGTCTGGTGGTGGATGAACTGATTGGCTTGTAACAAGGACTTTTTCGACTTTCTCAAGTTCAGCTCTAAGACCTAGAAAGATATTATGCCTTTTGTTACCCGAAAAGACTTTTGGCTGTTCTCTCCGTCCAGCAACGCCCCTTGGTGGTACCTCATCAATGAAAACGACTGGGCGGAGGTCGCTCGCCCGGGGATGAGGCTTGGCATGTCGCTCTTCCAGGCTGACCACATTTGGCTGCCGCGGGGTGCCAATTCTTGCTGTTATGTCCCACACCATAACTTGGCGAAAATGAGGTGGCCGCTGGTCTGCGGGCCAGAGGAGGACTCATACATCCGGTTTTCGCGCCCGGTCCCATCTTGGAGTTCGCTCCCGGCGAATTTGGAGTTTCGCTGGTGGTATGTTCGAGATAATCTGAAATATGGAAGGGCTTCTAACGTCAATGCAGGTCTCAGCCTGCCGCCTCTGGCCCGATTTCGATGGCACAGCCCACAGGCAATGAGCGACGTCGAAATGTGATGAATAGTTTTGCCTCTGCTGACTCCATATCCAGTCATGTTCCTACTTGGAGGGCAGAGTCTCAGTACAGTATACCAGCGCCGCAGTATTCGGGATTTAGGGTACGAGAACATGACATTTGAAACTGCAGAATCCATGAACAACACCATGTACGAATATCGATTTTTACGTGAAAACATTTCCTTTCCTCAAACTCAGGCTCAGGCTCGAAATTTTATGGGCCCTGACCCTGAAAAGCAGGGCCTAAAACCGGGGCTTTCAGGCCGAGCCGAGCCTGCACGTCACTAGCCCAGCCCAACACTTCTCACCGTAAACTGGAGGGACATGAAGAAGACTATTTTCGGAAAGATTAGCACGGCAGCTTTGCAATTACCATCAACACCAGGTAACGAGCCCCAGGTTTCATTGGCACTGCTTCACTTTCCTATCTGGATGTTAAAATGATCCTGTCTGGTCCTTCAAGGGAATCCCTTCTTCAGCTGCGATAGTCTGCCACAGTCAACCATGGTTCTCAAACTCTACGGTAGTGTCTACTCCACCTACACAAGTAGTGTTGCCATAGTACTTCACGAGAAGCAAGTGCCTTTCGAGTTCCACACCGTTGACTTCTCCAAGGGGGAGCACAAGAGTCCAGAGTATATCAAGAAAAATCCTTTCGGTCAGGCCCCGTACATCGTTACGTCCTAAATTTGTACGATAACTTAAATTTGTTGAGATGACCATTATTTCTTTAGGACGACGACGGCTTCATTCTTTACGAAAGCCGTGCCATCTGTCATTACATCGCCACGAAATACGCTAATCAGGGACCGAAGCTCATCCCTACCGATCTCAAGGCGAATGCTCTCTTCCAACAAGCCTGCTGCATCGAAGCGTTCAACTTCAGCGAGTCCGCCGGCAAAGTATTTCATGAAGCGGTTGTTCAACCCTATAAGGGTGCGACACCTGATAAGGCCGTCATGGCTGCCCATTTGGCTATTCTCAACGACAAGTTGGATGTCTACGATAAGATACTTTCGAAGCAACAGTATCTCGCTGGTGATGTAAGTGCAGACATTGAGTTGGCTGCGAATTAACTTGATTTTTTCTTTCAGGAAATTACTCTTGCTGATCTGTACCACATTCCTCTGGGTTCTGGGCTCTCGAAGATTGGCGGCGTTAACCCTCTTGAGGACGAGAAAAGGCCGAATGTCGTCAGGTAATTTTACTCAATTGTCTCGAAATCAAGCCCTCGACTGATTCCCTCTCAGGTGGTGGAAGGATATTACCTCTCGCCCTTCCTGGAACGCTGTAAAGGAAGGTATTAAATCTACTACCTAGATCACACAATCGCGGTCAAGCTGAAGCGAGAATTTTGTGGATTTTGTACATCAATAAATTTTTTGTCTATTGTGAGTACACGTGAGTTGTGAAGCAACATTGACAACTGGGACGTGTCTACTAAATAGTAAATTGATGAAGAGAACAAAACCCATCGATTGAATCGTGAAGTCATGATTCGTGCAGATGTGAGAAAAACTGCACGCACCTTTGTTGGAAATCTAGGATTTGGACATAGAGAGACCACTGCGAGCTCGAGGGCCAAGAAAAACAGGAGGTCTATCCAGAGAGTTCTCTGAAGACATCCAGTTCTGGAGGCGAGGATGGGTTCTTGGTCTCAAGGACTGGCTTCTCGCCGGTATTCCTGTTCTTCAAGTTGGCACCTTTCCCAAGCGGATGGGAGTAGTCGATCCATGTCCTTTTCGAAGGCTCCAGAAAAGAAGAAACTGTCTGATAAACTCACTGTGCGAGGCATCCCCCTTTTCTGTCCTTGCCAATATGCGTCGGCCATAGCTTGCTTAGCTGTGCACTTCAGATCCGCGTTTGGAGACATAATTCTTTGCAATGACCTTCCCCTGGAAAGACCCCATGCACCGACCCACTTGCCACAGAGGGTACGTTCCCAGTACTTCTCCAAATCTGCCTTGGTACTGAATTGCTCACCATCGGACTCTTCAAAGGGAGTACGGACTTACGCCTACTAGTAGCTACTCTGATTCAACATCGCGAGATCTATTTGGCCATAAAACAGTGTTCCGATGCACGGAGCAAAAAAAGATTCAAAAAGATCCAATGAGTGGATTGGATATATACATATAAAGATAAGTCATTTTGACGTGAAAGGCAAATGGGTATGTCCGCAGTATGCAGGTTTCAGGGCAAGACCAAAAGATCAAGACAGAGTAAAGACTGTAACAGGATTAAATGAAAGTCAAAGGTGGAAGGAAAGGACTAAAGAGGGTGGTACAACAAGCAATAGACGACTCCGTTCAGTAGACAAAGGTGATGAATAAATAAATATAAAGAACAAGCACACAAAGGGGCAGGCAACAGAGAATAAGAAGGGGGTTGGAATCAATTGTCTTTTCTTCTCATCAGATCCTCTGATGATAATACCCAAACGCACCACGACCCGCCATACCCACATCTCCAGCATCAGCATCAGCATCAGCAACCTCTCCAACCTGTCCTCCATACGCATAAGCATACGGGTGAGTCACATCCGACGGATCTGTGAATGCGTAGGGGTGCATTCCTACGACATCCATCATGGCATTTGCATGGGCATCCGCCTCAGCCTCAGCCTCAGCCAGCTCGTCATCCACCTGCTTAGCCAAGGAAATAGCTCTCTCAGCTCTCGTGTACGCTTCTGCATGCGCTTGGGATTTGGTCTTTTTGTGCTGTCCCGTTAGGTTCTGGTCGACGTAGTCATCGTCGGTAGGAGAGGTCGGTAAAGGAGGCGGGATAACAAAGGGATTGGTGTACGTCGATTTCCGGCTGGCGGTGGTGGTGGTGGTTGAAGCCAGAGAGTTACGAGATGATGGGGATGGCTTCATACTGACCCTTGCAACGTCAGAACGATAAGCGACTCTCATACCAGTGTCGTGGATTGATCCAACGGTCTGTACGGGTGTTGTTGTCGTCGTCAACGCATTACCCATGCCCATGCCTCCAGCTGATTTGAGCGAGGAAGCAGAGGACCCTAAACCAAGGGTCGAAGCGGAAGTGGAGACACGGATAGGAGCTCCAATGCGTCCCGCTGCCGCTGCGGCGGCGAGAGATTTCTTGCGCTCCGCGTAGGCGCGGAGCATTTCGTCCGGGGAGAGGACGGTACCGGTCTGGGAGGGTTGGTTAGGTGGCATTGGGAAGAGAGAGACCGGGGAGCTTGAGGTGGGGGTGATGCTGGAGAGGGTGGTAGTAGAATGGAAAGGAGAAGTAGTTGCTTTAGCGTAGATTGGTTCTGGGGGGGTGGGGAGAAGCAAGTTGTCTGGGTGGGTGGGGTCGTCGCCTGTTCGCATTACTGTTTTTATTATTATTAGTGTCATGATTTTTATTGTTAGGTAATGGGACGTACGACTTAAAGCGGGTAAAACTTCGTCAAACTCGGAACCGGAGACAGAACCGTTCTTGGTTTTTCCATTGGCAGCGGCAGCAATGCGGGCTTTGATGTCGTCGGGAGTGAGACTCAGCGGACCAGCAGTCTGCTCAGGCGACAACTCCTCTCTGTCCCTGGGGATAGAGGGAACGGGGGGAACGTAAGCGCTATGGAAAGGCCTATTGGTGCGGCGGGATTCGATAGAGGGTCTGGGCTGGTCAGCAAAAGAGACACGAGAAACGCGGGGCTGAGTGTCGGTAGCGAAAGAGACTCGAGAAAGGCGTTCGCTTGTTCTGACCTGGCTTAGAGCGTTAGGGTTGCGAAGGCCGACGCCAGTGCCGGTACGCATGGTGGACGTGGGCCTTTTCTCCGCGCCCTTTTCGTCGATGTCGACTGAGCTAAGGGGGCGAATGGCACCAAAGGAGAAGGAAGAGTTTCTGTTGCCGACGGCGATGGAGTTGCGTATGGCAGCTTGAGCACCAGCAGCTGAGACGCTCTTCCAATCGGTGGAGATGGTGGACATGCGAGTGTCGATTTTCTCTGTCCATGCACGGCGTTTGGCTTGTTCGCGGTTCCGCTTGAGCTTGATGTAGACTGCTACACCCAGGAGGATGAGGAAGAGCGGGACGAGGATACCGGCGGCGGCCTTCTTGCCGGAGGAAGTCTTTTCGTTTGCGTTTGCAACGTCGTTGACAAGGGTGATGCCCGAGTCGATCTGGGTGGTATCTGCAGCGGCGGGGACCGGACCTGAGCTGGGAGCTGTATAGGTGGCGGTGAAGACGGGGCCTGCGGCGAACTTGGACATGAAGGGGGGGTCGCCGGTGGGGACGATGATGAGCTGGAGCTGCTGAGAGGAAGTGGCGTTCCACCAGCGGGGCATGAGCTGGGCAGTGTACTTGGCCCTGGTGGTAGCAATGTTCTCCCAGACATGGATACGTGGAGTGGCGGAGGTTGGGGCGTAGAGGTAGATGTCGATTTCTTGGGCCGAGGAAAGACAGGAAGGGTCCCACGAGACGGGGAGCGGCTGGAGCGAGTCGATGGATGCGCCCATTTTGGGTTCAATGTACAGCCCATTGCTGCATCCGTCGGCGCGCCTGTGTCGGTGCTTGACGCGGAAGTGCTCCACCATCGTTAGGGAAGAAAGGGTATCGTCGTGTGAATTCCAACCGTCGTCAAGCTCTTGCGGCAATCCCCGGAATGATGATGACAAATACCAATCAAAGAGGCAAGAACGTTGATGCTGTGATACCGTCAACAGGCTTAAAAAATTTTACTGATTTTATTCAAATAAAATAGAATAAATTGGACACCACTACTAGTACCAAAAAGGGATTATCTGGGTGCCACAAATGCCACGGGCAGCTGGGGTATCACATATATAATCAATATTTATATATTAATTTATATAATATTAATTTTTGATTAATTTACAAATGATGGTGGAGTTATGAATGAGAGGGAAATGAAAGAAACATGAACAAGGAGGGTCTGTTGGGTGGCCTTCGTGCTCGAAAAGGGGTGCCAAGCATGAATACACACACCAAGTTGCGTGGTGTTTTCATGCTTGTGGCAGTTGTCATGTGATAGAAAATTACCCTATTTGGATTGTGGAAATTACCATTCTAAGTATGTTGTTCTCACACGCAAGGGGTGGGGGGTCTCAACTGAGTCTTAAAAAGATTTGCTGACCCCATGCCGTTGTCAAAATTCCAGATACCCCTTGACTAGAGGTCAACTTTGTCGACAGGGAGCTTGCCTCAGCCCCAGAAGCGTGACAAACATTGAGCTACAAATTATAGAAAGATAAACAAGGGGTGTCCGGAAATTTAATTAGGCCATGGGGTTGGTAAATTTTTTTAAGGCAACCTAGCACAAGGCCCCCTCCCTACCCCCCTATATGTTATACCAAAAAAGGAAATTCTTCAAAATATCATATTATATAACACATCCAAAAATAGCTACACTGTCTACTACCTCTGCTGCTGGTGCTTCCCATCCTGCCGGCCCTGCGAAACCAAGATGGATGCTTGTCCTGCAAACATCACAGGTTTCCTGGTAGTCAACAGGATACTTGACACCTCCATTCTTGGTCGATTTCTAGTAGCTAGTTCAATATCATTCTTTTTGCAGAGCTGGATCAAATGGGACTCTTGTCACAATCAAGGTCACAATCCTATCAGGATTAGTGTACCTGGTATATGTTAGGCTCAAGGAAGAGGGGAAAATGGCCTTGGTTCATCAGTCCTTGCTTCTATTGAGGCACTTGGTCTGGTTTCGACACCGAAGCAACCTTTTGCCTGTCCTCGGAGGCCAGGAAATTAATTATTGCTTAAATAAGAAAATATTTTTAAGGCCTCAGCCTGAGGGGGTCCCCCCCCTACCCAGGGTCACGGAACAATGGTCCGGACACCCCTTGAAGATAAATGTTACAATTGTTACAATAGGGAAATCCATCTACGCTAATGATATAGCTTAGGTAATCTAAAAAGATAACCTTGATGGACCGAAAAAAAGAGCTAAATAAAACTATACTAAACTATACTACAAAAGGCTGGGTGCATCAAAACCCCTGTGGGGAAAAGCTACCGCCTGCGGTTGAAAGAAAGGGAAGAGCGAGGAGCATTGTTCAGAACAGCCATCCGCCTTTGAAAATCACCAAAAATCTGTCCTGCCAATCTTATGCTCGCAATATGCCAGTCAGAAGACAGGAGAGCTCTTAGTCTTCGCAGGGTGGGGTAATTTTTCTGTTGATACTGCAAGAGATTCTCAAGATCGGGTATCTGGCCAACATAAAAAAGAGTCTGTAGCAATGGCCAGCATTGAGCATCGTCGATAAAGAGTGACTTAGCTTTTAGTAGAATATTGTCCTGAACAGGGCCATCAACCTCCATGATGTCCAACTTCAGTATCATCCCTTTCAGCACTGCAGCAGCAGCTTCATCTCGCCAAAGACCATAAAATGGGCAATAAATGAAGAGGTGATGCACGGATTTGCGACTGCCACAACAGAGCCTGCATGTGTCATCAACCAACTGCTTTCTTGTCTTCAGTAGGTCGGCAGTCAGCAGTTGACCAGAACGAGCGTAGAGCTGAATGGCAATGGAATAGGCAGAGGTGGCCCTGAGATAAGGGTAATCGGGTGGCGAGCTTTGATCATGGGCCCAGGTTGACATGCGTGTGCCATGGGAGATGCGTAGAGTTCCAACTGAGGCGGCCGACAACCGAGCATCGATATAGCGTGGGACATTGCACTCGATCCAACCATCAATTTCACTGTGAAAAGTGAACTCGTTCATTGCGAATGTTGGCACTGGAGCAATGGGTAGACTCTTCAGATGTTTTTGGGAAGAAGATGCATGAAGGTCGGCTTCGTTGTTCATCTTCGAATCCAAGCTTTCGTCATTTGAATGACCAGGAGTGTATCTAACTAGAATGTCCGAACGTGAGATCAGATCCAGAATCCAATGGTAATAAGATCTGCCGTTCATATAGCACATATGCGCTATCTGAGACACACCAGTCTGGCTATCGTCAATCAGCCTCACAGAGTTAAGATGATCAGAGAGCAAGTATTGAGACGACTTGTGTCCTGATAAAATAAGACCTATGATCAGTCCAACAAGCTCTCCGTGAAGAATAGAGATGTTACGCCCAGGGAGTTTCAATGCAAGTGTCTTTAGCCCAGTTGCAGCCCCTACTACTGACTTTTCGTCGAGTAGGTTTGCTGTTGCGGGGAGCATCGAACCGTCAGAAGCCCAGGTCCTACCATCCTGGTCCATCCGTGTGCTTAGAGGATTCAAGGGAGGAGGCGGTGGCAAACGACAGTACGGAACGCTCGGAAAGCGTCTGCCTTAGTTCTCTTGGGATGGTGAGGGAGATGTTGCTGGCCACAAGATCGTGAAGCTTCAGCTTGTGATGGAAGCTATCCATTAACTTCATTCAGCCATTCTGTGCGGCTGTTGACCAGGACACCCTGACGATAGAGGGTCGCATTTCAAGGATGATACCACCGTCATTGTTGACGATCCAATGGCCAATGTCTTTGAGTTTTCTAACTCCTTTGATACGAAGACTTCGGAGAGTAGTGCCATTAACAACTGGAGTAAGCTGGGACTCACGAAGGTTACCGTGCATGCGAACAATATGGGACAGTGACACATCACCAGTAATGATGCATGACTGGTCGACACGAGTGAGGGATATCTTGAGATCTTTCATGACTTGTTGGGCTACGATCCAACTTGCGGGAATGGAATTCCAAGATCATGTGAAGTCCTTCAATAAGCCTCTTCCTCCTAGCGGATGAATGCAGTTGTTTCATTCACAAGTCCAATCCGACAGAGTGATTCTGGCCAAGACACGATAGGTAGGTGGTGGTTGAGATCGCGCATGATGCCTTCTGTTACCAGACTGGCATTTATATGAGCGATTGAGGGAAATCCAAAGCCATGCATGTTTATAGGAAGGGTGGCGATCAATGAATTAGGTCGAAAGGGAAATCCGAGTGCCTCGTGTACCTTCTGGATTAACAAACTATCCAGAGATAATGCGTCAGCCTGTTTGAGAGGTTGAAGTGACATGAGTGCTCAGCATCTGGAGATGACGTTCTGTGCAACGATTTTCCTAATTAGTGTCAGTGGGAGCCGACCAATTATAGTAGGAAAACGAAAAGTGTCAATAAAACCCTTTAGTTCCTCATAACGTGCTGTGGGATCATCAACCTGGGTGCATAGAAAATCTAGGGAATTGCAGATGAGCTCAACCTTGTGGTTAACATTTACCATGGGATTGGTGCCAGTCTCCGTAGAAATGGACATGCATGTGACAGTGGCAGGGGGTGTAAAATCTTTTGGGGGTGCAAGTAAATAGACCCGAGATTTTGACCATTGAGTCATCCATCCATATGCAAATTGGAAGCGCTCCATCGCTAGCGTATTCTGAACAACAGAATCAAGTGATCCAGAAAATATAAAGGAATCATCGGTTGCTTCAACCATTGAGAGTAGAAGTGTGCTGTTTGCATCTGTTAGATGCGGGTCTCCCTTTTGGTGACTCCCAGATGAGATCGTAATAGAGTCTTTATCAACAGATAATTAATCATGAAGATAATATGATCCAAGACTCGTGGTAAATGTAGACTTAAGAGGAGAGGCAGGACCACCCTGCTTATTTAACCCAGATATAACAATAGGGTCCGTGATACCATAAGCAGTCCAAATAAAACAGCGCGTATGTGTTTGCGAGGCGCGATCCAAATCAATAACAGTTTTGGGTAGACCATAGGCCCTAACTGCGTCATAGAATCCTTCAGGTGACAAATAGTCAAAACCTTTCATTTGATCATGCTTAACTGCCCAAATTGTCCGTTTATTACGGTTTGCTCAACATTTAACACCAGACAGAAAGCTCATCAGATCCCTGGTCTGCACTCCTGGTTGGGCAGCGACTTGGGTATCAGGAAGAATCCTCTTTTCGGAGGAATAACAAATAAGACATTGGTTCAACCAAGTCATTGGAGAATTAGCAAGAAAATTAGAAAGCAAGAGTCCTCTCCAATTGGAGAGATCGGTTCGAAGACCTCGTTTGTGAAACATAGTAAGCCACATATCCTTAATATCGCTGGGGAAGCGAGCATTCATGACCTCATAATTGTGCAAATCAACCACCAAGGACAGGGCTTTGTCTGAAAGAGCTTTAATGGTCCATTTTCCCCATCCATCAGGCCCAGGAGTAGGCTGGTGGTTGCCACGATGAAGCATAGCTCGAAAATCAGCAAGAGAAGCCTTACGAGGCCAAATAAAAGGATCTGATGAAACACGTTGGCAGACCTTAGTGACAGAGGGCGATAGTAACCATGGTTTGGGCATGTCAGGGGTTCGACTATGGTCATAGAGCCGCCTGAAGTATTCCTGTGTGGTCTTTTTAACCCCTTCAGGGTTACAGACGAGTCTTTCTGGCTGGTCAAGGTCATTTACAGCCAAGGGAAAGGGAATAAACTCGTCAGTCTGAATAAGCTTCCTCGTTGAACCCCCTTTTAGCGCATTTGTAATGTGTTTGCGGTCCTCTTGTTTAGCTCGACGGATTATCTCCTTTGAGCGTTCAGCAAACAAAGCTTTACTAAGCATTTTCCTTTGAAGAGTGAGGCATTGGAGGAGTGACAGCGATCCGTCAGATTGAGTATGATCAACAGCAGCGCGATTGTAGATTGCCAATGCCCTTGGAGATAGTTGGGTCAAACAGTTTAATTTTTCAAAATGTATGGCACCCCCAATGAGATGAATATCACAAGCTATCCTTCGGATGGCCGGATTTGTGATTCTGGCATCTTGTCTAACATAATGTTTTGTCTTACCAAATATCTGCCCAGCAGTCTTGGTGATGATCTTAGTGAGACCAGCGTAAACCTGCAAGAAGGAGGAGTCATCAAGAATTTTGATAGTGTCAAGACCTTCCTTGTTGACCAAGTCATCAACCACTGTTTGAAAGGTGTCGTACTTCTCCTTTTCTGTCTTAAGGGGAAGTCTAACTCGTGGAGGATGGGCAACTTGACGAAAAAAGGCGGTCATATCACCAGTAAGGTCTTCATGAGATGGCCTAGAAACAGAGTGAGAGATGCATGCTACAATTGCACGGTGATCAGTGTAGGGAATCCAGTCATCACGACGGTCGGCAATGTGGATTTCAGCATCAGTGAGAAATGGTTGCCACATTACCACACGGTCAATGATATTCCCTTCGGGAGAGGTTGAGGGACCACTATGATGACCCTTACATGTCCAATCGGTAAGTCGACTGCGATCAGGATAATCGGACCAAAGGTCATGACCTTTGGTTTCAATAAGAAAACAGAGATATTGTAAACAAGCATCATTACCACCAGAGCGTCGCTCAAATTCGGCTACAGTGGCGTTTAAGTCACCAGCGACCGTCCATGTGGTAGAAGTGGTATTGCAAAGATGTGCCATATCTTTCCAGTAGGACTGTGAAGGCCCATCATCACCAGGGTTCCAGGGTGCATAAGTGCCAATAAAACGGTGGGAATAGCAACGTCCGTCAGACATTAGAACAACAATATCCATAGCAATTACCCTCCCTTTAAGGGAGCTCTGCAAAACCTCAACTCGTTGAGCCACCTGAATATCCCTGTAAACCCCAATGACAATGCCCCATTTAACAGGGTGATGGCTCTCACCCTGCTGACCTGGTTTCTCGAAGATGTGAAAATCATCAGATGGAAGAGAGGTGCTTAGCTTGGACTTAGTCTTAGTCTCCCCTATAACGAAGACATGAGGGCTCCGTGAACGGATGGCTGAGTTTACATTCTGTAGCTTCACAGGATTAACCAAACCATTGGCATTGAGGGCGTAGACTGATAGCGTTGATGACACTGATGGCAAAGGGGTTACCACCTCAGCAACTGAGAGCCAAGAAAGGAAAAGGGCAAAGCCAAAGACAAGAAAAAGGAATGTATTTGAAGGACGAGGGGGTTGCACAGACAATGTCCTACAAGAAATTTTGCGACTACGATGACATTCACTGAAGTCCCTTAGAGAATCTAACACTCCCATAAAGCTACCTGACCAGCAGGAAGGAGGTTTACGAGTTTTCTTCATTGGGAACTCTGGAACACCATCGTCAGTCGCAATTAATGTACTCAGGGAATGAACAGGGAGCTGGCATACCTGGTCAGCTATTCCAGATGTCAGATTGTCGCCATCAACGACCATTGGTGCAGGTTCATGGACATTCTCCTCAAAGCGACGCCATTTTAAGGTGATGGGAGGAGACCTCGGCAGGTTAGAAGGCGAGACAGCAGATGAGGTTGATACAGGCAAGGAAGGGAGAGGCAACTGCTTGGCAGGCCCAATGACTGAAACAGCTTGACCAAGGGCGGTATTTTGGATGAGCCTGAGAAACTCGTTGGACTTGGTCTTGATCTGAGCAGAAACAGATTGCTCCTCTGCCTCGAGCTCTTCAATTGCCTTCTTCAGCTCTCCGTGTTTCAGAGGGTTGCCTTCAAGCAGCAGGCGAGTTTGCAAGGAGAGACGATTGGTCCTCAGGTCTGATAGGTTTCGCGAAAGGCCAGTCTCATGTGACTGAAGGAGAAGAGCGCGGTTGGTGGCAATGACCCGTTCGTCAAGGTTTGAGACAGAGTTGGTCAGGGCAATAAGACTTGCCGAAGCAGTAGCCAGCTGCATCTGGGTGGACTTGTGCATTTGCTCGTTACGAGCTTCCATCTCGTCTATATGCTTGCTAAGCTTGTCAAGCGCGACATTGGCTGATGCTGCGACGCTGTCAACAATCTCCTTCTGAGCAGCTCCACGGCGACCCCATCCACTTGAGTTGGCGCGAAAGAGAAGTTGCGGAGGTTGTAGCTTTGGATAGTTCATGAAGTGAGTTGTAAACCGCCGCTGGGCATCACTGGTAAGAACGGAGCGAGCAGCCGCCCAGGTCGTCATATGGAACATGATGGCACCTGGTTCAAGAGGGTCGGTTCATACCCCAGCAAGGGTGTGTAAAGGCATCGCATCTTCATTGACACTAAAATTCCTAATGAGCCAGCGTTTGAGCACCTCTATCACTTCGTTCACATTGTACTCGCGGGCAACCCCCAAAATAACGAGTTCCAAGGCATGTTCCACCTCTATTTGTCGACCACGCAGGGCTTTAAGGGATAGTCCAGGTAGTGCGGAGATGTTGAAACGATCCATTTTGAGGATATCGTCAACATGCTGTGGCGAGGAGGGCATGAGGGTGACACCGCCGTCATTACTGAAGCGATTGACCACCGTGTACCCCTTGACTTTGTTCATCCAGTCCGATAGCTTCTCAAGCTGCGATTCATCTTTCTGCTTCGAGTCACCGCGCGGGCGGAGGTCTGGAAAGTGAACCCACATCTGTTTGTCTGTTCCGTGGGCTGCAGGACTCCAAACAACCTCCCAGGATTTGTCATGCTGGGTGAGTGCAGACTTCCACAGGTCAAGAAGGTCAGTGCAAGGTTCGTCGGAATTGCCAGGCACAGAGTTGAGTAGATGGGAGTCAAGCAACACATAAGCAGCTGGAGCCCAGTTGCCTCTGATGGAGAAGGGTTTGATGACAAGAGGGATAGTGTCGAGGTCCTCGTCTGACTTCCGAATAAGGTCAATGGCAGTCTGGACAATTTTGACAGGATTGGAACCCCGTTTGCCAGCACTGGGTCCTCAAACCAAAAGTTTGCAGCCTGACAGGAGTAGGATACAGTCATCGGGTTTGTCAACCATGGCACAAAGTGAGGCAGCATCATTGATAGGTGCGTGAGGGGAGAAGATAGGCAGGGCAGCTTTTCGTCGAGGAGTGGTGGGAGGGAGTGGGGCAGTGCTATGATCCGGAGGAGGGTTATTTCCAACCATGACAGAAAAAGGGAAAAACACAAAAGGGGAAATGTTCAAAATAACAAAATATAAATCAAGATCTAAAATGGGTTATGACGACAGAATATGAACAAGATATAACAAGCAAGCGCTAAACGTCAAAAGTTGAACTTTGAGCTCTGAGCTAGGGGATAAAAGGGTTGCAATTCGGGTTACCACTGATCAAATCTATAAAAAAACTTATATCAAATGGATGTGGAAGTGGAAAAATGGTTCGGAAGACATAATAAAAGTTCGGAAGGCAAAAGGAAGTGTGGGCGGGAGAAAAAAGCCAAAATTGGAAAGAAATAAAAAACAGAGGCTGAATTGGTAAAGAGCAGATGGAATAGAAACAGATCAGAGCACAGATTGGTCACCCAGAATGCGGGTGAAAGCAGAGGTTGGCTATACAGCCCAGAGTTACTGCAGAGGCGGAAGCGGAAATGGAACTGGTTACTTGATCCAACGCAGCAGACCAATGGGTCATATTATGCGGGATCAACAAATTATCTGGGAGGCAAACGCAACAGAGGATGGCAACAAGTGCCAGAGATGGAGGGGCCAATTAAAGCAACAGACGGCAACAGACCAATTTAATGGGCGGAAACATGCAGGAGAGAGTGAATTAAGTATGGAAGGGATGCGTTTCGGGTTGGGTCGGGTGATGCGGAACTGGCCAGGTGTTGTGGAAGGGGTCAGAAGAGTGTCGGGAGCAGGAGTGGGACAGAGAGAGGGAAATAAAAGCGGAACGGAGGAGGAATAAATTGTAACAAAAAGCGGAACAAAAGCGGAACAGAAACAGATAAGGTGCAATAAAAGTGCGATAAAAGCGGAATAAAATCGGGACAAAAGCGGAGCGGAATGGAAGAAGTGGAAGGGTCAAAATTAGAACAGATTATAAGCAGTAAAAGAGAATAGGAATGGGTATACAAATTAATCCAGGGCAGCTAGAGTGGACAGTTACTGACCATATGGCCAAATTCTCCACAGCGGAGGCAAAGGCCATTGTCCATGCGACGCTGTCGTTCTTCCGGCTTGAGTCGTCCATCTGGACCAAGGAGGTCCACGATTCGGTTGACAGTAGCAGAACGCGACTCCCGGTAGACGTTCCTGGTGTCCTGATCATCCGATGAATTTTCGGGTGAATTTTCGGAAGGAGCTTCGGAGTGAACTCCAGAGTACTCATCCGAATTTTCAGAAGAGCTTTCGGAAGGATTTTCGGATAGAATTTCGGAATGGACTTCAGAGTCTTCATACGAATTTTCGGAAGAATTTTCTGAATGATCAGAAGGAGGTTCAGAAGAGCTTTCAGAAGGATACTGAGAGGAATGAACTTCGGAGTCCTCATCCGAGTTTTCAGAAGAGTTTTCGGAAAGAATTTCGGAACGATCGGAAGAAGAGTCGGAAGAGTTTTTGGAAGGATCTTCAGAGGGACTTTCGGAAGGACTGTCGGAGTCGGAGGAACTTTCGGAAGTGGACTGGAGGTGAGCGGAAAACAACCTGGTGGTGGGAACAGGGTTCGGAGCGGAAATGGAAGTATCGGAAGGGAAGTTGGGAGTGGATGTGGAAGAAGAGGAACTTGTAGGTTGATGTCGGGAGAGAGCCATCAAGGCTGCACCTATGCCAGCATTGTGTGAAACACGGGGGTCCTGCCAGAGGTGCGCATTTTGTGTGAACGAGTGGCAGTCTGAATATACTGTTACGGGATGGGTTCGGGACGGGTGCGGGTTGCGGAAGGAGCGCGGGAAAAGAGCGGAAGCAGATCAGGAGCAGATCGGAAGAGCTTCGGAGCGGACGGGAAGCAGAAGGACTTGGCTTCAACTCGTGCGTTGCGCCCTCGTGCACACAGGTGTCCTATTTCGGAAAAGCCGATCAGACAGAAAAGGAAACAGGGGGAACCGAA
>Ga0307508_10003545_pt1 | contig 15734 bp, 16 predicted proteins | sample 9_EM_MG_FD_203089 | JGI IMG/M metagenome (GOLD analysis project Ga0307508, IMG submission 203089) | Populus trichocarpa ectomycorrhiza microbial communities from riparian zone in the Pacific Northwest, United States - 9_EM | ecosystem: Host-associated > Plants > Roots > Unclassified | place...
GTTGCTCTTTTTGTGGTGTTTTTTTTTTTCTTTTTTTCTTTTCTTTTTTTTTCAGGATGTCGCCTTTGGGGCCTTTGTTGTGTCTACTAAATGAGACATAATCAATTCCATCATCTATCTTCACTGCTTTGTCTGGATGATAATGAAAAACCTAAATATTACATGATCAATTCTAGCATCCATCTTCACTGCTTTGTCTGGATGATAATGAAAAACCCAATTATTACATGATCAATTCTAGCATCCATTTTCACTGCTTTGTCTAGATGGTAAGGGGATCAAAACTGGCATCAGTATTTTCTGCCCCCTGGTCTATGTCTTTTTTTCTTTTTTCTTTTTGTTTCTTTTAGCCATTTCACCATCATTGGACTTTTTCTTAACCTTCCCCTTTCCTATTGATTCTATCAGTGTCTTCCCAATATCTCTCGTTTGCCCCCAGTGTGGGGTGTGATCCTAGTCAGGGTTGTCATAAGGAAGAAATGCGATCCAGCTCAAATGGGGACTACGAAGGATAAAAGGTTTTTAGAAAAGTGAATGGATGACAAAGACAGTCTTTCCTCATTTCAAAACGCACATTGTTAGGATTGATAAACCTTGTTCTTATCCTAGGAAAATATATGTGATTACAGAGATGGTTAACTAACCATTTATCCATGCAAATTCAAAAATGCTAGTAGAGACAAGGTTTTATCTAAGGGTTAACTTTGGTTTAGTCATCTCTTTACTGGGAAATGCTTAAATTTCATCTTTGAGCGCTTTATGATGCATTTCTTGTAATCATACATAAAATCAGTTCTTTCAAGATAAACAAAATAAGTATCGCAAGATCAATGCGATGAAAGGGTTCTTTACACAAAGAAATCATGGCCAAACTTTACTTTATTGATTTCGGGAGAAAACTGAACACATTTAGACATAATATCTCTTTACAGAGTCGAAATTCACAGGCCTGGCTAGATCTTCTCCATCCATTCTAGATAATTTCAGAGCTCCTCCTGAGAAAGCCTTCTTTACTATATAAGGACCTTCATAATTTAGAGCCCATTTGTTGTGATCTTCTCCTGGTAGAGACAATAGTTTCTTCAGCACTAGATCTCCTTTTTGGAACACACGAGGTCTAACCTTCTTGTCATATGCCTTGGCCATTCTTTTCTGGTAAAGTTGATGATGATAGATTGCGGCTATTTTCTTTTCACTTATCAGGTTTAACTGTTCATATCTCACTTTGACCCATTCAGCCTCTTCTAACTCTAAATCCATCAACACTCTTAATGATGGGATTTCTACTTCTAAAGGCATCACCGCCTCCATTCCATATACCAACGAATATGGCGTGGCTCCGGTCGAGGTTCTTATTGCAATGCGATATGCGTGGAGAGCAAATGGCAACATCTTGTGCCAATCTTTATAGGTGACTACCATTTTTTGAACGATTTTCTTAATGTTCTTATTGGCTGCTTCCACAGCCCCATTCATCTTTGGTCTATATGGTGAGGAATTTGAATGTTTGATCTTCCATTTAGTACAAAGCTCCACTATCATTTTGCCGTTGAAATTCTGTGCATTATCAGTCACTATCTTTTTTGGCAGCCCATAACGACAAATCAAGTCTTTCTCTATGAATCTCTTTACCACTTTTTGAGTCACATGAGCGTATGAACAGGCTTCTACCTATTTTGTAAAATAATCAATGGCTACAAGGATGAATCTATGTCCATTGCTGGCTTTTGGTTAACAGGCCCGATCACATCAATCCCCCACATTGCAAATGGCCAGGGAGATACCAGATTAAACAAAGGGGTCGGAGGTGCATTGACTTTATAACTATGCACTTGACACTTGAGACATGTTCTGACATAGTTGATGCAGTCTTTCTCTAATGTCATCCAGAAATAATCGGCCCTTTGTATTTTTCTTGCCATCATATGTCCGCTAGCTTGGGTTGAGCAAATCCCTTCATGGACCTCTCGCAAAGCCTTTCTAGCATCTGTTGCATTCAAACACCTCAGCAAGGTTCCATCAAATGATCTTTTGTACAGAATCTCTCCATCTAGATAAAAACCTATGGCAAATCTCCTTAGGGTCTTCTTATCCATCTTCGAAGCTCCCTCTGGATATTCCTGCTTTTGCACAAAGTTCTTGATATCATAATACCAAGGCTTCCCATCTATCTCTCCTTCAATCGAGTAACAATAAGCTGGGTTATTTCTAATGTCAACGTGTACTGGCTGCACCCTATGCCCGAGATCAATTGTAGCCATAGCAGCCAATGTAGCCAAAGCATCCGCAAAATGGTTCCCCTCTCTTCCCAGGTGAGTGAACTTTATCTCTTCGAAGTAATCTAATAGTGTGAGCCAAAGTATTCCTGGTAAGGCCTCAACTTTTCTTCCTTGGTTTGCCATTCTCCTTTCACCTGACAAATAATCAACATTGAGTCACCATATACATCCACCTTTCTAATCTTCATCTCTAATGCAGCTTCTAAACTGAGTATATAAGCTTCATATTCAACTGTATTGTTGGTGAATTCAAAGTGCAATTTAACTGAAACTGGATACAGCTTCTGATCATGAGAGATTATCATTGCGCCGACCCCATTACCATATACATTCACTGCTCCGTCAAAAAACATAGTCCACCAATCTGTCTTTTCTTCTTCTTCCTCTATTACTAATAAATTTTCATCCGGAAAATCAAAATCCAGCGGTTCGTAATCTTCAACAGCATTATCAGCTAAATGGTCAGCAATTACGCTCCCCTTCACAGCTTTTCGTGTCATGTACACTATGTCATACTCTGACAATAAAACCTGCCACCTTGCAATTCGGCTGGAGAGATAGGGTTTGTTACATATGTACCTCAATGGATCCACTTTTGAAATCAACCAAGTGGTGTGATATAACATATAATATCGTAATCTTTTTGCCACCCATCCCAATGCACAACATAGTTTCTCTATTACCGTGTATCTAGACTCACATTCAGTGAACTTCTTACTCAGGTAATAGATAACCCTTTCTTTCCTCCCTGTTTCATCATGCTACCCCAGTACACATCCCATAGCTGTCGCTGTCATCGTCAGATACAAAATTAAAGGCCTTCCTGACACAGGAGGAACAAGTAAAGGCGGACTTTGCAAATAGCGCTTGATTTTATTGAATGCCTCCTCACACTCCTCATTCCAAGTTCTCGGATTCTTTTTCATGAGCAGTCGGAAGATAGGTTCACATGTGGTAATTAGTTGAGCTATAAATTTGGCAATATAGTTCAACCTCCCCAAGAATCCCCTCACCTCTTTCTCTGACTTTGGGGTTGGCATGGATTGGATGGCTTTTGCTTTATCGGGATCCACCTCTATACCTTTACCATTGACTAAAAATCTTAGCAGCTTGCCGGACTTAACCCCAAACGAACATTTTACAGGGTTGAGCCTTAGTTCATACTTTCTCAATCTCTCAAATAACTTCCTCAACACCTTAACATGATTTTCCCCCTCTTTTGACTTGGCAATCATATCATCTACATACACCTCGATTTCTTTGTGCATCATATCATGGAATAGAGTCACCATGGCTCTCGGATAGGTGGCCCCTGTGTTTTTTAAACCGAACAGTATAACCTTGTAGCAGTAAGTTCCCCAAGGAGTGATAAAAGTTGTTTTTGCCTTGTCTTCTAGAGCCATCTTTATCTGATTATATCCTGAGAAACCATCCATAAAGGAATATGTGGAACTACGGGCAACATTGTCAACTAAAATGTCTATGTGGGGCAGTGGAAAATCATCTTTGGGGCTAGCTTTGTTCAAATTCTGGAAGTCCACGCAAACTCTAATCTTCACTTCCTTCTTAGGTACGACAACAATGTTGGACACCCATTACGGGTATTTAACAACCTCTAGGAATCCAGCATTCCATTGTTTCTCGAGTTTTGCTTTCACTTTGATCCATGTATCCGGGTGTGCTCTTCTCAACTTCTGCTTGACTGGTTTACAACCTTCCTCTAATGGGATCTTGTGTACCACGATATTTGTGTTCAATCCAGGCATATCCTCGTAAGACCAAGCAAAAACATCTGTATACTCATGTAGTATAGCAATTAACTCCACCCTTTGCTTAGGCGTGATCAAGGTCCCTATTTTCAATTCTTTTTTAGACTGATCATTACCCATATTTATGGTTTCACGTTCTTCGGCAGCAGGTTCCCAGGTTTTTTCATGTTGCTCTATTAGCTTTGTGAATTCTTTGATATTGCTTTCCTCCCATTCTTCTTCTTCCATCATGGTCATATGTTTGTTAAAGTTTGGCCATTCATTATTAATGTTAAATGTATGTGATGTTGTGGAAGATCCGCTTTCAGGATTCCTAAAAGTGGAAAATGTTTGATGTAAAAGTAAGCATACAAAAAAAAGACAGATGAATGTAGAGAAAAACGTGATCTCATTGATTTGGAAAGTGGGCTCAATGACAAAGACAAAATCTAGCTGATATCATGAGCCTTGATTATCAACCAGAAAGACAAAAGCAAATAAAACAACGACAGAGGCATGTGAAGGTAAACAAAGTGGGTTTACATTTTAAACACTACCAGGGCTTCTTGGGTCACCCAGTTTTGAAACTTTTCACCTTCAGCCAGCCTTCGCACAAAAGTCTTGGTGGGGAGTTCTTCTAGAATATGAGCAGTCAGTTGTGGTAGCACTTCATCTTCCCTTTCCACTACTGTTGTCGTGTCACTTCCTTCCACCTTATCTTCCTCCATGGTGTTGATGCTCATAGTTACCAACCTCTGAACAACGTCTTCTGCTCTGTTATCTGGTTGCATCACATATGCTGCTCCCATCAGGGGAGGGATTTCCAGTTTTTCTTCTTCAGGCTCCCTTCCCTCGATTCTAGCCATTCTTTGTTCTCTTCGTCTATCGGCAGTCCAACGATGATCCTCCTTCTTAGGCTTATATCCTATCCCAAATCTTTGGTCCGCACATCTTATCTTGATTGGCTTAATCCTTTTTGGTATTCCAGTGATAGGGTCATACTGGAATGAGATTCCATGTTCCAAGAAGCATTTAGCTGCCATCCTTGCTGCTTCTGAAATCCTCAGCTTTCTTAACACTGTGCTTTCAGGTACCCACTCAGTGTTTACAATCTCAAAGGCATGGAGATTCTCACCCGTGCAATCCTCTGCCTCAAGGAAAGGTATGGCCATATTCTTTACCATGGAGATTGTTTCCTCTGCTTTGACGGTTACTAACATCCCGTTAATGATATATTTCAAACACTGGTGTAATGATGAAGTTACCGCCCCAGCCGCATGAATCCAAGGCCTTCCCAGCAACATACTATAGGAAGGGTGGATATCCATAACTTGGAGTGCCACTAAGAACATTTGTGGTCCCACATATAGATCTACCTCCAAAGTCCCAATGATTGGTCTAGGCAAGCCATCATATGCTCTTGCCATCATGGTACTAGGCTTCATATGAGATTCATCGACTGGCATTTCTTTCAGCATATGTTTTGGCAATACGTTAAGAGCCGAGCCGTTATCGATGAGTACCTTTCCAATAAGGCAATCGTTGCATTTCACGGTGATATACAAAGGTTTGTTATGCCTAGTTCCTTCAGCATCTAATTCATTAGCCATGAAGAATAGGCAATTAGAAGCGTGGATCCTCCCCACCAGGTGCTCCATGGTTTTTTGTTCATTGTCCTGGGTACATATGCCTCATTCAATACCTTTTGCAAGGCATTTCGATTCGAATCTGAGCTTAGTATCAAGGACATAAGGGATATCCTCGCTGGAGTCTTTCTGAGTTGATCTACTATGTAGGACTCACTGTGCTTTATCAACTTCAGAAATTCATTTGAATCATCTTCCGTTACTAGCTTATTCACCTCCATTTCTTTGTCAAGATCCACCACTTCCTTGCCTTTAACTCTCTTCAACTCCTTGGGCGTAAAACAACAGCCACTCCGCGTTAGCCCACTGATCTCAGTATGAAATAAAGGGAGGGGGGCTTAAATATTCGAGGTATAACCATAATTATATGGCATTGCACTGTGATCTTTTTTTGTAAATGAAGGTTTAGTCAGGATCAGCTTTGGTAACCCATTAGCTGTAGTTTGAACTCTATATACCTCTGACGGTTTATCTCGGCCTTCCATCATACTCACCTCCTGGTTGCCCCCCATGGTTTCAAGTCTCAATTCTCCCATGATTAGCATCTTCGCAACCTTCTGGCAAAACTTGATATAATCCCCGATATGATGTCCCTCCATTCCGTGGAACTCACAATAGTTCGCCCTTCCCAACTGATATTTAGTGTTCATGTTTAGGAATCCTGATTGTAACAACATGTCGTACAACCTTTTCATGGATACCTTCAACACATGGTTTTGATTGTCAACCTCTATCATGCCCACTCCCGAATTACCAGCAGCATGTTTAGGCAATGGACTTGAATTGACGTTGGGCGCATCTTCGAAAGATACCCACTCTATTTTGATGAGTTCTAGCAACTTCCTTTTAAAAGCATAGCAAGTTTCAATTGTGTGGCTAGGATTGCCGGTATGGTATTTGCAAGCTAATTATGGCTTGTACCATATTGGAAAGGGTGGTTGGATGGGTGGTAGAAGGATTGGAGTTATTTGCCCAATGCTCAACAATTTAGCGTATGAATCTTTTAAAGGCATTGGTAGTGGAGGTCACTGCTCAGAGGCATATCTTGTATATGAATTTTGGTAGTTGTTTTGGCTGTTTGGTGGGTGACTTATTCGGTTGGTTAAATTTGGGTGCAAGGGTTTGGTAAAGTTTATGTTGGTGAATTGAGGGGTAGGCATTTGTGAGTTTGGGTGATTTACTTTTTTGCCTTTATACCCTCCTTCTAAATTGTTAACATCCCCTTCTTTTTTTCTTTCCAGAATAACCCTTTTTTTCCAGAGGCTCTGGTATGCGTCCGGCTTTAATGCCTTGCTCTATCCTCTCTGCTATGCGTACCGCATCATAAAAATATTGAGATGAGTTGCCCATTAAATGCTCATAGTAAGGTGCTTTAAAAGTATTGGCGAATAAAGTCACCATCTCTGTTTCGATTAAAGGGGGTTGGACATGTGTCGCCTCGTCCCTCCATCTCTGTGCATACACCCTGACTGACTCTTGGCTTCTCTTTTCCATCGACATCAGGCTTGTTCGGTCTGGAGCTATTTCCAAGTTGAATTTGTACTGTTTGAGGAAAGCTTCTACCAAATCTTTCCATTTCTTAATTTTAACAGTTTCCAACCGCATATACCAGCTTGAAGCAGAGCCTGATAGACTATCTTGAAAAAAATAGATCAGCATTTTATCATCATGGATTACTTCAGCCATCTTGTTGCAGTAAGATCGAAGGTGCGTGTTTGGGCACTCCAGGCCTGTATATTTGGTGAATTCTGGGACCCTGAAATCTTTTGGTACCACAATATTTGGTACCAAACACACCTCAGCTGCTCGCATTGGGTCGAACCAATCATTTCCTTCTAAGCTCTCAACCATTCTTCTAATGCGGATATCTTATCCTGGCTTATGAAACCGCTGGACCTACTTTCAGAAGGCCCATCCGCTATTAAATCCACGGTGGGTGGTGTGTGAGCTGACCAGATAGGGATGGCTGGCACAGAATGTTGTTCTGCTACTGAATCTGCCCCCAGAATCGGAGATGCTGTGGGAATGCGAGACGCGGGTGAACCTGTAGCTAGCTGGGCGGATGTTCCCTCCCCACTTTTTGCTTTTAGCAGTTGTTCAAGCAGATTAGTCATCCATGACACTTCATTTTTCACTGACTCTAGTTCGCTCTGGTAGCGGGATTCTAGTAGAGCCCTTTCTTCATGTTTCATTCTTGTTCTGAGTCTGGTGTAATGGACCTTGGGTGGGGGACCTGTGTTTCACTGGCGTATACAAATGACATATTATAAACAGATGTATGATGAAACTAAGATGCATATGTGATGAGTATTTTTTTTTTAATGAATTGATTCATGACTTTCGTAATCCTTTAAGCAAGATTTTCTTTGCCAAACTGATTGCTGTAAAAGAGTATTTGCCAAGTTCTTTATCAGATTTGAATACCAGAACTCATCGAGAAAGAAAAATAGGTTATGACCTTTTTATAACTAAACGGAGTTTGTACAAAAAGTTTACAACATAACAATAGCCTTAATACATTGCTACTCTAAAAGGCATTTCCCTTATTGGCTAAATCTTCAATAAAGGAAGTGAGAGCCCCCAGGTATTCTCGATACTTTGTAGCACTATTTCCAACTTAGGAGGCTTGTTGTTGCATCCTCTTAGCATAACAGGCCACTTGCTCGACGTGTTTCATCATATGTCTTAGTTTGTTATGCAACAAAGTGTTATTTGTGATTATCACTTCATTGCTGGCTCCTAAAGCTTCATTGCTTCTTTCCAATGTTCGGACCATTGTCTCTAACATTGCTAACTTAGCCTTGGCTCTTTGTAGTTCTTCTCTTTCGATGTCTAGCTCGGCGATTTTGGAGTTCATTTGAACTGCAAAGTTGTCAATATATTCTTGACATTCCTGGTGCTCTTGCTTCAGCTCATGTAACTCTTCCTCTATTTCACCGTAATGACTTCTCAACCCCTCTTCTTGTATCTCTAGCTCAGATTGTAGAATCATTATCTGTTCTTTTGAATACTCGGCCCTTTTTCTGGTAATCTCTCATATCAGCCTTGGCAGCCTTTCTTATACTTCTCTCTTCCTCTAACTGTACCATATATTGGGCATACGTTCTTCTTTCTTCTTCTATGTCAAGGTTGGCCTGCCGATTCTTTTCTTTCTTAGTTTCCATCTTTCTTAAAAAACTGCTCCTTTCTCTCTTCAAGGAATCCAACATCTCTTTATCAGCATTTATCTTGCCTTTCGCTGATTTCTTGATCTTGGCCAACTCTTTTTCTGTGAGACCATTTTTGTGAACCAGTTTATCATTTTCAGTTATGTGATCCTTCAACTCATCCTGGATCCTTTTGGCTATTGCTTCAGCTGTTTCTGCCCTTTTCTGACATTGTTGGAAAGATGTTAATTACTCCTCTTTATCTTCCAATTGTTGGTTTAAGCAATTCCTCATTGTATTTTCTTCCTCCAATTGTTTTTCCAGGATTTGCTGTTGCCTTTTGCTTTTGCTGAGATCTGTGCCACATCTTTCCAACTGTCTTCTTAGCTCTTCCTCATTATCAGTCCTTTTTCTTTTTGGTTGCTCTAGTGTTGACTCCGGATGTTCAGGTGTTGAGGACTCTATTACCCCATAAAGCTTTCCATTTCTCCAAACTGCATAATTCTGACTTACAGATGATTCAAACCTGCTACCTTCTTCCTTTTTCACCAGTAAGGGCCTTTCCCAATCTTGTCGAATGAGTCCCATTTCTTTGAGGTATGGTTAATGTTTGAATAAACCAATGAAATTTGCTAAACCCAAAGTTCTTTGGTGTGTACTGCATTCCACCCAACTGTCTTGTTACTAGTGTTGGGGCATAACTGATGTATCCAGTTACACCAATTAGGGGAACCCATACCTTGCTTCCACAACTCATTGTGCAGACTGTGTTGTTCATCCACAGTGCTTTCCATTTGAAGTTGCTTTGTAGTAATGCAGTATAATTCTTTATCCATGCTTTCTCATCCCAATGTCTCCAAGTCTCCTCCATTGTAACTTTCAGTGGTCGAAGGTCAAACCACCAGAAGTTGTTGAAGATGTCCCTTGGTGTCTCAATATGACTGATAATCCATAAATATAATATAGGGACGCAACATCTCATTGCTCCCTTGCCATTCATTTTGCAATGGTTGAGTGACAACATGGTTTCAGCCAAAATTGCTGAAGAAGGATTGATCCGGTCATGCTCATATTCTAAGAAAACACTTACGGCTTCCAAACTGATGACCCCAATTTCAGATGGAAATAATACAAGGCCAAAAATGGCGAAAGCCACCAACCTATATCGTTCATCTCCCAATCTGCCTTCCTCGACATTCTTCTTCATCCTGGCTTCAATGACCTTCCATTTGAAACCCCCATTAGCTATTCTGCATTAACTAATCTTTCCCAGGCCTAATAATAACTTTACCACCTCCGCGGCTGTGCCTTCAAAATTTCGTCTGAGGTAAATTTTGTGGCTGTTATTTGGAAAATCCAGGATCCTCTCATATTCCTCCAAGGTAGGTGTCATATCTATGTTCCCAAAAGCAAAACATCGATAACTAGGATCCCAAAAGGTCACTAGGGCTTTGATTGCTGCTGTTTGTAGGGGTAATCTCATTAATTGTGCAATTCTCCCATATCGCCTTTCGAAAAGAGTATCGTCAACATATCCCATAATGGACCACAATTTCTCCAAGTCATTGATTGTGTGATTTATCTTGGTAATCTCGGGCAATTTACTGATATTGATTCTTGGACATTTTCCTTCAGCTACCGGAGTCAGCTCAGATTCTTGCCCAAACTTGTGAAAAGATTGATACTCAGTCATGATTTCAGTCCAACCTGCAGTGATGATTTTTTTACATGAATAAATGCAAATGACAGCAAAGTAATATATATCCTAAGGTCGAGTTCTAATCATTATGTGAGACAAAAGGTAGGTTTTTCTACCTAGTCTCAAAAAAGGATCTCATATCTGTCCAGTGACGGCCTTCGTAAAGGCAGTATGGGGGCGTTGCAAAGAACAGCTAAGGCACGTATGCCTGTCATTACCAAGCAGGCACTCAGATATGAGTTGGGTGTTTCATGCATCTGAACCCGACCAATAGTCATAGGGCAGATCACTAATTCCCCACTTAACTTAGAAGCTTGTGTGTGTGTTTTTAAAAAATTAAAGCACGTGATGTCATGAACTGATATGTACAGAAATTAAAGCGTGTAAGAAAATAAATACATATTAACAGAAAACACACAAATAAGACAACTCAACTATCAGACAAAAACAATGCTTAGTCCACAAACTCCCTAGTGGAGTCGCCATTCTGTCACACATGTGCGGCGTCGCGACGATCATCTACCCACAAAAAAATTATATATGTGAATCTATCTGGCAAATATTGAGAGACAAGGAATTCTTGTCTCTTACCAATAAAATATGGACTAGGAGTCGCCACCTAGTATTTTGGTTACTAGAAACCCTAACTGGTCTCAGAGACGGGGTACGGAGACTGGTTGCGTAAAGGAAAGGTATTAGCACCCCAAATATGTCCTACCTAAGGTAAGTTGCGTTGTTTTATGGTCTGATAAAAAATCTAAGCAAATTATTAAAAAAAAGCTTTTTAATACTGGGAATACGTTTTACATATAAATTCGTAATTCCTGGTATTAAAACCAAACAAAAATATTTTTTGATGTTTTTTGAAATATTGGTCAATGTTCTCTTGACTTTAATAAACTGGTTATTAAAGCCAAAATGCATGCTAAAACATTTCTTTGGTGTATGATAAAAAATAAGAATGATTTTTTAGCTTTGAGACACTTGGTCGTATGCACAAAAAATTTTCTTTTTATTTTTTTTTAGTTGACGAAAACCGGGTATTGTAATACCCGATTTGTATTGTTACGGTGTACTTAATGGGAATGGGCCAGCACGGCCCAACCTAAAGAAAATGAAATGGGCCGGCACCGGCCCACCATAAAGAAAATGGGTCGGCACCGGCCCATCATGCAAAATGGGCCAACACCAGCCCAAAAGATTATAATTGGCTCGTTACTGTGCACAGCACAGTAACCAGCCAATTATTCATTTGCTGCAGAACGTGAATTGCTCACGTTCTGCATGCAAATGAAAGGAAAATAAAAGACGGAGCAGAGAAGGAGGGAAGATTACCTGGCATGAAGAGGCGTGGCTGTTGTCGTCTGCGGTGGCGGAGACGGCGGCTGGACCCGATGGCGCTGCTTCACTGATGCTTCTCCTCTGCTTTTTTTCTCTTTTTCCTCTGTTTTTTTTTTGTTTCGCTCTTTCTTCTTTTTTTCTTCTTCTTCTTTTCTCCTCCTCTCGGTTTTCCTTCTCTTCTTCTCTCTGTTCCTCTGTTTTCTTCTTCTTCTTCTTTTTCTCTCGTGCTCTGTTTTTTTTTCCTTTCTCTTATTCTTTATTTCTGTTCTCTCTCTCCCTCCTCTTCTATTGTTTTTCGTCCTCGTGTGTCTTCTTTCTCCCCTGTATTTAGAGGGGAGAAAGGAGACCTACACCCCTGCCCAGTCAATGGCGTAGGGGTGTAGGGTGGACGGGGCGGCCACTGTTCAGCCGCCCCTCTACCACCCTAGGGACACCTCTCCTCCCTAACTCTAACACGTGGAAAGCTGTGCAGGTGGAGGGTCCTTGGTCGACATCTTTTTGGGTTATCAGGGGAAGGGAAGTCGGTGAGAAACAGGGGAAGAAAAAATATTCTTCTTCCCCTGCTTCACGCGTCCAGGGGAAGAAGAAGACCCACAGTGCCTTCAAAACGGCACCGTTTTGGCCCTTTTTTTTAAAATGAACAGTAGATGAAACGGCGCCGTTTTGGACAAAACACGTCGTTTCATTTAACAGAAATGGCACCAAAAACGTGTCAGAAGTCCAAATCAGTCCTCAATTTGTGATTTGTTCAATCAAGTCCTCAATTGCAATTTTGATTTTAAAAATCAATTAAATTGCATCCCTGCCAAATTCAATCGTTGGCCTTGAAGTTGGCCGCCTTTTCCAAATTGGTCTTTGTTCTCGAATTAGTGCAATTTGACCCTCAATTGAGCAATAAACTTCTAATTTCTTCAATTTGACCTCTGATCCGGTTTTAATTACAGCCCCTCTATTTACGCGTCTTTTCCAATTTGGTCCTTGGTTTCTGATTTCTTCAATTAAGTCCTTAATTGGCCATCAAACTTCAATATTTATGTAATTAAGCCCCTGATTTGACCAAATTAACTCTCAAAAATTATAATTTGACCCCAGAACTTTAATTTCTTCCAATTAAAGCCCAAATTAACTCCAAAATCAATTTTTCTTGCAATCAAACTCTCCATAAATTCAATTAAACTTTCAATAACATTTAATTAAGCCCATAAACATCTGATTTTGGACTTTTCTTCCTCAAATTGAATTTTCTTCATCAACAGGGCTCTCATCGGTTAATAAAATACTGTTAAATTTTCAATCCTTGTATTTTTGAACCTCAATCATTTTTTGACCATTTTCTAGACGCTTTGACATCCTTTTTTCACTGCTATTATTTTTTATTTTTCTTCCGAATATGTTTTTTATTTTCTTGCAGAGGACCCAAAAAAAGATAACAACAATTAATAATCGAAAAACAGCTTCGAGAAATGAATTGAAGACAAATCTGGAAGTCACAATTGATTGAAAAGACAAGGTCATGTAATTACGACCTGACCATTTTAAATTACATTTGTATTAAAAACTACAAAATGCAAACCCACCCAACCCCACCAAATATAAGAAGAAAATCAAAAGGGGTAAATGCAGAAAAAAGAAAATACACAAATGCAACTGATTACTAATTAACACAATCGTGCCTGCAAGAGTATACAAAATAATTGATTATATAATTGAGGCGGCTTTTATTGGTCCCCATGAAGCGCGGAAGAGATCCAATCTGAGGCTGCTATGTGAGTGTCCTCTTCAATACGTGGAGAAAGTGATAGTGGAGTTATCGCAACCTAGTGTTCCAAGAGAAAATAAAGGCAATAAGCAGCCGCACTAAAATGAAATGTAGTCAAAGTTCTGCAAGTTTTAGTACTTAAATTACAAGTTAACGGAGTTTAATTAGCCTTCCCATAGCATTTTGAACAATTTAAGGCCCAGAGATTTGTTTTAGTCCTTGTTCTGCACAAGCCCTCAACTTAAGTACAGACACATTGGCAGTTCGCCATGTTTGGTGCTAGGTTATAATGCCAAGGGTCAGCCATTATTTGCAAACAAAAAAACGAAAAACAATATTTTAGCCATACCAATCACAACTTTCATTGTGATGATGGCTCCCATAGCCTCAAGATCACAGTCAGACCTATAGCTTCCGTTCAAAAACACAAGGAACAATTATATATGTCGAGGGCTCATCAACCCAATGCCTTGTGAGATTCCAATTGATACTTGTATAACTTCTAGATGAGCAAAAAACATGCATTGTCCTCAATGTGGAAAATACAACATTTTAACTTACAAATCCATTTTCAACTGCTCTGAAATCCAGATCCTCATCTGTATCCTCCAGCTCCTTGTCCAAAAACTGAAAAATACATTAAACCAGTGCTGAAATCATAACCGCATTCATTTATTGAAATCTAGCCATAAAAAGTAAGTTTAGTTTAACATTGACTATACTGAATTCTAAAGCTAAATTTATTTCTTTAAACTTCCTAAATTCTAGCTGCAAAATAAGCCATTAAAAATTATTCTTGTCACAATTAAAAGCCATCAAAATTGTTGTTGAAAGCATGTTGGTAGTTAGGATTTTCTTGACCTCCATTCGAAAATACTTCTTCACCCGATTGCTATCAGATTTTCCACCGGCCCCAACTGATTCAATCTCTAACATGTTCTTCCTTTGTGTGGTCAAACGGCGAGCTGCACCCTGAGAAGATACAATGCCATGAAAAAAAAAATGCATGGGAGTGTTCTTTACGAAAGAAGTTACAGAGAGAAAAATGAAGCAATAAGTTCTTTTACAATAGATACTCACAGCAGCAGAGGCATCTCTACTAAGCTGTGCAAGCTGGAGGCCAAGACTTTGTTGATTAGACATGAAATGTCCAGCCGAAGGATGCCGATTAGCTGAAACAGCTTGCCAGCTAGGTGAGGATCTCCACATACTTCTCTTAGTTAGTTTGAAGCCCTGCCAAGTAAAAAGAAAAGGAAAGAGAAAACAAAGAGGATCTGCTTAGAGAGATATCTAACAGAACTTACATACAACAGAAAAGAATATATAGTTCTGGTGCTCGAACAGAGCAGGTGAACTTCTACCATAGGTTCATCCTAGGGTAGTTGTCGAAGCTATACATCATAAAACATCCTGCCCAGTGATGGGAGAATCGTTTTTTCTTTGGGGGCCACTATTAAAACGCTTACCTGAAAATCATAATCAATGTTCCAATAACCAATATATAATGACCGCAGATCCTAATCATGATTCAACCAATATTGTGTGCCCTTGCCTTACTGTTGGGATGACAAATAATTCCTCCAGAACCAACCTCCAATTGACAGCAGGAAAAAGAATAATAAGATCTTTAAACCATCCTATATACTCTTTGAAACCTTCATAAGTAGGAATTTTGCAATAATTACCAAGTTCTTAATAATAGAAACTCAACTAATGAAATATAAACAACTGAAATTTAAGAAGTGGAGTTTCTGTGACAATCTAGGAAAACCAAAATGTTGATCAAGTAAACCCATTTATGCAGCTCGGAAACAGTAGTCAGGCTAGGACACAATGTGGGTGAATTTCTAAAACCACCCACTATTTATGACTTCGACCAACAACATCTCATGTTGACATTCAACAGGTATCATTTCTAGTAGTTGTTGACAATGTGTTAACTTTTAAGTACCTTAGATGGTATCTACTGTGGGAAAACTTCAGCATCCACCCAAACCTATCTCCTCTTCTTAAAACCCAATGAAATTGTCTGAAGGCAAATTCCTACAATGACATTAAAACTCCCCAAAAAATCTTCTCCACGTGAATATGGCTCCAATCATACAGCATCCATTAA
>Ga0307508_10003546_pt1 | contig 15729 bp, 19 predicted proteins | sample 9_EM_MG_FD_203089 | JGI IMG/M metagenome (GOLD analysis project Ga0307508, IMG submission 203089) | Populus trichocarpa ectomycorrhiza microbial communities from riparian zone in the Pacific Northwest, United States - 9_EM | ecosystem: Host-associated > Plants > Roots > Unclassified | place...
CTAAATCGTCCATCAGTGAGGCACGCGACGTCATTGCCCAGTCCAGCGCCCATTATCAAACTAGTAGGTTTCAGCATTTCCGGCATCCCTAAAAATTAATTCAAGGTGAAAATGGGTAGGGATCGTTTCGATGAGGAAAGTCACCTGGACCGCCCTTTGGTCCCAAGTAGCGCAATACCGCAACAGCTTTCTCTCCCTGTTTGAAAACTCCGTTCTCCACGGCTGCCGTGAATGCATCCTCGCCATCGAATACCCGAGCGACACCTGTGAACTGGAGGCCCTCTTTGCCAGTGATCTTAGAAACGGCACCACCAGGAGCTAAGTTCCCACGAAGAATACTGGCGGCGAGAGTGAGACGCTGTGGTGTCGACATTTGTGTCGGGTACGAATGGGGCATACCGGATATGACCTGTGGACTTGATCGGATTGCTCAAAGGCCGAATGACGTCCTGCTCAGTTTCAGATAATTCGCCGTATTTCGCGGTCCATCTATCTAAATTCTCGCCAAGGGATCTCCCGGTGACAGTGAGTGGATTTCCATCGATGAGATTGTGCTTCAGTAGGTATGCCAGAACCTCTGGTTCGTCGTAGCCGCAAAACATCAAGTTAGTGGAAATGTGTTTGATGTGAGAACAAAACAGCGTACTTGGTATACCGCCGAGCTTGTAGACGTGTTCCATAACATATTTCCCACTAGGTTTAAGGTCGGCAAGGAAAGGGACGCGATCCGAGACAGCTTGGAAGTCGTCAATGGTCAATTTTATGCCCACCGAATGCGCTATGGCAAGAAGGTGCAACACGGCGTTCGTAGATCCCCCTAAAACCATCGTTAACACCTGAACGACTATGCGTTAGGCCCAAATCCAAGATTCAAGTGTAAGTCTTGTACCATAGCGTTTTCAAAAGACGTCCGTGTCATAATGTCCCTCGGTTTTAGATCTTTCTCTAAGAGATTGCGCACAACCGATCCTACACTCGTGCATTCATCCAGTTTATCCTTTTCCTCGGCCGGGAATGAGGAAGAGCCCGGGAGCGTCATACCTAGTGCCTCGGCGGCACTAGCCATGGTGTTTGCGGTGTACATCTGGCAGTCGAAATGCTGAATGAACATAGGAACTTGAAACATGAGGCTTCATGCATAGCTTACACCACCACATGCTCCAGGCCCAGGGCAGGCATGTCGAATTGTATCAGCGCGATATTTTTCGGCAGTATCTGTACGACCGTCTTGTAGGTATTTGCCATACGCTTGGAAGGCGGAGACGATATCGAGCTGTGGTTGGCCCTCGCAAGAGCCTGGGCGGATTGTTCCGCCATAGACCATCAGGCCTGGACGGTTAAGTCGCCCCACTGATTGTCAGAGCAGTTTACGCAAATCATTGAGATCCTGCAATAAGGCGTAATAGGGCCAATTCAACGTACGAGCCATGAGAACACCAGGCATGTTCTTGTCGCATCCCGGCACTACAACCATTCCATCCAGCCAGTGCCCCCCGGCAGCGGTCTCCACAGCGTCGGCGATGAGGTCGCGCGATTGGAGTGAATACGACATTCCTCTTGTTCCCATACTAATGCCGTCCGACACTCCCACTGTGCCAAACTGATACGCTGTAAGATCAGCGTCAACAAGAGATCGTTTTATGTGCTTTCCAAGCGTGAGCAAATGTTTGTTGCATCTGGTCCGTTTTGCACAATGAATTCCAGAAACGTTATCATATTGTGTTAACTCACGGGTTTCCTTCGTACCTATAATGCGCTTCATATATAAATTGGTACAAAAAATCGATTGTGTGGCATCAACGAACCAGACGCTTGCTACGCCGACCATAGCTTTGTTAAGGTCAGATGTTTGCTCTATTCCATCTGTAGCATACAGCATCGCCTAGGTATGATTTATCATTGGAGTCCATCAGCCGTAAATCCATTATTCTGATGAAGGAGGCTAAGGATAACAAACAAGAAAGCGCACCTGACTGGCCCCCTGGTCTTTAGGTTGAGTCACTGTTTTGCTATAACGATTCATGATCACCTCTCCATCTTTCCGCAGAAAACGCGTTGTGGAGAGGGATCGCGCGTTATGGTACACGACACGCGCTGTCTTTCGTGAATGCATCGCGAAGCAAACGCGACAAGCAATTTTCAGAATTTTCAGCCAGTGACAACGGTCGAGTATGTCGCTCCCGAGTTTTTCGAGATACTCGAAGTATACGGTTCAGAACACAAAACGATCTCCTGAATCACAACAAGTAGCCCAGATATCCTTTGTGTGTTGTTGGACGTCAAGGCGCTTGTCCAAAGCCGGCAATGTTCCCTAATCGACCTCGACCATAACAAGTAACGCCCTCTAAGTAAATTACAGTTCGGCGAGGCCCATCAAAGACCAGGTAAACTGTATGATAACTACACAATTGACACACTTTCAGCACTAATCCACATCTCCTCATACCCTAACTCTCTGGTCTTCTTGGGGTGATGAATTTTCGGGTGTCTCAGCCTTGCAATACGCATCCCCGACCCCCTCCAGGCCCCATGCTCCCCCGATCCAATCTTATTGGTTACTAGTCAAGTCCCTGGAACCTCATACTTATCCTCTTCTTTGATTGGCAGCACCCATCCGAGTGGTCGAGTCTCAGCATTATAACCAAGACGGAGACGAATTGCATGCATGTCATCTGTACAGACAAATGAAACACACCAGCCATACGGAAATCCCCCTCAGTCACAATCTTCCGTGTTGCCGCCTTTCCTCTCGTATCGTTCTGCCGCCGAGCAACGTCTAACAGAAAATTCGCAACGCCTTGCTGGACGGACGTCCGCCTATGATTATGGTTACCATAATTCCGCAGTAGAGGCGCCGGCATCGTCATATCCCAGCCAGAGCACCGATTGGCCGACAACTCATAGCGATGACGTGCAGCCACACCGTTACCCTTACAGTCCCCAACGTCACGGGGGATCGTACGGGGGTCAGGGCTGGCAAGATGTCGTGCAGCCATTCACTTCCAGCCAATATCAAGCCGGACCTTATGCATTTCCCCAAGGATACATTCCAATTTCGCATGAGCGGACCAGCGGTTCTGCCGCGGAGCGACGTGTTGAGCCTGATTCACCTGAACCAATCACGCGGGGCCCTACAGATTTTCGATCCATGCGTGATTATTCGCATCCGACTCCGTTATCGACTGTTCCATACCTTTACCAAGAGAATGATTCCAGTGGAGGCCACGATACTGTATCTCACACGAGGAACGATGAGGTCGACGCGCATCACTACTCGCATTATAATTCCAGGCCAAACTACAGTAGAGTGTCTGCGGCAATCCATCGCCTTCAAGTACTAGGCTCATCCCAGTCAGCTCCGCCTCTGTTGTCTGACAGCTTTCAACATACACTGGCACCACAGCAATTCCAGCAGGAAGAGAGTGTGGGAGTTGCTCCGATTGCTCCGATGTCATCAACTGACACACCAGATGTTAGAACAATCCGTTCCCCCACGTCGGAACGCTTGCCACCGAGTATGGAGCCCTTGTCGCCGGTCTGGGAATTTGGCCCACACGATCCCGGCGACACGGCAGTCCAGGATAAAGACAGAAGAAGGCAAAGTGATGATGACGGGGAGTACGTAGAAAGTCCCGAGAGACGCAGAACTGACGAGCAGGAGCCCTGGCATGAGGAGAAGAAGAAAATTGTGATGGCGTGCCATTTTTGTCGTCGTAAGTGCAACTCGTTCCTGCTCCTTATAATTTCGTCGCACTGGTCAAATAACCTGTGGAAGCAAATCTGATCGTGATGATGAATAAGGTCGTAAACTTCGTTGCTCCGGTGAACAGCCATGCGGAAATTGTGCAAAGCGATCTATGGCTTGCGAATATGACGACACAGTGAAGCGACGAGGCAAGGGCAAGAAGACTTTACGGAAAGCATCATTCCGTAAGAACACATCTGTTTCATCCGAGCTCACTGGAACCGCCGATGTTGGTGCAACGGATCCATGCGACAGATCAAGAGAACCAGGACCAGAAGTTCGAGCTCAAGGTTCGGCGCGTCTCGATGGTACTGGCAGCCCGGCAGGATGAAGTCGAGCCAGCATCAGCCAGCGTTAATCCTTTACTCGATGGGAAAATCTGAAGCTGAAGCTGTGCCATCCCCAAAACCGCGTACAGATGGTGACGTGAGACTCTTCGAAGCGAAAGATCTTCACACCATCGTGTGCGTGCTGCCGACGAGTCAGTCATAAGGCTCGAATCTCCCGGGGGCGTTGACGGACTCAATTTTCAGCGAAGGGTCCGTCAACAAAGTGGGACTCGGTCGCAAACTGACGCAACTTACGTTGCATCTCATTGCCAACAGTGCCTATAGGATACATCTACCCTTGACAATGTGGTAGCGACAGCAAACGACATACAAATCTCTGCTCGGGTGGTGGTTCGACTGGACGAGGCGAGAGATGAAACAGATTGCTGCTTCACATGGCAACAGTGGCCCGTGATCCTCAAACATATTTGCGTCGGTGCAATCACAGTTCAAACTTCAAAGTTCATTAACGGTGAAAAGACTGTCAGCGGCAATACCCGACGCCATTATGCTCACCCTTCGATTGATACCCCTTTTTGGCGTTGATTGATGCAAGGCGACTAGCCGCCTCAATTGCTAAAAACACGGCTCACGCTGTGATCGCTGCGGCACGACATCATTGAGGGCGGTTTCAGATTCCGATGGATTCAGATGCGCCTAAACAAAATTCTCACGAACGCCATTGCTCGACAATGCCTCCTCGATCTCCCAGTGGTGCCCTGAGGATATTTCACGAGAATTCACTCCGAGGCAAATGTGGCCAGGTGTTCTCTCGTTTGCCGCGGCTGGCTGTTCACTAAGTGTGACCTTTGGGCACCACAACAACTTCGGCTTCACTTAGCCGAACATTTTGCAGTCCCCGCCTTCTAGGTCTCACCCGTCATCTCTTCATTTTTGCTTATCACCGACGACGAGGAGTTGTATAAATGAGTTCCGACCGTTGCCTCCAGTCACATATGCTGTTTCGAGGTATCGCGATAACACACCATTGCGGGTATTCTCTCTTTTACCCACCCTTCCTCGGTATTAAACGCGTTTCCATTCACAATAACACCATGGCGCGCAATGGGTTATCCATACAGCGCGTTCTGGAATTGTTCCCAAATGCGGACGGTTTTTTGTGCTCGAGCTATATCCCTGGATGTGTGATTTCCCCCCCTCATGTGGTCGCCGCGTTATACGCCACATATATAAGCATCGCCGCCTTCAATGTCCCTATGAACATAATTGCTCGCTTCATGGATATATATCCATCCCTCACTCGGTGAGATATCTATGCACCGACCTCCCCGTTACGCGTTAAGACAATGATGCCACCGGAAGCAGAAATACTCGCCCGCGCTATTCTTTCCATAACACATCTTGAGTCACTGACAATCAAGGTCCCAGGTTCGCGGTCCCCATTCTTGGATCATATTGTGCAGCAGCTGCCCCATTTGCGTGAGCCATATTGCGTGCAAGGCTGTTACAGCTCACATTACTGCGGGAAATCCGGGTCAAATGCACGCTCTACAATTGGAGGCCTATTGTAACGGGGGCTTTCATGATTGAAGATATGATATCGCGCTCTCTCGCGCAAGACGATCCTCAGAGAACTTGTTGTGTATTTAAATCTGCCGTTTGCTGAAAACATGGAAAGGATCAAGGCTGCGTGTGCTGAATCTGGAATAAATTTTTGTCGTGGTGTCTTGTTCGATATCATGAAACCCTGAAGATACTGTACATGTAGATGGTTGGTTCCTAAACCCATCCGAGCCTCCGTTGAACCAAATAACGTGGTCCAGTGCCCGGTACCCCACATTTCAATGTACTTTCCTGACTTTCCTGGAACCTTTTGTGCATGTGTAAATGGGCTAGACGTTCGGCGACTGGCGAGTATCCTTCTTCTTTAACTCCAAGTTCAGCACAGGGCCTGATCTGTTCCTGTTTTGCTATATATCTACGAGTATTCCAGTGCTCACACTCTAATTGCTATTTGGCAAACCCTTGTCTGCCACTCAATTCTCTCCCGCACTGGCATTTCAAGTGCCGCGGCTGTAAAGCACCAGGGCAAATTGGCACTTCAAGCGACTGTCAGCACGCTGAGACCATCGGAATTACGGCAAAGCAGGCATTTGGGCTTCTCTTTTCACTGCACACCGGATAGCCGGACATTTTCTATAAGATGAGCCATGCATGTATCGCCATAATGGAACCGTCGGCTTTGGTGCATTAATCCCAGGATCCCAGCAGGATAAAGTTGAGCAAGTATCAGGCAGTTGCTCGAGGCGGTGAGACCTCTTAGAGCTGCCAGTGACGCTATGCCATTTCCCAAGAGCGCGTGCGTCGCAGGTGGCGACGTGACATTCTTAGGGCGGAAGGTTTTTCACATCATTTTCTGTGCGTGTTGCCACTGTCGACACAATGGGGCGACATTCAGAGTCATCTGGTTCAGTTGGACACGCGAAATGACACGGTGGGCCTGCTTGCCGTGTCAATATATTCGTTCAGCGGCAACACCCGCACATCGCGGCCGAAGCCGGGCTCACTTTGCAGCCTGAGGTTCAGACGATACCTCTTCCTTGTTCGACGTTTTTGTTCGGCGTCGAGCTGATACACTGCGATTGGGGCAGGTTGCTGAAAGTACGACCCACGCGCCGATCACTGTCGTGCGACGTCACTGCGACACCTCAGGCTCCTATGGATCATGCGCAGCCACTGCTCGATGGTGGCTCCTCAGCCGCCCAATGTTGCCCTGAGGACGTTTTACGGGAAATACTGATGTATCTCTTTAAGGGGGATGTGGCCAGGTGTTCTCTCGTTTGCCACAGTTGGCTCGGCGCATGTCGCGGGCGACTGTATACGATTGTGCGCTTTGGCACGAGTACTTCGGACCCACTTCTTAGCCGAACGCTTTACACCAGCCCTCACCTTCTAGGACTCATCCGTCGTTTTGTCCTGTTTCCTATATACCTGCACGCCGAGGACACGTACAAATGGATGCCGAGCCTTGCCGCCTCCAGTCACGTACGCTCTCTTGTGGTATCACAAACCGAAACGAACGGACCCTTACGAAGCATTCTCTCTTCAACCCCACCCTTCCTCAGCATTAAACAAGTTTCCCTTTGCTATAAAACCATGGAGCGCAATGGGATGTCAATACAACGTGTTCTAGAAATGTTCCCAAATGCAGATAGTTTTGCGCTTGACCTGCATCCCGACATCGATGACTTTTCCCCTCCAGCATGTGGCCCCCATGTTATACGCCGCATAAGCGTCAGGTCCTTTGCGGGCCCTGTGAACACAGTTGTTCGCTTTCTGGAGACATATGCTTCATCCCTCACTCGGCTAAACATTGTTGGAACGGTGCCGCCGAAAGAAGAAATCATCGTCCGCACTCTCCTTTCCATGACGCATATCACATCACTGGCCATCAACGTCCCGGGTTCTCCGTCTCCATTCCTGGACCATGTTGTGCCACAGCTGCCTCATTTGCGCGACCTACACTGTAGGCGACCCTCTTACAGCTCGACATTGCTGCAGGAACTTCCAGATCATATACACACTCTCGGATTGGACGAATGTAGCAATAAGGAATCTGATGTCGCTGCAATAGAAGGGATGATATGGCGCTCTCGCGCGCGCAAGACAAGCCTCAGGGAGCTTCGTTTCCCTATCGATCAGCTGGGCGCTGAAAACAAGCAAAGGATCGAGGCTGCGTGCGCCGATTCGGGAATACACTTTAGTCGTTGCAGCCTCAACTACGAGTTTGCGATACCCTGATTATATTTGCGCTTGGTTCTTATCAACAAGTGGCTGTGGTTTCGGTCTCAAACCCAGCCAAGCCTCTGCTATATAAACCGGATTGTCTAGTACCGTGTACTCGGCGCTTCGATGTGCGTGTACCTCAGCCCCCCTCCCGAGGTGAAACTATTTGACAAGCTCTTGCCTGCTGTTCAATACCGTTTGGTTAAGTTGTGAAGGAATAACAATAGAACAGTGCACATAGCGCCCGAACCATGCCCTTTTATCGCCATAGCTGCGAGATCCCCAACGTTTAAATTTATTCCCTGGCTCTTGGAATCGTTTTTGAGCGCCCCGTCTCAGGGCCGTCTGCTCACACCAAACAACTGTAGTTTTGGAACGTGATTATCAAAGAATAGTAGCCGAAGTTTTCCTCCAACGAACCCAATATTTCAGAATTGTAATTAGGCAGGGACTTGTGTGCTTTTTACTGTACATGGAGAACTGCCAGTTGGCATTTTTTATGAATACCTGACGGATCTGCCCATTTGCGACTACATGACAAGCAGAGCGTGCTCCACTGGAACTGCCAATGTTGGTGCCTCCGATACAGGCACAATGAAGTCGAGCGGGTGCTCCGAGTCCTCCATTCCATCAGTGGATTAGTGGAGCTGCCACTACTTACTATGCCATCCCCGCCGAAAGCGGGTTCTGGTCAATATGTCATCCAAATACTCTCTGTTCGAGGTTCAATGGAATGCGTGAATAAGAGCGCTTCGAATAATGATATTGCGGCAAAGGGTTGGAGTCAATGAATCATCGGCAACACCCGCGGTCACGTGCACTCTCTGCGCCTTAAACTTCAGTTGACATTTATTTTTCGGTGTTGAGTCGGTTAATAAAATGTGCACGATTAGGTCGCCTTCACTGCTGTAAGTACAGTCCACACTCTGATCACTCCAGCGCTGACGTCATTGAAGGCAATTCCTCAGGCTCTTTATGGATGCGCGGGAGGTCTTGCGATCACCTTCACCCGACCGTGAGTTGGTCCGTGACAATGGCTCCTCAGTCGCCCAATGGTGCCCTGAGGATGTTTTACGGGAGGTCATGAGCCATCTCTCCCGGGCGGATGTGGTTAGGTGTTCTCTCGTTTGCCGCGGATGGCTCGACGCGTGCCGCGCGCGACTGTACAGTCACGTGACCTTTGACACGCCAACAACTTCGGCTTCACTTCTCAGCCGAACCCTTTGCACCTGTCCTCACCTTCTCGGTCTTACCCGTCGTATCTCCATTTCCCCTCATCGCAGACACGATGAAGAGACGTATAAATGGATTCCGATCGCTGCCTCCTTCAGTCACATACATCATTTCAATATACTATCACAAAGCCACGCCGTCGGACCCTTGCGGAGTATTCTCTCTTCTACCCCACCTTTTCTCAGCATTAAACATGTTTCCCTCGGCAATCGTACCATGGCGCGCAACGGGTTATCCCTACAGCGCGTTCTGGAATTGTTCCCAAATGCCGACAGTTTTAAGCTACATCTGTATCCCCGGATGGGTGACTTCTCCCCTCCGGCATGTGGTCGTCGTGTTATACGCTACATAAGCATCACCACCTTCGATGTCCCTGCGAACATACATGCAATTGTTCGCTTCCTGGAGACGTATGCTCCATCTCTCACTCGGCTAGACATTTACGCACCCATCCCCCCGCCAGACATTGATGTAACGGTGCCGCCGAGAGAAGACATCCTCGCCCGCGCCCTTCTTTCCATGACGCATCTTGAGTCACTAACCCTCAATGTCGCTTCGCAGTCCCCATTCCTGGACCACGTAGTACAGCAGCTGCCCCATTTGCGCAAGCTACATTGTGTTCCAGGCACGTACAGCTCCATATTACTGCAGGAACTTCCAGGTCAAATACACTCTCTACGATTGGGGGCCCTTCGCAAGGGGGAATATGATGTTGTTGCAATTGAAGAGATGATATGGCGTTCTCGCGCACGCAAAACAAGCCTCCGTAGCCTGCTTATAGAGGTTACGCTGCTTGCACAACCAGAGGTACAAAGGATCAGGGAAGCCTGCGCTGCTTCCGGAATACACTTTGGTGCTCTGTACTTCCATCCTTTGAAACCCTGAGTGCATGGTATTTGTCGACCGTTTGATTCCTGAATACAACCGATCCAGCATTGAATGAACAAAAGTGGTCCAGTGCCGTACACTCATTTTGCGGCCCTTCGATTATGCGAAAGCAGACCAGATCTTCTTGAGGCCTCGGGTGAGTATTCTTGTGTACGAACATCTCTGTCTCCAACGTTCACAAAACGCGCACTTAGCCAAAAACTGCATCGGTCCCTCTTTTGCAATGTAACGCTTGCGGCACCTACTCCCCATCTGACAACTCCTCGTCATTCAGCCTTCTCCCCCTAGGCTCACTCAGTAGCCTTTGCAATTTTTCGAACTCGTTCATCTTCATTTCAAATCCCTTCCCCATTGCCATTTTGCCAAAGTTGTGAAGAAATTACGGTAAAATTGCACAAAGAGCGCCGAACCGAAGTGCTGTTCTCGCCACAAATCCCAATCATTTTGAAGGCCCCCATTAGTTGAAACCGGGCCATTATTTCAGAAACTTGTTGATTGAGGAAGAGCGGGAAAATTTCCTGCGATAGCCACGCATTTCAAAGTGGCGCAGTGGTAAAAAGTGCAAGGGCGAGCCCAGGCGCAGCGCCAATAAACTAAGCTTAGTTCACAATGTTTACGAACTATGATAACATGGTCTAGGGGACGCGCCAATCAGCGAGGAGGTCCTAGTTTATGATACCTAAGTCCTCTCTGTTCGAGTTGTAGGGGTGGGGTAGGTAAGTAATTCACAAATATGTAACACATTACATGTAATGTTCGAGGACTCGTCGGCAACACCCGTGTTCACCTTTGCGGCAATAGCCGGCATTCCTTCCCAAGTCGAAGCTGTGATTCAAACGAGATCCTCCTCTACGCCGACACTTTTTTCGGTGTTGACTTGATACACAGCGATTGGGCTACCTCAACCGTGAAAGTACGACCCATACCGCGATCAATGCAGCACGACATCATTGAGGGCGATTTCCTAGGTTCTCGATGGAGACCTTGCGACCACCATCACCCGATAACGGCTTCTCGGCCGCCCAATGGTGCCCTGAGGATGTCTTGCGGGAAATCATGAACTATCTCTCCAGGGGGGACGTGGCCAGCTGTTCTCTCGTTTGCCGCGGCTGGCTCAACGCATGTCGTGCGCAACTGTATACCATTATGCGTTTCGGTGCTGGAAATGCAACAACTTCGGCGGGCGTGCGCGAGGCATCACTTCTTGCTCGAACATTTACCACCAGTCCCCACCTTTTAGGATTCATCCGCCACCTCTCCATTTTCCCTCGTCATGGACATGATAACAAAGTATACGAATGGATTCCAATCCTTGCCTCCTTCGGTCGCGTACGCGATTTGCGAATATGGCACTGGCAATCCGAAACCGTCGCACCCTTACGGATTCTCTCCTCGATGCCACCCTTCCCCAGCATCGAACACATTTCCCTTTGCCGTGCAACTATGGAGCAAAATGGGCTCTCAATACGGCGTGTTCTGGAAATATTCCCAAATGCAGATAGTGTTGTGCTCGAGTTGCATCGCCGGATGAGCAATTTCTCTCCTCCATTATGTGGCCATCGTGTTATACGCCGCATAAGCATTCTAGCCTTCGAAGTCCCTGTGGACGTATTTTTCCCCTTCCTGGGGACGCACGCGCCAAGTCTAACTCGGCTTGACATTGGCGCAACGTTTACTGCGCAAGACATTGATGCAAGGGTGCCGCCCCCTGAAGAACTACTCGCCTGCATTGTCCTCTCCATGACGCACCTCGTGTCACTAACCATCATCATCCCAACCTCTCAGTCTCCATTCCTGGACCATGTTGTGCCGCAGTTGCCCCGTTTGCGTGAGCTATGCTGTGTGCACGACTCTTGCAGCTCGACACTACTGCAGGAACTTCCAGCCCAAATACACACACTTCGATTGCTCGCGTGTCTGAAAGAGTTCGAAATCGCTGTAATTGAAGAGATGATATGGCGCTCTCGCGCGCGCCAAACGAGCCTCAGAAACCTATTTATTCGGCATATAGGCTGCGACCAAGACGTAGAAAGGATCAAGGACGCCTGCGCTGCTTCCGGAATATGGTTTGACGATCATATGCACTTCAATCCTATGCAACCCTGAAGGCAGTCCCCACTAGTACTGGCCTTTGTCAACCGTTTCATTCCCGAACACAACTGATCCATCATTGAACGAACTAAAGTGGTCCAGTGCCGTACACTCGTTTCAATGTACTCCTTGAGGCATTTCGATTCATGTGAAAATGCACCAGATCTGCTTGAGGCCTCAAGTGAGTATTCTTGTTTGCTGAGCGTCTCTATCTCCCAACTTCACAAAATGCATTTCTAGCTCAAAGCTACATCGGTTCCTGTTTCGTGATGTATGTTTGATTGCTCGCACTGCGCAGCGATTACTTTCTATTTGACAACTCCTCGTTGTTCAGTCCTCTCCCTCTAAGCTCGGTAGCTTTGTAATTTTTCCAACTCTTTCATCTTCATTTCAGCGCAAATCCTTTCCCCATTCCGAGTACGTCTCCCCCGCTTTTACATCATTTTTGGGACCCCCATCTGGTGAGAACGAAACGGCTAGCCCAGAAACTTGTTCATGGAAGGGGAGTGGGTCAAGTTTGGTTCGCAATATACACAATTTACGTGGCATTTCATTGATAAATTGCCCATGGACCGCGGCAATGAGCGACAAGGGTCTCGCTATACATAGAGGTTGGGTCTCTCCAACTACCGAGGTTCTAACTTACATGTGTGACATCTAAGTCCTCTCTGTTCGAGTTGTAGTTCGGTGGGTCAATGCGGCGCGATACCATTGGAGGCGATTTTCAGGCTCTTGACGAACGCGCACGAGGTCTCGCGTCCACCCATTGCTGGATGATGAGCTTGACGTTGACCTGACAACTCGATTAAATGACGAACAACCTTCCGACATTGCTAACCCCCATGATCATACGCCGTCTCTCATTCGCCAATAAGACATTAATATTGACATAAGACAACTAAATGAAGATCGCACTCTCCTTTCCATGCATGACGCAACTTGTGTTGTGTCATTGAGCGTCATGTTCCGGGTTCCCAGGCTCGATCTGCATTCCCGGACCGCGCCGGTTTGTACCCAAGCTGCCCCATTTGCTTATATTAGGCTATCCCTGTATGCAAAAGTTCATACATCTCAGCGCTACTACGTACGTGAACTTCCCGATCAAATACACTCTTTCCGATTGGGCGCAAAGCGCATTGACGGTTTTGACTGTCGCTGCAATTGGAAAGGGGTGGGTGTTACAGCGCTTTCGCATGCACAAGACAAGCATCAAGGCTCAGGGCACTTTATGGGTGAATATATTTCCATTTCCATTTCCTGGCTTATTTTCGACCAAAGGAAAAATCACAGGTAAATTAAATGTTTTCGAATATCTAATCAGTCGGATACAGACAAGCAACAAGAATGGTTGTTATTATTTGCGAGAGGAGCACGCGCGCGGGTCGTAAAGTGACGGGTTTCCCTTGCACACTACGACTACGACCACGCGAGGAGCAAACGGACAAGCAACAGCGAGAGCAGGGTTGGGTTGAGCGAACAATGTGTATATGTGTACGTTGCGATCAAAAATAAGTATCAATGTAGTAATGATTATTTCTGCGGAGTCTGATTCCGCAACGCGTCGATTTCTTCTTTCGAGAGACCATCTAGACGGTGAAGGAGATACTCGACCTTGTAGTTTCCCGACAAATAAAAAGCCGAGTGTATAATGTCAAATCCGGTGCGATGAAAAGGAATAAGAAGAGTAAAGACTCTCCACTCACCTCCACTTCCTTCGTCAAGGGTATGATCCAACTCTCATAAAGCTCCCTGACACTCTCCACATCGATCTTCCATTTTGCACCGTGATGATCATCACCATTCGCTGTACCGCTGGAAAGGTCGATTTCGGGTCCATAGATACTGGTCTTCTTCCCCAACCTTGTAAGCAATGCCTGTTCAACAGCAGGTTTAGTGATGAGAGCATCGAGAGCAGCAGGGTTTGGGTTTTCAATATGGGGAATGAATGCCGCAGGGTCCGATCGGAATTTAGATTCCGAGACGAACTTGCCTGTTAAAACCAAATTCAACATTATTAGCAGGAGAAAATCGTGCAAGAAGAAAGCCCGTCAGCCAAACCCACCATAATGTATCCTTTTACTGATAACCTGCAAAACAGCCACGTCCGCAATCGCTGCACTTCCATAATTTCCGTCGTCCTCAAACTCCTCTCCACCATTCTTTCCCCTCGCTCTCTTATATTGTGCAAATTCTCTTGTCGCCCGACGTGTTATTAAAGGTACGATGGCACGAGTGTAGAAGGACAGAATAGAAGGGTTGACGTTGATGGGTTTATGAGCCGGTTGATGGAGTATTTCAGGCATTTTTAGTTGCGGGAGAAGAGGTCTGGGGAGGTTGGATGTGAAAGGGTGTTCATCAGGGCTTTCACGTGGGATCGGACCAGAATGAAGACCAGGAAAAGATGACGTGATAAGGCGGGCTGTGAATGGGGGGCGTTACGTGATCCGTGTGGCAGGGACCTACCTAGTGTACCGTCTAGCTTTAGCTGAAGGGGCAGCGGTTTCAGCACTGATTTTCGGGAACAAATCGAATTATAAGAAAGGTATGAGGACGTACCGTGGAATGTTTCCGTTTCCTTGAGAAACCACTCGAGCCATGTACCGTCAAATCCTTGATCACTAAGCTCTTTGAAAGCGCCGCGTTCATACATCTTTGGGTTTAGAGCAAATTGTGCTCGCTCGATGAGCCCTTAATACACGTCAACGTTTCATTGCGTCATTTAAGCGAAAAATGTGTGCGCCACGCGAAATAAGCCACCCGTCGAAGTGAGGTCCCGTGGGAATGAGCATTGTCGTTCGCCGGACGGAGGGGGTCCCCGTAAGGTAAGATATACATGCAAACCAACCAACGTTCAAAATGGATACAAGTTGGAGAGGAAAACTTTATTTGACAAACTCACCGAATATGATAGTGTCTTCGAGTCGAATGAGAGTGTGTCGGATGTTATCGAGATTGAGCGGATCATCGCTCGTGATAAAGTTTTGCAACATGAGACGGACGTCGACGCCTTTCTTGAAAGGGAACTTGAACGTGTTGTTGGTGCTCGCTTCAGAGGGAGCTGGAGGTGGCGATGCCGCGGATGATGATGAGTCTGCCAGGATTGCTATAGCGTTTAGCAAGAGTTAAGCAGGGAAGGTAGTACGGCGGAAGAGTGAGAAGAGGGACGAATGTGAACGAGGAGGTTGATGTCGAGCGGTGAAACGACTTGAAAGGCCTTCCGAATGAGATGCAAGCCTAAAAGGAGAAACAATCATTCAAAATGAAATTACTAAGCCTTGTATTCCAATACCTTCCTCCGTCACAACAACTCGGCACACTCGTCCTCATGACTGACGCTGGTGGCAACTCTTCGGCTTCGGCTTGGTCATCAACTGGGAGACGTGCACCGGTAGTTGTACCTGACGCCGGTGGAGACAGTGGCTCATTGCCAGCTGCCGATGAATTGAAGCAAGCCATCAAGGTGGGAAACGTATCCAACAGCTATCTTCGAAAATCGCTCGGACATCTATTATTAACGGATCCTCCTTCTTCTCCTATCACTTGACCTGTGCCTTGGCCTATGCTCTATGCGCTGTTATGTGTGCTTGCTTGTATTACACTTTAGACTATACGACCTGTCGAAGATTTCAAAGCACTTCCAACCAAGCCATGTACAAGGGAAAGCCTATTATATGGGATAGGCACAGGTGCCGCAAT
>Ga0307508_10003547_pt1 | contig 15728 bp, 17 predicted proteins | sample 9_EM_MG_FD_203089 | JGI IMG/M metagenome (GOLD analysis project Ga0307508, IMG submission 203089) | Populus trichocarpa ectomycorrhiza microbial communities from riparian zone in the Pacific Northwest, United States - 9_EM | ecosystem: Host-associated > Plants > Roots > Unclassified | place...
CGCGACAGGACCCGAGCAGCGGGACCCGAGCCGACAAGATCCGGCGGCGGGAACCCGGGTCAGTGCTCGGCGGTGTGGCGGGTGCCTGAGTAGTACTCGAAGAGCATGCCGCACGCTCCGAAGATGACCATGAGAAGGCCGACCGCGATCAGCCACCACATCCAGAACACCAGGCCCAGGCCGGCGACCGAGGCGGCCAGCGCGATGCCGAACGGCCAGTAGCTGCCGGGGCTGAAGAAGCCGATCTCGCCAGCGCCCTCGGCGATCTCGCCGTCGTCGCGGTCCTCGGGACGCAGCTCGATGCGGCGGGAGACGAACCAGAAGAAGCCGGCGCACATCGAGCAGAGCAGCCCGGAGAGGACCAGCGCGACCGAGCCGACCCACTCCACGTGGCCGGTGGAGCCGTGGGTGTAGAACGGGTACACGATCGCGGCGCCGAGCAGGAAGGCGGCGACCCCAGCGAAGATCTTGTATTCGGTCTTCACGGTCCTACTTCCCTGCGGCCGTCGTGTTGGTCTGGTTCCAGCTGTGCGTCTGCCGGCGCGTGTCGAAAGGCTGCGCGGTCACCGCGTACGCCTGGTCGCCGGTGAAGCCGATCGCCGCCATCGCCTCCTGGGTGGAGGAACCCGCCTTCTTCGCGGCCAGGAACTGGTTGAACTTGTCCGGCGAGACCGCGACGAGCTCGAACTGCATGAAAGCGTGGTATGTGCCGCAGAGCTCGGCGCACCGGCCGATGTAGCGACCCTCCTTGTCGAGGGTCACCTCGAAGGCGTTGCGCACGTTGCCCGGGAAGACGTCACGCTTGAACAGCAGCTGGGGCACCCAGAACGAGTGGATGACGTCCTTGCTGGTCTCCTCGAACCGGATCTTCTCCCCGGTCGGCAGGACCAGCAGCGGGATGACGTCCGACGAGCCGGTGGTCGAGGCCACCGTGTGTGCCTGGGCGCCGATGCCGTCGCGGTAGTTGAACTGCCAGTTCCACTTGAAGGCGACGACCTCGACGACCTGGTCGGGGTTCTTCGACAACTTGTCGACGTCGGTCTGCACGATCGCCGTGTAGTAGAAGAGCACCACCACGATCAGAATCGGGCTGACCGTGTACAGAACCTCCATCGGCAGGTTGAACCGGGTCTGCACCGGCAGCTCGTCGCTGCGCTTGCGGTAACGGATCACGCACCAGAAGATCAGGCCCCACACGAAGACGCCCACGACCAGGGCGGCGACCACCGAGGCGATCCACAAGTCGTACATCTTGTGCGCCTGCAGGCTGATGCCGTTGCTCGGCCAGCCGAAGTTGCCGAACGCCTTCCCCAAGCCCTCAATCGAACAGCCCGAGAGCAGCATCAGCAGCGTCGCGCCGCCGAGACCGAGCCCGGCGATCCGGACTGCCGCTCGCGGCCGTGCGGCCGAACTCTTTGCGCCCACCTGCTTCTGCCTCCTTAGCAGCGCCGCCCGCCGGAAACGGCCACCTGCCCGAACCTGACACCAGGCGGCAAGGCGTCACCGACGGTCGCACACTACTCGACCTGGCCCTACCGTCCCGTTGCGGGGGTCCGATCTTCGGAGCCTCGGATGCCCCGCCACAACAACCGGACGATACCGTTCCGAGGGTGGAAAACACGGCCGTTCCCGCCGGTGCGGCGGCTTACCTGGACGCGGCCACGGCCGCTCCGCTGCATCCCGTCGCGCGGGAGGCGCTGCTCGCCGCGCTGGCGGACGGCTGGGCCGATCCGGCCCGCCTCTACTCCGCCGGCCGGCGGGCGCAACAGCTGCGCGAGGCGGCGCAGGCCGCGTTCGCCGAGGCCCTGAGCGTACGCCAGGACGAGGTGTCGCTGTGGCCCTCGGGTACGGCCGCCGCGCAGGCCGCCGTGCTCGGCGGGCTGGCCGGACGGGCCCGGCGGGGCGACACGCTGGTGCATTCGGCGATCGAGCACTCGGCCGTCCTGCACGCGGCCCGCCGCGCGAAGGCCCACGAGGTGGGCGTCGACCGGCTGGGCCGGCTCGACCTGGCCGCCTGGGACCGGGCCGTCTCGGCGCCCGGCGTCGCGCTGGCCGGCCTGATCAGCGCCAGCCACGAGGTCGGCACCGTGCAGCCGGTCGCGGCCGCGGCAGCGTGTTGCGCCGAGGCCGGCGTGCCGCTGTTCGTGGACGCGGCCCAGTCGGTCGGGCACGTCGACGTTCCGCCGGGGTGGTCGCTGCTGAGCGCGAGCGCGCACAAGTGGGGCGGTCCGCCGGGCGTCGGCGTCCTCGTGGTCCGCAAGGGTGTGCGCTGGATCTCCCCGTACCCGCAGGATGATCTTTATCGCCCCGGCGTGACCGGCGCCCTCGACCTCCCGGCCGTGGTGGCCGCCGCGGCGAGCCTGCGCGCCGTGCTGGGCGAGGCGCGTGTCGAGGCCGTGCGGCTGTCCGCGCTGGTGGAGCGCGTCCGCGAGCGGGTCGCCGCGACCGTGCCCGACGTCGAGATCGCCGGCGACCCGGTCGAGCGGCTGCCGCACCTGGTGACCTTCTCCTGCCTCTACGTCGACGGGGAGGCGCTGCTGCACGCGCTGGACCGGCGCGGCTTCGCGGTGTCGTCCGGGTCGTCCTGCACGGCGTCGACGCTGCGACCGAGCCACGTGCTCGAGGCGATGGGCGTGCTCAGCCACGGCAACGTGCGGGTGTCGCTGCATCGCGGCACGACGGAGGCCGACATCGACCGCTTCCTGGCCGTCCTGCCGGGGATCGTTGAGGAGATCAGGAAGGAGGCAGGGGTGTGAGCGACGCTCGGCTCGTGATCGACTGCTTGGGCAAGCGCTGCCCGATTCCGGTGATCGCGCTGGCCAAGCGGATCCGCGACGTCGAGCCCGGCGAGGTGGTCCGGGTGCTCGCCGACGACCCGGCGGCGGCCAACGACATCCCGGCGTGGTGCCGGATGAAGGCGCAGGAGTACCTCGGCTCACCCGCGGCCGACGCCTACGACGTGCGGAGACTCAGCTGAGGTAGGAGACGACCGGCGCGACCGGCTCCTTCGCCAGGTACGTGTCCACGACCAGGCGCGGCCCGAGGTACGGCTCGTACTCGGCCTGGCGCTCCAGGACGCGTACCCAGTCGGGGATGCCGTCGTGGTCGCGGGCCGCGTAGCGGGCCTCGACCCGGCGCCGGTGCTCCGCGTCGTCGCCGCACACCACCTCGACCACCCGCAGCGGCACGTCCATCCGCTCGGCGAGGTCGACCCAGAGCTGGCGGGCGGCCTTCACCGGGTTGACCGCGTCGATGATCACGCTGTGGCCGATCCGCAGCTGGACCTCGGCAAGCGCGGCCACCACACCGTACGCGGCGAAGCCGGGCCGCGGCTCGGTCGCCTCGTAGCGCCGCAACGTGAAGTCGACGGTGTCGACGGGGAGCACCGCCGCGGGCAGCTCGGCGGCGACCCGCGCGGCGAGCGTGCTCTTGCCGACACCGGGCAATCCGGCGAAGACGGCCAGGACCATCCCTCTGCCCTCTCTGAGGTTCGCGTCGCGGGCCCCCCCGAGCCCTTGCGCCGGGAGCGTGTCGGGCCGGCCGAGGCCCTTACGCCGGGAGCGTGTCGGGCCCGGCCGAGCCCCTTACGCCGGGAGGAACGGCTTGATCTCGGCGGCCGCCGCGTCGCCGTACGAGTCGGCGAGGCGCTTGGCGAAGTCCTCGGCGCGCACCTCGTACTCCTGGGTGCCGACCGTCTCCAGGACCAGCGCGGCGACCAGCGAGCCCACCTGGGCGGCCCGCTCGAGGCCGAGACCCCAGGACGCCGCGGCGAAGAAGCCGGCCCGGAAGCCGTCGCCGACGCCGGTCGGGTCCTCGGGGATGACATCTCGGGCGACCGGCACGTGGATGCGTTCGATGTCGCGCCCGGTGATCTCCACGCCGTCCTTGCCGAGCGTGGTCACCCGGATCTTGACCTGCTCGAGCACCTGGTCGCTGGTGAGGCCGGCCTTGGTCTCCAGCAGCGAGCGCTCGTAGTCGTTGGTCAGCAGGTAGTCCGCGCCGCTGATCAGGGTCAGCACGTCGCTGCCGTCCATGCGGGCGAGCTGCTGCGACGGGTCGGCGGCGAACTTGAAGCCGCGGGCCCGGCACTCCTGCGAGTGGCGGATCATGGCGGCCGGGTCGTTGGCGCTGACCAGCACGAGGTCGAGGCCGCCGGCGCGGGCGTCGACCGGGGCCAGCTCGATGTTGCGCGCCTCGGCCATCGCCCCGGCGTAGAAGGAGGCGATCTGGTTGAGGTCGTCGTCGGTGGTGCAGACGAAGCGAGCCGTGTGCGCCACCTCACTGACGTGCACCGAGCCGCAGTCGACGCCGTGCCGCTCGAGCCACGACCGGTAGTCGGCGAAGTCGGCGCCGACCGCGCCCACCAGGATCGGACGCAGGCCGAGCAGGCCCATCCCGAACGCGATGTTGCTGGCTATCCCGCCGCGCCGGACCACCAGGTCGTCGACGAGGAACGAGAGCGACACCTTGTGCAGCTGGTCGGCGATGAGCTGGTCGGCGAACCGGCCGGGGAAGTGCATGAGGTGGTCGGTGGCGATCGAGCCGGTGACGGCGATCTTCATTTCGGCCCTCGAGGTCGGGGAACAGGGGCGTTACGTCAGAAGCCTACCGGCACGTCAAACAGAGCAGGCCGCCCCTTGACGGGACGGCCTCTCGTGTTCTTTCGGCTTGCTGTCATCGCGTGACGATCAGTGGAACGAGTCCCCGCAGGCGCAGGAGTTCTGCGCGTTCGGGTTGTCGATCGTGAAGCCCTGCGCGTCGATACGGTCGGCGAAGTCGATGGTCGCGCCCGCGAGGTACGGCGAGCTCATCCGGTCGACCACGACCTCGACGCCGTCGAAGTCGCTGACGATGTCGCCGTCGAGCGACCGCTCGTCGAAGAAGAGCTGGTAGCGCAGGCCGGAGCAGCCACCGGGCTGAACGGCTATACGCAGGCGCAGGTCGTCGCGCCCTTCCTGCTCGATCAGGGCCTTGACCTTCACCGCGGCGACGTCGGTCAGGATGACGCCGGTCGGGGCGGTCGCCTCGATCGACTCAATGTGCGCTTCAGTGGTCACTGCGTATCTCCTGCCAGGTGCGGTCAACTGCCGTACTGACCAACGCTAGCCTCCTTTCCGATGATTCCCAATCCAGGTGTCCCAGTTCACCGCCCGTCCGGCGACGGGGTTACGGGCGGCTCCACTGGACCGCCAGCCGGGCGGCCAGGGCGCGCAGTCCCTCGGCGGGCCGGCTGAGCGCCTCCGCGGTGGAGCCGAAATGCTCGGTGAGCGAAAACGTCTCGGTGACGCCGGCCGCGGCCGCCTCGCGGTAGCCGGTCTCGTTGCGCCCGCACAGCACGACGCAGGGCACTCCGCGGTCGCGGGCGCCGTTGGCGACGCCGGCCACCACCTTGCCGCGCAGCGACTGGTGGTCGAACGACCCCTCCCCGGTGATCACCAGGTCGGCCTGGTCGAGCTCCTTCTCCAGAGCGATCAGGCTGGTCACCAGGCCGATGCCGGAGGTCACCCGGCCGCCCAGGGCGATCAGCGCGGCGCCGATCCCGCCGGCCGCGCCGCCGCCGGGCCGCTGCTGCAGCCCCTCGACGCCGAAGGCGCGCTCCAGAACCCCGGCGAAGACCTCCAGCGCCGCGTCCAGCCGGTAGACGTCCTCGCGGCTGGCGCCCTTCTGCGGCCCGAACACGTTGCTCGCGCCGTGCAGGCCGGTCAGCGGGCTGTCCACGTCCGTCGCCGCGACCAGCCGCACCTGCCGCAACCGGGGCTCGCCGCCGAGCCCGGCCGCCGCGTTCAGGTACGCACCGCCGTACGGCAGCACGTAGCCCGCGGCGTCGACCGGCGGGGCGCCCAGTGCGGCCAGCATCCCGGCGCCGGCGTCGTTGGTCGCCGAGCCGCCCAGCCCGATCACGACCTCGGTCGCGCCCGACTCGACCGCGCCCGTCAGCAGCAGGCCCAGCCCGTACGAGGTCGCGGTGTTGGGGTCTCGCTCCTCGGGGGTGAGCAGGTGCAGGCCGCAGGCCTGGGCGCTCTCGACGTAGGCGACGGCGCCGACCAGCAGGATCTCGCCCTCGGCCGGCCGGCCGAGCGGGTCGACGGTCGCCACCGGGAGCCGCCGGCCGGGCAGCGAGGAGGCCAGGACCTCGACGAACCCCGGGCCGCCATCGGCGAGCGGCCGCCGGATCAGGTCGTCGCCGGCGGCCCAGCCGACGGCGATCGCCTCCGCCGCGGCCGTGGCGGAGAGGGTCCCGGCGAACTTGTCCGGACAGATCAGCACACGCACGCAACGAGTGTGGCAGGCCACTCTCCGCGTGGGAGACCGGTGTCGCGACCTGTGCGACCATGGCAGTCGTGACGTCGATCTGGGCCGAACCCGCGAACACACCCACCGCGCTGTTGCTGCTCGGCCGCGGCACGGATCCCGCCTCGGAGCGCGGTGTGGACTGTCCCGGCGACCTGCCCGCCCCGAGCGACCCCGACCTGGTCGCCCGGGCCACGGCGGCCAAGGCGGCGCTCGGCGACCGGGTGTTCGTGCTCGGCCACCACTACCAGCGCGACGAGGTGATCCAGTTCGCCGACGTCACCGGCGACTCCTTCCGGCTCGCCCAGCAGGCCGCCGCCCGGCCGGACGCCGAGTTCATCGTCTTCTGCGGCGTGCACTTCATGGCCGAGAGCGCCGACATCCTCACCACCGCGGCGCAGCGGGTCATCCTGCCCGACCTCGCGGCCGGCTGCTCGATGGCCGACATGGCCGTGCTCGGCCAGGTGCAGACCGCCTGGGAGCACTTCGAGGACCTCGGGATCGCGGACGACGTCGTCCCGGTGACCTATATGAACTCCTCGGCCGACATCAAGGGCTTCGTCGGCCGCAACCAGGGCGTGGTCTGCACGTCGTCGAACGCGAAACGGGCGCTGACCTGGGCGTTCGAGCACGGCTCGAAGGTCTTCTTCCTGCCCGACCAGCACTTGGGCCGCAATACGGCGGTGCTGGAGATGGGCTTCGACCTCGACGACTGCGTGCTCTACGACCCGCACAAGCCGGGTGGCGGCCTTACCGACGACCAGCTGCGCGACGCCCGGGTGATCCTGTGGCGCGGGCACTGCTCGGTGCACGGCCGGTTCACCGTCGACAGCGTGCGCGAGGTGCGCGAGCGGGTGCCGGGCGTGAACGTGCTGGTGCACCCCGAGTGCCGCCACGACGTGGTCCGGGCCGCCGACCAGGTCGGCTCGACGGAGTACATCATCCGCGCGCTGGACGCCGCGTCCGCCGGCTCGTCGTGGGCCGTCGGCACCGAGCTCAACCTGGTGCGCAGGCTCGCGCTGGCCCACCCCGACAAGCAGATCATGTTCCTCGACCGGACGGTCTGCTACTGCTCGACGATGAACCGCATCGACCTGCCGCACCTGGTGTGGGCGCTGGAGGAGCTCGTCGCCGGCCGGGTGCCGAACCAGATCACCGTCGACGGGGACACGGCGCGCTACGCCCGGGTCGCGCTCGACCAGATGCTCGCGCTGGCATAACACAGCGTAGCCGTAAAGATCCCGTCCGCAGGACGCCCACTCGTCCCCAGCTCAATCACCGGCAAATACCAACCGACTGGGCGTTCTGAGGCTTCTGCACTTGTCACTCAGCGCTATGCTTCCCCGGTCGCAGAAACGGGTATCAGTGCTCGTCTTCTGCCCCTCGACTCACATTCGGGCGTGTCCGTTTCGCCCGCCGGCTGGAGGTTACGTTGACCGACGATGTCCTGGTCGTGCACGGCGGTACACCGCTGCAGGGTCAGATCCGGGTCCGTGGCGCCAAAAACCTCGTCTCCAAGGCCATGGTCGCCGCCCTGCTGGGGGAGACGCCAAGCCGCCTGTACGACGTGCCCCGCATCCGCGACGTCGAGGTCGTCCGCGGCCTTCTCGAACTGCACGGCGTCAAGGTCATCGACGGCGCCGACGACGGCGAGCTGGTGATGGACCCCACGAACGTGGAGAGCGCCAGCACCGACGAAATCAACGTGCACGCCGGGTCGAGCCGGATCCCGATCCTGCTCTGCGGCCCGCTGCTGCACCGGCTCGGCCGCGCCTTCATCCCGGACCTCGGCGGCTGCCACATCGGCCCGCGCCCGATCGACTTCCACATCCAGGCGCTGCGCGAGTTCGGCGCGGTGGTCGACAAGGCGCCCGAGGGCATGCACCTGACCGCGCCGAACGGCCTGCACGGCACGAAGCTGGAGCTGCCGTACCCGAGCGTCGGCGCCACCGAACAGGTGCTGCTCACCGCCGTACGCGCCGAGGGCGTCACCGAGTTGCGCAACGCCGCGATCGAGCCGGAGATCATCGACCTGATCTGCGTCCTGCAGAAGATGGGCGCGATCATCACCGTGCACACCGACCGGGTCATCGAGATCCAGGGCGTGCGCAGGCTGCACGGATACCACCACAGGCCGATCCCCGACCGGATCGAGGCGGCCAGCTGGGCGGCCGCCGCGCTGGCCACCCGCGGTGAGATCGAGGTGCTCGGCGCCCGCCAGGCCGACATGATGACCTTCCTGAACGTGTTCCGGTCGATCGGCGGCGAGTTCCAGATCACCGACGACCGGGTCACCCGCGCCGGCGTGACCGGCGTCGAGGGCGGCATCAAGTTCTGGCACCCCGGCGGCGACCTGCGGCCGGTCGCCCTCGAGACCGACGTTCACCCCGGCTTCATGACCGACTGGCAGCAGCCCCTGGTCGTCGCCCTGACCCAGGCCCGCGGCCTGTCGATCATGCACGAGACGGTCTACGAGCAGCGCTTGGGCTACACCGACGCGCTCAACCAGATGGGCGCCACGATCCAGGTCTACCGCGACTGCCTCGGCGGCACGCCCTGCCGATTCGGCCGCCGCAACTTCAAGCACTCCGCGGTCATCGCCGGCCCGTCCAAGCTGCACGCCGCCGACCTGGTCATCCCCGACCTGCGCGCCGGCTTCAGCCACCTGATCGCGGCGCTCGCCGCCGAGGGCACCTCCCGGGTGTACGGCGTCGACCTGATCAACCGGGGCTACGAGGACTTCGAGGGCAAGCTGGCCGCCCTCGGCGCCCACGTCGAACGGCTCTGAGCCTTCCAGCCGAAGCCTTTTGTGCGTCATCAGCGGCGCGGTGTGAACCACACCGCGCCGCTTGGCTACTCTCCTAGCGTGCCCTCGCTCTTTCGCCGTAAGCCAGCCACGGACGCCGACGCCACCCCTGCCGCGGAGGAGGCGCCCGCCGCCGCGTCCCGGCCCAAGAGCTACACGCCGAGCAAGAAGGAGCTCGGCGTGGCCACACCGAAACGCTCCAGCAATGCCCGGCGCATCACCGACCCGGCCCCCGCCAACCGCCGCGAGGCGTACCGCCAGACGAGGGACCGCCAGCGCACGGAGCGTGCCGAGGCCGCGGCCGGCGCGCGGGCCGGCGACGAGCGCTACCTGCTGGCCCGCGACCGCGGCCCCGAGCGCGCCCTGGTCCGCAACATCATCGACGCCCGCCGGACGGTCGGCACGTGGTTCTTCGGCGGCGCGCTCATCGTGCTGGTCGGCTCCACCGTCCGGGTCCCGGCGATCCAGCTGGCCAGCAACCTGCTCTGGGCGTTGCTCGCCGTCGGCGTGGTGGTCGACAGCATCCTGATCTCCCGCAAGATCAAGCGCCTGGTCAACGAGCGTTTCCCGAAGACCACCCAGCGGATCGGCTCGCTGCAGATCTACGGCGTGATGCGGGCCCTGACCTTCCGCCGCATGCGGGTCCCCAAGCCCCACGTGGACCTGGGCGCCACCGTCTGACGCCCGCCGGGCGGCGCGAGGCTCAGCCGACCCCGGCCAGGCGCAGCAGGGCTGCCGTGCCGGCGGCAGCCAGAACGACCACCACGAACGGCGCCCGGCGCCAAGCCAGGATCGCGCCGACCGCCACCCCGCTCACCCGCGCGATCCCCGCGAAATGCACGCCCTCCAGCAACGCGGCCGTCCCGATCGCCGCCGCCAGCAAGCTGGCGGCGGCGATCGGCAGGACGCGTCGCACCCCGTCGGAGAGCTCGAGCCGATCCCCCAGCAGCACGCCGCCGAGCCGGATGGCGTAGGTGCCCACCCCCAACGCCACGATCGCGGCGATCAACACGGCAGCTCCTCGGCAGGTCGAGCAGCGGGCTCACCGGGACGGCGGCGGGGGCGGAACAGGGTGAGAAGGCCGAGCAGGGCGCAGAGGACCGGCAGCCCGGCCGGCAGGACCGGGGTGAGGGCGATCGCCACCGCCGCGCCGCTCAGCGCGGCCACCCGGGTACGGCGATCGCCCAGGGACGGCATGATCAGGGCGATCAGGCCGGCCGGGAAGGCGGCGTCCAGGCCCAGCGCGCTCGGGTCGCCGGCGGCGCCCAGGACCACGCCTAGCGCACTGCCGAGATTCCAGGACGCGAAGAGCGTGACACCGATCAGCCAATACGTACGGCGGCGGCGCACCGGGTCCGGCTCCGCCAGGGTGAACGCCACGGTCTCGTCGGTCATCAGGTGGCTGCCGACGATGCGGTCGCGCCACCGGGGGCCGATCGTCTCGGCGACGGCCAGCCCGAACGGCAGGTGCCGGGTGTTGAGCAGCAGCCCGGCGACGACGGCGGCGACCGGGTTCCCGGCGGCGATCAGGCCCACCGCCAGGAACTGGGCGCCCCCGGCGAAGACCACGGTCGACAGGAGGAACGGGGTCCAGGTCGGCAGCCCGTACGCGATCGTGATGGCCCCGAAGGACGCGCCCACCGCGACCATCGCCGCGGCGATCGCGGCGGCGTCGCGGGCGAGGGCCCGGCCCGCAGGCGGCGTTCGATGTAACGTACGCATGGCTTGAAATACTGAACGACACTCACAGTGTTCGTCAAATCGAACGAACTGACCGACGGAGCGAACGAATGCAGCAGCCGGCGCCGCCGCTGGCCACCATCGCCGCCGCCCTGAAGCGCGAGCGTGAGCGAGTCGGCATCTCGATCGCCGAGCTGGCCCGCCGCGCGCGCCTGGCCAAGTCGACGTTGTCGCAGCTCGAAGCGGGCACCGGCAACCCGAGCATCGAGACGCTATGGGCACTGGGCGTGGCGCTCGGCGTCCCGTTCAGCCGGCTGGTCGAGCCACCACCGTCGCAGGTCCGCGTGATCCGCGCCGGGCAGGGGCCCCGCCTGCAGGCCGACCGGGCCGACTTCGTCGCCACGCTGCTCGCCGCCGGGTCCCCGCACACCCGGCGGGACCTCTACGTGATGGAGCTCGAGCCGGGCCAGGCGCGGGAGGCCGCGGCGCACATCCCGGGCAGCGTCGAACACATCGTGGTCTGCGCCGGGCGGATCCTGGCCGGTCCCGCCGGCGAGGAGGTCGAGCTCGGGCCGGGCGACTACATCACGTTCCCCGGGGACGTGCCCCACCACTACGAGGCGATCGAGAACGCCTGGGCTGTCTTGATCATGGAGCATCTCTGACCGGGCCGGCGTAGAGACGGGCGACCACGTCCTCGATGTCCGGCTCGACGACCGACAGGTCGCGGACCGACGCGGCGCCGACCAGGGCGGCGACCGCGGCGCCCGCCGACACCGTGTCCAGGGCGAACGTCACCCGGTGCCCGTCGGCCTCGACCGCCGTCACCGAGGCGCCCGGCAGCTCGAACCCGGGCGCCAGCGGCGCGTCCAGGTCCACCACGAGGCTGCGCCGGGAGCCGTAGCGGGCGTGCAGCGCCTCGATCGTCCCGTCGTGCACCACCTGGCCGTGATCGATCACCACCAACCGCCGGCACAGCCGCTCGATGTCGGCCAGGTCGTGCGTGGTCAGCACCAGCGTGACGGTCCCGCCCTCGCCCAGCTCGGCCAGAAACGACCGGACTGCCTGCTTGCTCACCACGTCGAGCCCGATCGTCGGCTCGTCCAGGAAGAGCACCCGCGGGCCGTGCAGCAGCGCCGCGGTCAACTCCCCGCGCATACGCTGGCCCAGCGACAGCTGCCGCACCGGCGTGTCGAGGAAATCGTCCAGGTCGAGCAGCGACCGGCAACGGCGCAGCCGCGCGGCATGATCGGCCGCGGGCACCCGGTAGATGTGCCGCAACAGCTGGAACGACTCGTGCAGCGGCAGGTCCCACCAGAGCTGCGAGCGCTGCCCGAAGACCACCCCGATCTGCAGCGCCAGCCGGGTGCGCTGGGGCACGGGCTCCAGCCCGCACACCGACACCATGCCGCCGGACGGCGTCAGAATCCCGGTGAGCATCTTCAGGGTGGTCGACTTCCCGGCGCCGTTCGGGCCGATGTAGCCGACCATCTCCCCCGGCTCGATCGTCAGGTTCACGCCGTCCACCGCGGACACCGTCCTCTTCGCGCGGCGCAGGCGGCCGGTCTTCACGCGTACGGTGAAGTCTTTTCGCAGGTCCTTCATCTCGATCATGAGCCCGTGCTCCGGTAGTGGCGGACGCCGGCGCGCCAGACCACGGCGGCGATCGCCGCCACGAGCAGCGCCACCAGCGGGGACAGATAGCCGGCCCGGGCCGGCACCCCGAGCGGATCGGCCCGGCCCAGCAGCGCCAGCGCCGGCTGGTAGGCGACAAAACCAAAACCGAGGGCGTACGCGAAGATCGCGCGGAACCAGCCGCCGTAGACCGTGATCGGGTACGACGTGAAGTCGCGCCCGCCGTAGGTGAACCCGTTGCCGATCTCTCCCGAGTCGACCCACCAGAACGAGAGGCTGGCGCTGAGCACGAAGATCGCGCCGAAGAACACGGCGGCCGCGACCGGGGCGACCACGATCAGCAACCCCCGTCCCGGCGTCCAATGGATGTGGTTGAGCCGGATGCCGAGGCCGAGCATCCCGACGCCGATGGCCACGCGCAGCGCCTTGCGCACCGGCAGGTCCATGAGCAGCAGTTGGGGAAGCACGCCGAGCGGCCGCACCAGCACGGCGTCGAGCGTGCCGGCCCGCACATAGGTCGTGAGCCGGTCGACATTGCCCACCGCGAAGTCGGCCAGCACGAACCCGGCCGCCGTGATGCTCGCCATCAGGATCGCCTCGGCCAGCGTGAAACCGCCGACCACCCGGCCGGCCCGGAACAGCACGAAGACCGTCCCGACGTCCAGCGCCGTGCCGCCCACGTTGGAGACCAGCTCGACCACGAAGGACGCGCGGTACGAGGCCATCGCGCGGAACTGCCCGGCCATCAGGGCGGCGTACGCCCGCAGCTCACCCACCCTGCACCACGAGTTTCCGCTCGGCCCGCCGCTGCACAAGACTCCCCAGCGCGAGCATGACCACCGCCCAGACCGCCTGCAGCCCCACCAGCCCCACCTGCATCGCCGGCCGATCGCGCTCGACCAGCACGTCCAGCGGCGTCTGCAGCAGGCCGGGCAGCGGCGTGGCCAGCCACAACGTGACCGCGAACCCGTGCGGCAGCAACCGCAGCGGGAAGTAGAGCCCCGCCAGGACGCCCGAGCCGAGCGTCCACAGGATCAGCGGGCCGCGCGCGTCCTGCAGCCAGTACGCGCTGGCGTTGACCAGGAAGCGGCAGCCGAACCCGCCGATCACGGCCAGGAGGATGGACAGGGCGAAGAGCGGGACGGTCTGCCAGCGCGCCGGCGCCCAGAGCGGGAAGACGAGCGCTCCGGCGAGCAGCGGCGGCAGGAACCGGGTCAGCATGCCGTACAGCGCCCGGCCGAGATCGACGGCCAGGTAGGCGGTCACCAGCGGGACCGGACGTAACAGGTCGGCGGCGACATCGCCGCTGCGGATCCGGTCGGCCAGATCGGTCCAGCCCCACATGCCGACCACGCTGAGTAAACCCTGACCGACCCAGACGAAGGTGGCGAGTTGCCGCGGGTTATACCCGGCCGCGTGCCCCCCGGAGGCGGCCGCGACCGCGAGCAGCACGTAGCAACGGAGGAAACCGAAGACTATGTTGGTGAACGTTCCGGCTAGGGTGGCCTGGCGGTAGGTCGCGTACCTCCGGAAACCCGACCACATCAGTGCACCGAACGTAGTCACGGAGCCCCGGAACAGACGACCGGGAGAGATCGTCAGCACGCTGGCGCCAATCCCGTCCACGCCGTTAATCTCCTTCCGAACCCCCCGCAGTGAAGCCGGGCGACTCTACCTGGGTCTCCGGACGGCCACCGCATATTTCTTTTCCGACGAAGTGGAACTGCCGTGACGGAGCGTTGCCAGCCACCGGGCCGCACGACGGGCGCCCGATGAACGGCTGGAGCTCTCACGCGGGCGACGACCGGTGGGGCGACGAGCCCGCCTGGGTCTACGAGATCACCTGGGAGTGGGAACCGCTGCCGGGCCAGCGCTACCCGGGCGACCCGGGGCGGCGCAAGGCCGTGCACACCCCGGTCTACGAGGCCTCCCGCGGCGACGTCGGCCGCGCCTCCGTCGGCCCGGCTTCCGCGCCGCCGGCACGCTCCGACGATCAACCCCCGATGCGGTACGCGCACCAGAGCGCCCAGCGCGAGGAGCCGCGCCCGCCGCAGGGCCGGGAGAGCAGCGCCCGGTCGGCGGCCGTGCCGCCACAACGCGAGGAACCGTCCTGGAACCGCCCGGTGGCGATTCCCGACCACCTCGCCGAGGACCGCGCCCGCCGCCGCGTCGACCAGACCCCGCCGCCCGGCCGCCGCCCGCCGGACGGCCTGCCGCCCGCGCCTGACCAGCGCCGTGGTCCGACCCCGCCGTACGGTCGCCCGCCCACCGACGTCCCTCGCTTCCGCGACGACGCCCAACCGCGCGACACCGGCCGTCTGCCGTCGGAAGACCCCCGATTCCGCGAGGATCCCCGTCTCCGCGACGATGCCCGTTTTCGCGAGGGCGCCCAGCTGCGGGACGGCCAGTTCCTGGAGCGGCAGCCCCTCGACGGCGGGCAGTTCCGGGACGGGTCCCACGGCGACGGCGGCCAGTACCGCGAGGCCCGCCCGCCCGCCGGGCCGTTCCCGCCGCAGTTCCGGCCAGGCGGCCAGGTGCCGGTCACCCCTGGCAACCCGCAGCCCTCGGCGCCGGTGTCGCCCGGGGGCGCCTACCCGCCCGCCTCGCGCAACCCCGGAGGCCGCGCGGCCGCCTCACCCGTCTCGAGCCCCGTGCCCGTGTCGGGTCCCGGTCCTGGCGGACGGCGCACGCCGCCACCACGACCTGCGGACCTGTCGGCTGCGCCGGCTTCCGGGCCGAGTCCGGCCGGCCGGCGGACACCACCACCACGACCGGGCAGCCTGCCGAGCGCGCCCGCCACCCGTCCCGGACCTGCCGGCCGGCACACGCCGCCGCCCAGGCCGACCGACCTGTCGGGCTCCGGCCCGGCCACCCGTGCGGCGCCGCCGGCCGGGTACGGCGCCACGCCCGTCTCCCCCGCCTACGGCGCCGCCCGGCAGGCGCCGGTTTCGGGTGACTCCGGCTACTACGGCCGCCGCCACGGGTCCGAGGACGGACCGAAGCAGCCCTACCGCGACGCTCCCCCGCCCTCCGCCGCCGGACGGCACGAGTTCGAGCCGCGGCCCCGTCCCGACGACCGGCCCGTTCCGGAGACCCGGCCCGCGCCCGAAGCCCGGCCCGTGCCCGAGGCCCGGACCGCGCCCGACGCCCTGCCCGGCGGCGGGCCGCGGCCGGTTTCCCCACCAGCCGGTGTCTATGGCAGCGCACGGCCCGCGCCGGTCGGCGCGTTCCCGGCCTATCCGGACGCGCAGCCGGCGCCGGGCCGGCGCGACGCGCGGGGCATGGACACGCCGTTCGACCTGCGGCCCGCGCCGCC
>Ga0307508_10003548_pt1 | contig 15725 bp, 14 predicted proteins | sample 9_EM_MG_FD_203089 | JGI IMG/M metagenome (GOLD analysis project Ga0307508, IMG submission 203089) | Populus trichocarpa ectomycorrhiza microbial communities from riparian zone in the Pacific Northwest, United States - 9_EM | ecosystem: Host-associated > Plants > Roots > Unclassified | place...
TCTTCAATCATGGGTACGCCGGCCACGCGGGCCACTTTTTTAGCGGCTATCTTATCTCCCAGCTGCTCCATGACTTCCGGCGCCGGCCCCACGAAAATCAATCCTTCTTCGCGGCAGCGCCGTGCGAAGGTGGCGTTTTCAGACAGGAAGCCATAGCCGGGATGGATAGCATCTGCATTGGCATGCCGGGCAGTTTTGATAATGGCTTCAATATCGAGGTAGGGTTTGAGCGGGTCGTCGTTTTTGCCTATCTGCCACGCTTCGTCGGCCTTATAGCGGTGCAGGGAGTAACGGTCTTCCCAGGTATAAACGGCAACGGTGCGGATGTTTAATTCGGAGGCAGCGCGGAGGATGCGTATAGCAATCTCTCCCCGGTTGGCCACCAGTAACTTTTTAATCATGTCGAGGCAATTGAAGGTTGTTTGCAGATGGCGGCAAAGTACTTAAAGAGGGAGTCATATACAAGCAGATGTGTATTTGATGCACATTATGAAAAAGCTAACAGCCATGAAATAGTGCAAACCTGCTGTGGGCCGGGACGAATGAGGGTATTTTTTTCTACGAAGCTGTGGATGGCTGCGGCGGGGCAGATGAAAAGAGCGGATGAAAGCGTGTTGGAAGGGCGATGGGTAAAGGACCTGGCTACCGAAGGCGCTATAAGGGTGCTATAAGGCCGCTATAATGATCTGTATGAGGGGAGGGGTAAGAATGCAAAAGTCCCGGCAGGGCCGGGACTTATACTATTTTTTGCTGAAAGGCTATTTCTTCTTAGCGGCTTTCTTTGCTGCTTTCTTTTTGGGAGCAGCTTTCTTAACAGCAGCTTTCTTTTTAGGGGCTGCTTTTTTCTTTGCGGCTTTCTTTGCAGTTGCCATGATTTTTTGAATTTAAATGGTTAGTAAAAGAAATATACAACGTTAAAAGTATAAACTTCTTTTAAACTATCAAAAAAAAACGGCACTTTTTTTAGTGCCGCGTCAAAAATATGCCCTTCTGCTAGCAAAAGTTAGCTTAGAATGAATGGAAGACGGTTGTTGCTACTATGCAACGGCTGCTTCAGTTGCGTTAACGGAAACAACGGTTTTGCTACCACGTGTTTTCCTGAATTCAACGATACCATCGTTTAATGCAAACAAAGTAAAGTCTTTACCAACTCCTACGTTTTTGCCGGGATGGTAAACGGTACCGCGCTGGCGAACGATGATGTTACCACAGATGGCGGGTTGACCACCGTATATCTTTACACCAAGACGTTTGCTTTGTGAGTCACGGCCGTTCTTTACACTACCTTCACCTTTTTTGTGTGCCATGAGAAATGAGTTTTTAAGATTGAAATTGCTGGTTTGGGAATTTAAGTTGGCGCATCCACCGCTTATTAAGCGATGCTGCTGATCTTAATTTTTGTGTAATGGGTCCTGTGACCGTGTTTTTTGCGAAAGCCTTTCCTTCTTTTCATTTTAAAGGCAATCACTTTATCACCCTGCACCTGGCCGAGGATTTCTGCCTTTACGATGGCTTTCAGGTCTGCGCCTGCTTTTACCGTACCGTTGTTGTCGGTCAGCAATACATCTCCGAACTCAACGTTGTCACCGGTATTACCTTCTACGCGGGGTACATACAATGTCTGGTCTTTTTCAACCTTGAATTGCTGACCCGCTATTTTTACAACTGCGAACATATAATTTCCGTTTAAGAATGTTTTAATAATACCTGGTGAACCTTTCTGACCGTCAAATCCTTAGTATAGCCATCGCCCTTCAACAAGTTCAGGGTGACATAGACGGAACGGCTGGTTCCCGAATTAAGGAGTGCAAAGGTAAGCGGTTTTTTAATACCGGCAAACAGAAAATTCATTTATTTACCCCATAAATAACGTGTTCGGAACGTTCCATCAGTCTATATTTGCTGTCCGATTCCTAATTAATTGGCTATGAAACCTGGCTGACTCCCTTTTTTACATCGAAAAAGGCGGCTGCGGGGGTCATCCGGCCATTAAAATTGATATTAACGGATGAAATTTAAGTCATTCCTTGCCAAGCCTTTTGCTTCCTATATTTCCAGGCAGGTTAAAAAAGATATGGTTAACGCGCTGGAAGACCAGCAAAAAATCTTCCAGGAGCTGCTCAAAATCGGGGGATCCACCGTTTTTGGGGCAGAGCACCGGTTTAAGGACATAAAAACTTACGAGGATTTCGTACAGGCCGTGCCCATCCGGGATTACGAGCAATACAAGCCCTGGATAGAGCAGATCAAGCAGGGAAAGCATAACGTGGTATGGAAGGGCCAGCCCATCTACCTTGCCAAGACCTCGGGCACCACCAGCGGGGTAAAATACATCCCCATCACCAAGGAGTCGATCCCCAATCACATCAATAGTGCACGCAATGCCCTGTTGTGCTATATGGCCGAAAGCGGCAATAATAAGTTTGCCGATGGTAAAATGATTTTCCTGTCGGGCTCTCCTGAGCTGGAAAGGGTAGGAGGCATCCCTACGGGCCGTCTCAGCGGCATCGTAAACCACCATGTGCCGGGTTACCTGCGCACCAACCAGCTGCCTGATTACGAAACCAATTGTATCGAGGAGTGGGAGGTGAAGCTGGATAAGATAGTGGAAAAGACGATCAATGAGGACATGATGCTTATCAGCGGCATACCACCGTGGATGCAGATGTATTTTGACCGGTTGATAGAAAAAAGCGGCAAGCGGGTAGGCGATTTATTCCCCAATTTTTCGGTACTCGTACACGGGGGCGTAAATTTCGAGCCATATAAAGCCAAATTGTTCGACAGCATCGGCCGCAAGGTGGCTGCCATCGAAACCTTTCCTGCATCGGAAGGCTTTTTTGCATTCCAGGATTCGCAGCAGGCCGAAGGTTTATTGTTAAATACCAACAGCGGTATCTTTTTTGAATTTGTGCCGGCCAACGAAATTTTTAATGCCAATCCCACGCGCCTCAGCCTGAAAGACGTGAAAGTGGGTGAGAACTACGCGCTGCTCATTAATAATAATGCAGGGCTGTGGGCGTATAATATCGGCGATACGGTTAAATTTCTATCCACCAATCCTTACCGCATTGTGGTAACGGGGCGTACCAAGCATTTTATCTCGGCTTTCGGGGAGCATGTCATCGGCGAGGAAGTGGAGTACAGCCTGATGAAGGCCGCCGAGGAAGACGGGGTACGCATTACCGAGTTTACCGTGGCGCCAATGATAGAGCAGGGAAAGGGTAAAAGCTTCCATGAATGGTTTGTGGAGTTTGAGAAAGCGCCGGAAAATATAACGGCCTTTGCGCACAAGGTAGATGACAACCTGCGTAAGAAGAACATTTATTACGACGATCTTATTACCGGGAATATTTTAAACCCGTTGCATATCAAGGCGGTACAGAAAAACGGCTTTATTGATTATATGAAGAGCATCGGCAAGCTCGGTGGTCAGAACAAAGTGCCCCGTTTGAGCAATGACCGGAAGATAGTGGATGCAATGGAGAAATGGACGCTTTAGCCTGGGGCTAAAAAAATAACCCTACGAGCCGAAGCGGGTAGGGTCGCGAACTTTAAAAGGATGGAGGTAAAGGGCGCAATGTAAGCATATTTTGCCGATTGGCCCTCTCCTGTTAAGCCACTGTAATATCTTTATCGAGGTACACGTCCTGTGTAGCGTTCAACAATTCTATTCCGTCTTTCATCGGTTTCTGAAAAGCCTTGCGTCCCAGTATGAGGCCCATACCACCGGCGCGTTTGTTAACAACGGCTGTATATACTGCTTCCTGCAGGTCGGCTTCGCCCTTGCTTTCGCCACCGCTGTTGATAAGGCCCACGCGCCCGCTGTAACAATTCAATACCTGGTAGCGGCATAAATCGATGGGGTGATTGGTGCTCAGCTGCGAGTATACGAGGGGAGATGTTTTGCCATGTTTGGTAGCGGGGTAGCCGCCGTTGTTGGAAGGCAGTTTCTGCTTGATGATATCCGCCTGGATGGTAACACCGAGGTGATTGGCCTGGCCGGTGAGGTCGGCAGCGGTATGATAATCCACACCGTCTACCTTAAACGCATTGTTGCGCAGGTAGCACCAGAGTATGGTGGTCATACCCAGCTCGTGCGCATATTCGAACGCTTCGGCTACTTCCTTTAGCTGGCGGGCGCTTTCGTCGCTGCCCCAGTAAATGGTGGCGCCAACGGCAACGGCGCCCATATTCCAGGCGCTTTTAACAGTGCCAAACATCGTTTGGTCAAAACGGTTGGGATAGCTCAGGAATTCGTTGTGGTTGATTTTTACGATAAAAGGAATGCGGTGTGCGTATTTACGGCTTAAAAGGCCCAGTACGCCAAAGGTGGAGGCAACGCCGTTACAGCCGCCTTCTATGGCCAGCTTAATAATATTTTCCGGGTCAAAATAAATCGGGTTTGGAGCAAAAGAGGCGCCGGCGCTGTGCTCGATGCCCTGGTCGACCGGGAAAATGGAGCAATAGCCGGTGCCGCCAAGGCGGCCGTGGCCGAGCAGGGTTTGCAGGCTGCGCAGCACCTGGTTGTTGCGGTTGCTGTTCACCCATATTTCTTCCACATGCTGCGCAGACGGCAGGGTAAGGGTGGATTTGTCGATAATGGGTTTGTGTGTAAGCAGGTGATCGGCTTTGTTGCCGAGAATGTCGATGGTTCTTGAAAATGGCATAATCGTGTATTTATGAATAAAAACGGCTCATAGCTGTTTCCATTGCAAATATAATGCGTGGTCAAAATCCGGCGCAGAGGATGTGTGGGCAGAACACGGTTTCCCGGTTGAAGATTGTAACAAAAAAGCCCCGCAATTGTGCGGGGCTTTTAAAAATTATGCGTTCCTGTTGATACAATTCAAATCTTCGAAGGCGGTTTCCAAACGTTTTATAAAACTTTCTTCGCCTTTGCGCAGCCATACGCGGGGGTCATAATATTTCTTATTCGGCTTATCGGGACCATCGGGATTGCCCAGCTGCCCCTGCAGGTAGCCTTCGCTCTTTTTGTAATACTGAAGGATGCCTTCCCAGAAGCTCCATTGCAAATCGGTGTCGATGTTCATCTTGATGGCGCCGTAGCTGATGGCTTCGCGTATCTGGTGCTGGGGCGAACCGCTGCCGCCGTGGAATACAAAGTAAACGGGTTTGGGACCTGTTTTAAATTCTTTCTGGATATATTCCTGGCTGTTTTTAAGAATTTCAGGACGCAGCTCTACGTTGCCGGGGCTGTATACGCCGTGCACGTTGCCAAAGGCGGCGGCCACAGAGAATAAGCTGCCCACCTTGCCCAGCTCGGTATAAGCATAGGCCACGTGCTGGGGCTGGGTATAGAGTTTGTCGTTTTCCACGCCGCTGTTATCCACGCCGTCTTCTTCACCGCCGGTTACGCCCAGCTCAATTTCGATGGCCATGCCCAGGGGCTGCATGCGTTTGAAAAACTCCACCGAGGTCTGAATGTTTTCTTCGATGGGCTCTTCCGACAGGTCGAGCATATGGGAGCTGAACAGGGGTTGTCCTTTTTCCTTGTAGAATTGTTCGCCGGCGTCAAGCAGACCGCTGATCCAGGGCAGCCATTTTTTGGCGGCATGGTCGGTATGCAATATAACGGGCACGCCATAATATTTGGCCACGTTGTGAATATGGAGTGCGCCCGATACGCCGCCGGTAATATTACCCTGCAGCTTGTCGTTGGGCATTCCCTTACCCGCGATAAACTGCGCGCCCCCGTTGGAGAACTGGATGATAACGGGCGAATTGACTTTGGCGGCTGTTTCCAGCGTGGCATTGATGGTGTTGGTGCCAATGGTGTTAACGGCAGGCAGGGCAAACTGGTTGCTTTTGGCGTCCTGGTAGAGTGCTTCCAGCTCCTTGCCGAACAGCACCCCGGGTTTGTACTTTTTCATTTTTCTAAACTCTTCCGGGTTTTGTTAGATAAATTGATTCCCAAAAAAGCAAGCAACGCGTTTGGGCGCGGCGAAGATACAGTTAGTTTGGATGCCGCAAAATGGAAATATTCCAAAATGCTAACAAGTGTTTTGGGAAGGTCGCGGCTCATACCTCAATCCTCAAAGCGGCTTTGGATTTTGGGTATCAGCAACAGGTTTTTGCGCAGGGTTTGTTTCAGATTGGTTTTAACAATCTGTCCCATAGAGGTACATTTTTTAAACGCGGGGTTACTCACAAAATAGTCGCTTAGCTCCCGTTTGAGCTGTTCCCGTTTTTCGGGGGTGGATATCATGTCTTTGGACATGATATCGAGCAATGCCTTGATGCGATAGCGGGCGGAAGCGAGGCGAAAGGCCACAAGGGTCCTTTCCTCGGTTTGGTATTGCGCGATGGAATCTTTGTTGAGGTGGGCAAGCGACAGTTCCACAAAGGCCATGTTCTCTTTGAAGAACTGGGGAAAGTATAAATTCTTCCGTCCCTCGTAGGACTGCTGGTCGAAATCGATGGCGCGGATGCGGTATTGAAAATCCTCGATATCGGGAGTGATATCCACCACGAAATTATAGCTGCGCATATCGCCCAGCAGGCGTACGAAGCAGCGCTCGTTGAATTTTACAAATTCCTTGGCGAGGCGGATCTTATTGGAGTCGGGGGCGTTGAGATAGTTTTTGATAAACACATCGCCCGGAATGCCGGGAATATGTTCTTCCACGAGCGTATTGTTGTGTGTATAAAAAGTAATGCGATTAGGGGAGAGAATATGTTCCAGCTCCAGGCCATACACGCGCGAGGCGTCGGCGATCTTTATATAATAGTGATCGTAATTGTCATTGAACTTATTGACGATGCGGATGCGGAAGGGGTGCGAATTGCCAAAGGTGCAGTAATCCACACGGGCCACATCGAGGTGTTTTGTAAACGTCAGATCGCCTTCTGTTTTCAGGATGGCGTATATTTTTACCAGGCCTTCACGGATAAAATTCCATTGGTGGAGATCGTAGCTCACCTTTTCCCAAAGCGTGTCTTTACCGTTTTTATCGAGCACCGGAACGGAGTAGGTATAATTGAGCAGGTCGCGGTAGGCCACGGGCAGTTTTACTTCGCGTCCATGATCTTTTAAATAGGCCCGCAGCGGATCGATAACGGGAAACATGGGTTTCTTCCGCGAGGGCTTGTCGGGTTCGTTGATGCGGGAAGCGTTGTGTTGGTCGCTGAAGCTCATAGGCGTAAAATACGATGTTTAGCGAAATGAACATGGGTTATTGAATAGTTGCCAGCAGCTGCCCGAAGTATTCCGGCGCCAGCAGCAGCCGGGAACCGTACCAGCTGAACATTTCACCGTCGGCCAGCAATATCCGGGTACCGGGCAGGCGGGCTTCCCATTCCTTTACATGCTTTTGTTTAAAAGGGAAGGGCTCAGAGGAAAGGAGCAGCAGCTCGCATTGGGCCGCCTGTAGGTCTTCCATGCTTATTTGGGGATAGCGCGTGCGCCCGGCGAATACATTGACAAGGCCGCAGCGCTGCAGCATGTCATTAATAAAGGTATCGCCGCCAACGGTCATCAGGGGTTTTTGCCAGATAAGATAAGCGGTGCGCAGCGGACGGCTGAGGGTCGCCAGGTTGTCAAAGCCATATTGGATGGTTGTTGTTACCTGCTCAGCTTCGGAAGCGGCGCCGGTTATATCGCCGATGGCCGCCATCATCCGGCAGGCATCGGCGAGGTTTTTGATATCGCTGGTCCATACAGGATACAGGCTGCGCAGCTCTTCTACCTGTTCTCTTATATTTTCTTCTTTATTGGCTATGATAAAATCGGGCTCCAGGCGGCGGATGATATCCGCTCTCACTGTTTTGGTGCCGCCGATCTTTGTTTTGTCCGCCAGAACCCGGCGGGGATGTACGCAAAATTTGGTAATGCCGGCTATACGCTGGCCGAGGCCTAAATCGTACAGGAGTTCGGTTTGGGACGGTACCAGCGAGATAATGCGTTGTGGTGGTCCCTCCAGCTGCAGGATATGGTCTGTCTGGTCGGTATAAAGCGGCATGCGCTGTTATTTATTGCAAAATAACACTTTAGGAGGCGGGAACCGTAAAATTAAGGAAAAAGAGAAGGAAGGGCCGGAAACCGCTATACCTCCTGCTAAATGGTATATCTAGCAGGAGGGTACTGGAATTAGAATGCGAGCCTGGTTTTTCAGCGATATTGGAAGCGGTTTCCAATAGGACAAGGTTTGTTCATTTCGTAGGAAAAGGCTCCTTCATTGGACATTGGATTTCGAAAATATCTTTACAAAGCGGACTGTCGTCTATCAATTATAGGTACCTGGTTTTTCTTTGCATGACTGGCAATCGTGTAGGATATTGGCAAGGTTCATGGAATATTGGAAAGTAAGAAGTTGACTGATACTGGATTTTTTTTCAGGAATTTCTTAGGTATTGGATATTGCAATTATTTCTTAACCCTGGTTGTTCGGATATTGGATATATCAATCAACTTCTGGTACAAAAGTATAGTCCGCATGGAGGGTGCGCAAGAGCGTTTTTGCCTCATTTTAACACTTCGGTATTTCACATGAATGGTGTAGATCCTACGATGGGGCAGGGGGATATTACTTTCGTGTTTTTACGATAACCGCATGGTTATATTCCCTGCAATCCTTTGCCAGCATGGGTTACGGGCGTTGCTTCGTTATCAGATAGTTATGGGCAGGTACGCCTATTTGCCGAGGGCATTAATAACATCGTATTTGGTTACAATGTGATAATTGCCCGCTTCGTCGCGGCTGAGCACGGCGCCGTTCTCCTTATTAATAAGGGTACCCAGCTTTTCTACGGGGGTGTTGAACTCCACCACGGGGAAGGGGGGCTCCATGACGCTTTCCACCCGGGCGTTTTTAATATCGGGGTTGGAAAATACTTTCTGAAACAGCCCGCTTTCGCTGATGGCGCCAATAAGTCCCTTGCCGTTGATGACGGGAATATGCTCTATCTCGAATTTTTTCATCAGCTCTACCGCCTCTGCCACGGTATGACCTGGTTCGATGGTAACGAGCTTTTGCCGGCTGGAGCGGCCGGTAACGATATCCCGGAATGTTTTTACATCAAGAAAACCACGTTCCATCATCCACTGGTCGTTGTAAATCTTGGCCACATAGCGGCTGCCGTGGTCGTGGAATATACAAACCACCACATCGTCTTTTTTGAGGCGGCTTTTTAATTGCATCAATCCCTGCAGGCAGCTGCCGGCGCTGTAGCCGCAGAAAAGGCCTTCCTCCTTGGCGATGCGGCGGGCCATAACAGCGCCGTCTTTATCGGTGACCTGCTCAAAGTGATCGATGACGCTCATGTCATAATTCTCCGGCACGAAATCTTCGCCGAAGCCTTCCGATACATAGGGATGAACTTCGTTCATGTCTGTTTCGCCGGTGCGGAAATATTTTGTGAGCAGGGAGCCGTATACATCGATGGCCCAGATCTGTATTTGGGGATTTTTTTCTTTGAGGTACATGGCCGTACCGGTAACGGTACCCCCGGTGCCTGCCGTGCATACGAGGTGGGTGATTTTGCCATCGGTTTGGTCCCACAGCTCGGGGCCGGTAGATTCGTAGTGTGCAAGGCGGTTGGCCAGGTTATCGTACTGATTGCAATGGAAGGAGTTGGGAATTTCTTTGGCCAGGCGGCGTGCGATGGAATAATAACTGCGGGGATCGTCGGGCTCAACATTGGTAGGGCAAACGATCACTTCGGCGCCAACGGCTTTGAGAATGTCCATTTTTTCCTTGGACTGCTTATCGGTGGTGGTGAAAATACATTTATAGCCTTTTACGCAGGCAGCGAGGGCCAGCCCCATACCGGTATTACCGCTGGTGCATTCAATGATGGTGCCGCCGGGTTTTAGCTTACCTTCCTTTTCTGCCACTTCAATCATCTTAACCGCCATGCGGTCCTTAATGGAGTTGCCGGGGTTAAAATAGTCTACTTTTGCCAGCACGAGCGCGGGGATATCGCGTGTAATTTTATTGAGTTTAATAAGCGGGGTATGACCGATAGTCTCCAATATATTGTTCCTGATATCCATAGCACACATTTTGTGATATCAAAGGTAGGCTTTTTGGGGAGCAGTGTGTTACCGTAAGGAAATGAAAACAAACGTATGAAGGTATATTTCATCAGCGGCCTGGCGGCCGATAGCAGGGTATTCATGCACATACGGGTGCCTGCGGGATATGAAATAGTGCACCTTGACTGGCTGAAGCCCCTGCCGGGAGAAACGGTGGGCGCCTACGCCATGCGGATGGCGGAGCGCATCGACCGCGCGGAGCCATTTGCCCTGCTGGGCCTGTCGTTTGGGGGCATGCTGGCAACGGAGATCGCCTTACAATATGCGCCGGCAAAAACCATCCTGCTGTCTACCGTACCTCATTATAAACACCTGCCCGGATATTACCGCGCAGCCGGTGTTACGGGTTTGCATAAGCTGTTGCCGGTTGCTTTTATAAAAAAAGCCGCTGTGCTGAAAAGATTGTTTACCACAGAAACGGCCGAAGACAAGGAAATGCTCAAACAGCTTATCAGGGACAGCGATGATAATTTCATCCGTTGGGCCATCGATGCCATTGTACGATGGAAAGGGGGCGATACGGCTTTCCCGCATATTCATATTCATGGTACGCGCGATGAGGTGCTGCCTTTGCGTTTTACTTCGCCCACGCACAAAATACCCGGCGCCGGTCACCTGCTGGTAATGAACCGGGCGGAAGAGCTGAACCGGATTATCGAAACCTATCTTACCGGGCAATAGCAAAGGGAGTAGGGGTAACCAGTTATGATGGATTCCGTGTTTACATAGTTTGGCAGCCAACCCGGTGGAATTGTGTAAATTTGGTTATGGAACTGCGCGAGCCCGCCGTGGCATACGGTAAAAGCAAATTTACCATACAGGAATACCTGGATATGGAAAACGCCACCGATCGCAAAAACGAATATTACAAAGGCGAGATCTTTGCGATGGCGGGAGCAGGCGCGAGGCATAATGTGATCTTCAGCAACCTTTTCATAGATATTGGTTCCCGCCTGAAAGGCCGCCCCTGCCAGCCATATGGTAGTGATATGCGATTACATATTCCTGAAAATACGTTGTTCACTTACCCGGATATTTCCATTATTTGCGGCGACCTGGTTCCTTCTTACCGGGATAAAGATTCCGTTGTTCAGCCTTCTGTGTTGATGGAGATATTATCGCCTTCTACAAAGAACTACGACAGGGGCGAAAAGTTCAAATTATACCGCGATATCCCAACCCTAAAAGAGTACATATTGGTTGATTCGGAGGCCATTGGCATCGAAGTATTCCGTATTGACCCGCACAATCACTGGACGCTGGAAGAATACAAAACAACGAACGATACCCTTGTCATTCAAACAGTGGGTATTTCCATCCCGCTACAGGATATTTACGATCGGACAAAGTTAACCGCGTAATTCTTTCCCCTTTTTTATATTCCACCCTGTTGATAAAAAGCATATGGTTTCTTACCCTCCATCTTTTACATTTGCAACCCTTTGGGAACGCAGCGGCCGCCCGGTAAAAAGGGTAATGCCGCAGCCCGCTTAAAAAACCATCGAAATTTGCCTTTATGGAAGTAAAGAATATTCAGAAGATAGCAGAAAAGCTCAGCCTGAGCGTAAAACAAGTCAGCAGCATCTACGACCTGCAGGCCGAAGGCGCCACCATTCCCTTTATGGCACGGTACCGTAAGGAAGTGACGGGCAACCTGGACGAGGTGGTGATAGGCAACGTCGTGGAGGACATCAAATATTTTACGGAGCTGGACAAACGAAGAGAAACGGTTATCAAAACCATTGAAGGATTGGGTAAGCTCACGCCCGAATTGAAGAAACGCATCGAGGAGTGTTACGACGCCAATGTGCTGGAGGACATTTACCTGCCCTACAAACCGAAACGCAAAACAAGGGCTACGCAGGCCATCGAGAAGGGACTGGAGCCGTTGGCGAAAACATTGTTTGAGCAGGGAGACATGAACCCCGAAGAAGCAGCCGGTGGCTTTATCAATGAGCAGGTAAAAGACAGCAAGGAAGCATTGCAGGGCGCCCGTGATATTATTGCAGAATGGATTAGTGAAAATGAGCAGGCGCGCAATAAAGTGCGGCAGCTGTTTACAGAAACTGCCGTGCTGTATTCGAAAGTGCTGACCAGCAAAAAAGAAGAAGAAGAGGCCCAAAAATACCGGGATTATTTTGAGTTCAGCGAACCGCTGGCCCAAATCCCCTCACACCGCCTGCTGGCCATTCGCCGCGCTGAGAAAGAAGGCTTCCTGGTGATGGATGTGACCATTGAAAAACAAACAGCAGTAGATGAGCTGAACCGGCTGGTGGTGAAATCGTCGAATGCCGCGGGAGCGGAAGTAAAGAAAGCCGCTGAAGACAGTTTTGACCGCCTGCTGAAATCGTCTATTGAAAACGAATTCAGGCTGCTGAGCAAGAACAAGGCCGATGAGGAAGCCATTCATGTGTTTACCGAAAACCTGCGGCAGCTATTGCTGGCATCGCCGCTGGGGTCTAAAAAAGTATTGGCGCTCGATCCCGGTTATCGTACCGGCTGCAAGCTGGTATGCCTGGATGCCCAGGGTAATTTTGTATACAATACGACCATCTACCCGCATCCGCCGCAGAACGATTGGCAGAAAAGCGTGGCCGAATTGAAACACCTGGTGAGCAAATATGATATCGACGCCATCGGTATAGGCAATGGTACCGCGGGCCGTGAAACGGAACAGCTGGTACGCAGCATCGATTTCGGCAAGCATGTGAGCGTGTTCCAGGTCAACGAAAGCGGGGCCTCTATTTATTCGGCATCGGAAGTGGCGCGTGAGGAATTCCCCGACCAGGACATTACCGTTCGCGGTGCGGTGAGTATCGGTCGCCGCCTGCTGGACCCCCTGAGCGAACTGGTGAAAATCGATCCCAAGTCAATAGGGGTGGGCCAGTACCAGCACGATGTGAACCAGGCCAAGTTAAAAGAAGCATTGGACAGGGTAGTGGAGAGCGCGGTAAACTATGTGGGCGTGGATGTAAACACGGCATCGCGCCATTTGCTGGTGTATGTATCCGGCCTGGGTACTACGCTGGCCAAAAATATTGTCGAGTACCGTGCCAAAAACGGCGCTTTTAAAAGCCGCGAGGAATTAAAGAAGGTACCGATGATGGGGCCGAAAACATTTGAGCAGTGCGCAGGCTTTTTGCGTATACCCGGTGCTGATAACCTGCTCGATAATTCGTCGGTGCATCCTGAAAGCTACCACGTGGTGCAGGCGATGGCCAAAGACCTGCAGGCATCGCTGGAAGAATTGATACGGCAGGCCGATTTGCGTAAAAAGATCAACCGCCGGCAATACATTACCGACGCCATCGGTGAGTATACCATCGAGGATATTTTAAAAGAGCTGGAAAAACCCGGTCGCGACCCGCGGGCGCAGATAGAAGAGTTTCGCTTTGACGATACTATTAAGGCCATCGAAGATGTAAAAGTGGGTATGACGGTGCCGGGGCTGGTAACGAATATCACCAATTTCGGCGCCTTTGTAGACATCGGGGTAAAACAGGACGGGCTGGTGCACATATCGCAGCTCAGCAACACATTTATATCAGATCCCAACGAAGTGGTGAAGCTGCAGCAAAGGGTAATGGTCACCGTGACCGAGGTAGACGTGGCGCGAAAAAGAATAGCGCTTACCATGAAAGATCAGAACAAGGCAGCAGGTGCCAGCCAGCAGGGCCAGCAGGGCGAACGCAGGAAACCAGCCGGTGGCGGTAATACCGGCAATAATAAAAATGCGGGTAAGAAAGAAGCGCCGCTCAATCCTTTTGCGGCCAAGCTGATGGAGCTGAAGAAGAAATTCAATGATTAAATGACAGTTGACAGATGACAGTTGACGGTATTGGCGGCGTATACGACTGTCAACCGTCAACTGTCATCTGTCAACTATTTTTTATGCCTTTCTCTTAATACCGCATCCTACAGAGCGGGATTCTTTTACCATAATATCTTTACCACCCACCAGTTCGCTGACGGCTTCCTTCAGGTGGGTGCGGTGTACATTGCTGATATCGGCAGGGCTGTCGTCGATAGCGCCGTGGTATACGAGCTTTCCGTCTTTGTCAAATAGAAAACATTCGGGTGTGCGGGCGGCGCCGAAGGCATCGGCCAGCACGTTGTCGCTGTCGAGCGCATAGAACCACTGGTAGCCCTGTTCTTTTGCGTAGGCCTGCATATCGGTATAGGAGTCGCCGCTGCTGCGGTTGGATTCGTTGGAGTTGAGCAGTATCACCCCCAGCTTTTTATCGAGGGCATAGCGACAGATTTCTTTTGTACGTCCCTGGTTTTTGATAACATAAGGACAGGTATTGCAGGTAAACATCACCAGCAAGCCATTGGAACCTTTGGCTTCCTTCAGCGACACAAGCTGTCCGCTGATATCTTTCATTTTAATATCGGGTTTGGGAATTTCGGAGCCAATCGGCAACGGTTCGCCGGCCGGTGTAAAAGCGATACAGGCAATAGCTGTAATAGTGTAAAAGAAGAACTTTTTCATGTGGTCACAATTTTAAGGTTAAGGCCAATAATACCAGGAATATGTTTCCGGCATCTGATTGAGGACAAGCGAAATCACCTAAAAGTTGTTTACAGGCAATCGTCGGCAGGAAAAAATCCTTCCTAAAGTTCGGGAAAAAATCAACTACCAACAAGCCCGGTTTCGCGTTGCTGGCGCTCTTCGGCCATCAGCTGGAGGGAGTGAATGCTTACATTTAATTCATATCCAATAAGTAACACAAGTGAATTTAAATAAATAATAGTCATTATCACTATAATGGTACCGATGGAGCCGTAGAGGGCGTTGTATTTGCCGAAATTGTTGACAAAAATCGAAAACCCTACGGTGGCGAGTATGCTAAGGGTAGTGGCCAGGATGGAGCCGGGTGAAACCAGTTTCCAGCGCCATTTTACCGCCGGGGCATATTTATAGATGAAGGCGATGGAATAAAAAATAAGGTTGACAATCACTACCCAGCGTATCACCAGGATGGATTTGAGCAGGCGGGTGTTTGTAATACCCAGTGCTTTGAGCAGGGCATCCTGCATAATGAGCAGCACCAGGCAGGTAAACAGCAAGCCCATGATCAGCAGCGTGAGCCTAATGGCCATCCATCGTTTTTCGAGGCCGGTGCGCTTTTGAAAACCAATATAGTTTTTATTGAATGAGCGCATAATGCCAATCATACCATTGGAGGCAAAGAACAACAGTAATACAAAACCGAAAGAAAGCAGGGCGGTCTTTGGATCATTGCCCAGGAAGCTATCCACAAAGCTGATCAGGTTTTTATTGTAGGTATCAGCCGGTATAATATCCTTTATCAGCATGTGCAGCTTTGTCTTGATCGTTCTTTTGGGCAACAGTTGCGGGATAAGCGTAAACAGGAACAGGCAGGTGGGCGGTATGGCCATGATAAAGTTATAGGAGATGGCCGCTGCGCGCTCGGTCAGGCTGCTTTTTTTGATATGCGCGAAAAAGAATTTCGCCACATCATACAGGGGTACTGCCCGGAAACCAGGTAATATAACCTTCTTGCTTTTTTCCACCAGGAGGCAGAAGAGAAAGTTGTTCCGTATGATTTTTTCGAGCTTTGTCATATCAATGCGCTAAATTATCACTTGCCGGATTCTTTTGCTGCATTAATTTGTCGAGGAACTGCTGGTATTCTTTCGCATA
>Ga0307508_10003550_pt1 | contig 15720 bp, 19 predicted proteins | sample 9_EM_MG_FD_203089 | JGI IMG/M metagenome (GOLD analysis project Ga0307508, IMG submission 203089) | Populus trichocarpa ectomycorrhiza microbial communities from riparian zone in the Pacific Northwest, United States - 9_EM | ecosystem: Host-associated > Plants > Roots > Unclassified | place...
GTGGCATCTACGGCGGACCATCCGCGGCCGGTAGGCCGAGGGCTGGTCATCGTGCGGTTCTGGCTGGTGCGTGACGAGGACGGCCGCGAGCCGGTGCAAGGCTGGCCGCCGCCGGTGGAAAGTGAAGGACTGTGGGCGAGCCCGATGGGGGCCGGCCTGTACCGGATCGAGAACACCCCGTGGTTCGCGCAGAACCTGGGCGCCTACGACATCGTCGAGGCCGTCGAGTACCAGGGTGCCCGCGTGGTCATGCGGAAAGCCGAATGGTCCGGCCACCTGACCGTACGGGTGGCGCACGACGACCCGGCCGCCGTGCTCGACGCGTTCGCGGATCTGGGGGTACGAGGTGAGAGCGCGGCGCCGGCGTACCGGATAGCGGCCTTGGACATCCCGCCGGGCGCGGACCTCCGCGCCGTCGTCGGCCGGCTGCGTGCGGGAAAGGCCGACCTGGCCTGGGATTACGAAGAGGCCTGTGTCACCGCCGAATGGCGGGGTTTGTAACTCGGCTCGCCTGGCCCCGACAACCCGCGCCGGCGGCTGTCCGGTACAAGCGTGAACGCGTCCGGCTGACGGAGGCGCGAGTGGCGGGCGCCGCGTGAGGATCGGAGCATCTCACCCGCGGCGGTCATCGCCCGATCCAGGAGGTCTTCATGCTCATCGCCATCCTCGACTTCAGCACCGCCGCCGGCGACCGCCCGGCTGCCCTCGCCCAGCTCGACGGCGAGCGCGACCAGATACGCATCATGCCGGGCAACGTGGCCTTCCGGGTCTACGCCTCCCGCGAGAACGAAACCCGCATCACCGTGATCCACGAGTGGGACGACGAGGAGTCGTTCGCCGGCTACCTGGAATCGGACTCCTTCGCGCGCTCCGGCAAGGTGCTCCGGCCGATCATGGCCGGGGCGCCGGTGAGCCGGCGCTTCCACGCCGAGTTGCTGGAGACGGTCGCCTGACCGGCGTCGACACGGACCTTACTATCGGCGAATGTGCGGCCCTCGATGACCCGCAAGGCCTACAGCTTCGTCCGCTCCTTCGCGCCGGAGCCCGCTCGCGATCTCTGCGTGGATCGCCACTACCTGCTCTGCGCCTCCGCCGGCGCCCTCCGGCTGGAGGCGCAGGGTCAGGCGTGGTTGCTGCCACCGGCCCGAGCCGCGTTGATCGAGGCGGGCAGGACGATTCAGGTGAGTATCCCGCAGCCGGTCACGACCGCGTCGGTCCTGTTCGACACCGGGTTCGCGCGAACGCCGCCCGCGCCGTTGACCGTGTTCGACCTCAGCCCGCTGGCGCGGGCGCTGGTGACGGAGTGCGGCACGTGGGGGGAGAGCGACGAACCACTCACGGCGTACGGTGAGACGCTGTTCTCCGCGCTCGCCGCGGTGACCTGGCGTCTCGCTGAAAGGCCGAGTCCCGTGGTTGTGCCAGCAGGGCGCTCGCCGGAGCTGCGCCGGGCACTGCGGTTGACCGAGGAGCGGCTCGGCGGTCAGGTCCGCTTCGAGGACGTGGCAGACGAGGTCGGTCTCGCGCCGCGGTCGCTCGCCCGGCGCTTCGAAGACGAGACCGGCATGACCTGGCGGGCGGTTCTGCGCCGGATGCGGGTGTTGCGTGCGATCGAGGAACTCGCCGCGGGCGATGCCCCGGTAACCAAAATCGCCTTCACGGTCGGGTATACGTCGCTGTCGGCGTTCAACGCCGCGTTCCGGCAACTGACCGGCCGCGCACCCACCGAGTACCGAGCCACCTTCCGCCCCTGACTGGAGCGCCTGGGAACTCGGCGCGCGTAGTGGTGCCCGTGATCTTGAGGTCCAACTCGCCTTCCAGCGCACCTGCCAGACGATGCAGTAGAGGAAGCGTCGGCGTGACCGAGCCGCCTTCCAGCCGTGAGATCACGGTCTGCGTGGTTCCGGCCTGGGAGGCAAGCTCAGTCTGGCTGACGCCGAGGGCCATCCGCCGGTCATAGACGGCCTGACCGAGGGCGATACGGGCGCCGGCCTCTATGTATTCAGGGCTTTCCTGGTGCTCGTCCGGAACAGTCCACTTGGTGTGGTATCCCTTCATGGCTTACCGACCTTTTTCCTGCGAGGTCCCTCTTGCGGACGTTGACATTCCGGAGAACGGTGAGGCGAACGTGCCCGAGTGGCTGTTTCGGCCGCTGGGCTGGGCTGCCGCGTCCGCTCCCTTCGCTTTTGCCGACGAGATCGGCTGCAGCGGTCGCTGTCGTGGCGAAGGTTGTGGAGTTGGGGTCGCTCGGCGGGATGTGTGCTTCAAGATCGAGGCTTCGGCCTGCACGCGTGACCGGAATATACCGTTTTGGGTTAGGGTTGGTCCGGATAGTGGAAGGATCTTCCAGTATCTGAGTGGCAGGCCACGATCCGGGACGGGTGTCCACGATCCGAGAGGGCAGTCCCACGATGCGACCCGGGGGAATCGGCTCGCGTGGTGGGTGCCGGAGTTGGACCGGTCCGATAACCGTCTACAAGCTACGAAATCCGCAAGCCACAGACCTCGACACTGAAGAATCAGTACTCCCCTTCGCGGTCGTAGAGATGTCGCCGGCGAATGCTCGCTGACCTGCGCGGCGGCACCTGAAAGCAGTGATGGGGTGGCTTCGGTGCGCCCGCCGAAGGTATGACCAATGGCTGTTCTCTTGTTCGAACAGCCCGAGGGACACAATCCGCAGCGGCCGTCGTGGAGCTGTGGAACCTGCGGAAACGAGTGGCCTTGCGCAAACGCGAGAGCCGACCTGATCGCGGAGTCCATCGACGGCCGAACGCCGGTGTTGGTCTACCTGACGATGTGTCTGGCAGGCGCTGTCGTCGACCTTTCGTCAGGCGGGTTTCCGCCCGATCTGTACGACAGGTTCGTCGGCTGGACCGATGTCGATCTCGACCGAGCGCGAATCGGCTCAACGAAAGGAGTCAACTCGCGATGATGCCGGACGAACTGGTGCAACGGGTCGCGGCGCTCCCGGCGGACTCCGATGTGGGTGTGCAGATCGGCGACGATCACCTCGACATCACGGACGTCGTTGCGTCGTCGCTGCTGCCTGTTCGGGCTGGACAGCGGCTGGCTGTGGGTGGCGGTCAGGTGGCGAGTTGGTTGCGGCGGCGGGCGAGGTAGGCGCGTTCCGCGGGGTTGCCGGCGAGAGCGATGGCCCGGGCGTACGCCGCCCGTGCGTCGCCGTCGCGCCCTCGCCGCCGTAGCAGGTCGGCGCGCGCGGCGTGGAAGGCGTGGTAGCCGTCGAGGACCTCGGCGAGCCGGTCGATCTCGGCGAGCCCGGCGTCGGGACCGTCGACCTCGGCGATCGCGACCGCGCGGTTGAGCCGCACGATCGGCGAGGGGTCGAGCTGCACCAGGCGGCCGTAGAGGGCGACGATCGTGGACCAGTTCGTGTATCGGGCGGACGGGGCCTGCGTGTGGACCGCGTTGATCGCGGCCTGCAACTGGTAGCGCCCGGGTGGGTCGCCGCCGGCCGCCACCGCCTCGATCCGCTCGCGAACAAGGGCGTTGCCCTCGGCGATGAGGGTGCGGTCCCATGCGGCGCGGTCCTGCTCGTCGAGGGTCACCAGCTCTCCGGCGTGGGACACGCGCGCTGGTCGCCGGGCGTCGGTGAGGAGCATGAGGGCAAGCAGGCCGGCTACCTCGCCGTTTGCGGGGAGGAGAGTCCGTAGCAGGCGGCCGAGGCGGATCGCCTGGTCGGTGAGGTCGACGCGTACCGGGTCGTCGCCCTCGCTGGGGAGATAGCCCTCGTTGAAGATGAGGTACACGACCGCGAGCACGCCGGCGAGCCGCTCGCGGACGTCGTCCACCGAAGGCGCCCGGTAGGGAATGTGCGCCGCCTTGATCTTCGCCTTGGCGCGGGTGATCCGTCGCGCCGTCGTGGCCTCCGGCACCAGAAAGGCGCGGGCGATCTCGGGTACGGTGAGGCCACCGAGCAGGCGCAAGGTGAGCGCTACCCGGGCCTCCATCGCGAGCGCAGGGTGGCAGCAGGTGAAGACCAGTCTGAGCCGGTCGTCCTCGACCGGGCCGGTCGGCTCGGGAGGGGCGTCGTCGTATGCGACTCGGGCCGCGCGGTGCTTGGCGTCGCGCTGCGACTCACGACGAAGCCAATCGATGGCCTTGCGGGTCGCGGTGGTGACGAGCCAGCCGCCGGGATTGGGCGGTACGCCGTCGCGCGGCCACCGCTCGGCGGCCGCCGCGAACGCCTCGGCCGTCGCCTCCTCGGCGACGTCGAGGTCGCCGAAGCGGCGCGCGAGGTCGGCGACCACCCGCGCCCATTCGTCGTGGTGGGCATGGGTGATCGCCTGCTCGACGTCGGGGCCGGTCACAGCTCTGGGCGAGGGGGTCGCCCGCCGACGGCGCCCGCGGTCGGGCTCACTTCTCCCGGGACCCGCTACGCCGGGCGTGCCCGGGACCGCGGAACCGGTGCACCTCCTGCGGCCAGTCGAGCACGGTCGCGAGCCGTCCGGCCCAGTATCGCGCCGCCTCGTCGTCGGCCACGTCCACGACGGCGAAACCGCCGAGGTGCTCCTTGGTCTCGACGTACGGCCCGTCGGTGAAGACGGGTTTGCCGTCGACCGACTCGACGCTGCACACCGCGGTCGACCGGTCGAGCCCGCCGTTGGTGAAGATCAAAACATCTTCTGCCAGCATCTCCTCGAGCACGGCCCGGGCCGCCGTGGCCTTGTCGCGCAACTCCTCCGCCGTATGGTCGGGCACCCACTCATCGTTGAAGGTGATCAGGTACTCGGTCATGGTCGTCTCCTCCTGGTCCCGGGGCGAGGGCTTGTTTCGGCTCCTCGGGTCCGGCGACCCGACCGGCCGCCGCACACCAGATTCCACGAACGGCCGCGCCCTGATACGACACCATCTCGGAAATTTCGTTCAGGAAGCCTCAGCTTGCTGACCCCAGATGCGCCGCCGCCGAGGGCGATCAGGACGGCGTCGCCGGCCGACAGTGCGCTGACCAACTCCAGGCCGATGGTCGCCGCACCCTCGCAGGTCTCGATATCGAGGCTGTCCTCGACCAGCCGGATGCCCCTCTGACGGGCGATGGTCACCGCCCGTTCGCGGGCCACCTCGAAGTCGCCGTCCACCAGCTCCAGGTGCGCCCCGACCCGGCCGGCGAGCGTTTGTCAGCGAAACGGTGCTGCACTACAAGTGCTACGATGTAGCACATGGCGAAGCCCACGAGCATCCGCTTCGACGAACTGCTGCTGGCGAGGTTGCGTCGCCGGGCACAGGCTGCCACGGGGGCCAGCACGTCCGCCCTGGCTCAACGTCTTGTTGATGAAGGGCTGAGGATGGCCGATCACCCCGGCATCCTGTTCAAGGACGGGCCCACCGGGCGCAGGGCTGCGCTCGCCTACGGCCCAGACGTGTGGGAGATCATCAAGGTCCTGCGCGAGGTCGACGAGCGTGGCCCGACCGCCATTGCTGCCGCCGCCGACATCCTTGCGCTCGACGTCAGCCGGATCACCCTCGTGGTCGCCTACTACAGCGACTACCGGGACGAGGTTGACGCCGAGATCGCCGCGGCGGACGAGGCATCCGAGCGGGCCGAGCGCGCATGGCGCGTACAGCAGCGACTCATCGCATGACCCCGACGGCGACGCCCGCCCTTCTGCTCGACGAGATGTTCGCGCCAGCACTCGCCACCGCGCTACGAGCCCAGGGCCACGACGTGCGCTCAATCGCGGAGCGGGTCGACATGCGCGCCATGACGGACCCGGACGTCTTCGCCTGGGTGCTCGCCGCACCCTGCTGGCTGCTGACGGAGAACGTCAAGGATTTCCGGCCGTTGTTGCTACAAGCACTCCAAACGGGAACGGCGACGCCGGAGGGGTTCGGCCTGCTGTTCACGAGTTCCAGGGCGTTCCCCCGGTCTAGGGCCAACCCCGGACCGCTGATCGACGCCCTCCACGTGTGGCTGTCTGCTGGACTACCCGCGGCGCCCATTGTTGAGGACTGGCTGACGGCGCCGGCGAGTGCGGTCGCCACATGACACAGGACGAGCCCGACGATGCTGACCAGGTTGACCAGGCCCGGCGTTCACCCGTCGCCGCCCGCTGAGGTCCGGCCAATCTCACCTCGGGTCGTACACCCAGAAGCAAAGTCCGTCAAAGGATGGGTTCGGGCGCACGCCAGCTATCCGAACAATGATGCAAACCCTCAATCACAGCTTAAGGGTTCATATTGTAGATGGTCTGTGCGCCCGGCAGGATTCGAACCTGCGACCGACGGATTAGAAGTCCGTCACTCACGCGTCCCCTGCGCGCACGTACGCCCAGCTCAGAGCACGATATCCATCGACGTCTGCCGTGATTACGGAGGGTTGGGGGACGAGTGGGGGAAGAATCCCGATCACCGGGAAGATCTTCGCTCCGCTGTCCCACATAATGAGCCGGAGTCCTCCGCGACCCGGCACGCCGTCCCCGGCCGGGCCGAGAGATCAGCCAGCCGCAGCTCGAAGAAGATCGATGACAGATTGCCATCGGAAAGGTTCGTCTGGGTTGGCAGGACGCAGAGCCTCGACGTCGGTGAATCGTACGCCAGCCGAGCGCAGCAACCGTAGATGCTCAACAAAAGCGGGATGTGACACCAGAGACGACTTCGCGTACACGGATGCAATGATCGGAATCTCAGTGCCAAGCGATTCGTTGAGGATTCCCAAAGCCAAGGTGTCGTTGATGCCGGACGCCCAGGCGTTGATGGTATTAAATGTCGCCGGAACGACAGCAATCGCTTGTGCATCAGGGAGAAGACGTGGCTCGGCCGGAAGCCGCTGCCGATGCAGTACGGGTCGACCGATCCGTTGCTCGACCTCTGCCAGCGAAAGCCAAGCCATTGCGGTCGGAGTCGCGATGGCGTGCACATCCCATCCGTCTGTATGTAACAGGCCGATCAGTTCGACAACGCGCTGACAGGGCGGCGCTGCACACATGATCAGGTAGATCACGCGGGAGGATCCGCCGTCCGTCACGGCGCTGCTATTCCGATGCGATTGGCGAGGGCGCGAAGCCCTGGTGTCGCGGTCCTGCGTTCGCGTGCCAGCAGATTGTAGATCAGCGATTGCGCTGGAGGATGTACGCGAAGCAGTTGCGGCGTCATTTGTTCGACCTGTAGCAGGTGTAGCGTGGCCGAGGCGTCACCGTCGACTCGCTTGGCGAACGCAGACGCAAGATCAAGGTGAACCTGACTTCGTCTGCTTGTCAGGGCGGGATGCAGGCGTGTGGTATCGATGCGTTCGCCGAGTGCGATCGCGTTTTCTGGCTCGCTGTCGGCGGCCACGCCAACTTGGTGGATCAGTACGTTGGTCGGGCCAAAGGCGGTCCACAACTCGTTGCGATCGCCGCCGAGATCGCCCGCTAGTACCTCGGCCGCCTTGAGGTGTGCCTGTGCAGTGTGGTGATCATCAAGACGGCTGGCGATGACTGCGGCGAGCAAGTTCAATGCGCCAAGTGCGGAGATCTCGGCGGGGCTGCGACGGCTTCCTCGGGTTGTCGTGGCGAGGCTGCGTTCTACCATGTTCGCTGCATCCTGCTCCCGTCCCGGCAGTGCAAGCAACGCGGATCCGATAGCGACCTGTGCGACGTGAAGCGACGCAACGCTATCTGCGTCGACAGCGCACGCGCGTGCACGGTCTGCGGCTATCCAGGCTAGCTGGGCGTCGCCGAACTTGAGCGCCAATTTCGAGACGGCCAAGTGCGCGAGAGCGATAATCGTTTCCGTGCGCCGCTGGTCGCCGTTTCGTGCTTTGATGCTCGGTCTGAGTCTGAGGGAGGACACGGAATTCATCAGCGCGGGCACTAATGCGGCTGCATTGCTGTAATCGGCTTGCTGGTAGGCAAGATGCAGCTGACTGACTCCCAGTAGCAGTTGATTGGGGTTCGCCGTCTTGTCTTCGGCCGCGTCGACGTCTGCGGTTAGCATCGCCGCTCGGACAGTGCTAGGAAGGCGCGAACGCAGATCTTGTTTGGCAAGGGCCGTCGCGGTTGCGCCTATCTGGACCGCTTGGAGAAGAGCTCGGCGGCTAATTCGGACACCGCGGTTCTCACCTTCAATGACCACATTGACGATGATCGGGTCCTCATCCACGGTGGGTGGATTCGCCTCCGCTGGGGTCGTCAGCACACCATCGATGGGAATGGGGGAACTGAGGCCGTCTCGCGTTTCGTCTCGGAACGCGTCCGAGCGCGGGAGGAGATTCTTGTCCAGCTCGTCGGGTTCGCCAATCTCTACGTTCCAGATCGCTGGCTGGTTGACGCCTCGCCGTTGGTGGTCGCGTTGTAGGGCTTCGGCCGCGTCGTATCCGCGGACCAGTTCACCGCCCGCGTTGAGGCGCGCGTCGATCAGTTCCCAGATCGAGCGGTTAACGTGCTGGTGGCCGGTTTCGATGTTGGCGATGCTGCTCCGGCTGTATTGCACGACCAAACCGAGCGCCTTCTGGCTCAGTCCAGCCTCCTGCCGCAGGCCAGCAAGGCTGGCGCCGAGCTGTTGCCATGCCGCCCGGACCGCTTGTGGATCACCCACCTCAACCCCGCTTCGCGCAACGCCTCGTCTGCTCCGGACCGCTCTGGCACAGCTCGGCAGCGGCGCGCCGGCTGGTAAAAGGGGGATTTTAGTCCACGGACGTGACGTGTCGGCTACACAGCGGCCACGTCCGACAATTCTCCGACAAAGTTCCGACATCGCCGCGCTTGCCGATCGTGGGTGAACGGCATCGTCGTCTCGTAGGCTCCAGGCCCATGTCTACCGAGCAGAGCGGTCGCCATCACGAGGTCGAGGTCAAGTATCGGATCGGCGAGGTGGACGCCACGGTCGCGGCGCTCGCGGCGCGCCGGGTCGCCCTGGCGGACCCCTTCGAGCAAGACGATCAGGCTTATGCCCCGGCCGGCTGGTCGTATGGGATGTCGAAGATCGGCGTGCCGTTCGCGCGTTTGCGCACGGCGGACAGGCACCACCTGTTCACGGTGAAGAAGCCGGTCGACAACGAGATGGCGTGCCTTGAGCACGAGTGCGTGGTATCGGACCGGGACGAAATGCACGCAGCGCTGATCACGATGGGCTGGGTCCCGACCGTGCGGATCGTGAAGCAGCGCCGTACCGGGACCTGGGACGGTGTGGCGGTGTGTCTGGATATCGTCGACGGGCTGGGTGCGTTTGTTGAGGTAGAGCGTATGGTCAGCGCGGCCGAGTCCGGGGAACAGGTGCAGGCCGGCCTCGATGCGTTGGTCCAGTCGCTGGGTGTGCCGATGCAGCGCGTCATGGACACCTACGACACGTTGATCAGAAGCCTGGCGGCCTCGGCCTCCTAGAACAGCTTGTCTGCGTTCAGTGTCGGGCTTGTCAGCGGCAACAGTTGCGGTGGTGCCGTGGCCAAGGTGAGCGCCACGGCGTCGTGATCGCTGAGCCCTGACGTGCGGGGTTCGCTGAGGTGGGTGCAGCTGGTCGCCGCGGCGGTAAGGGCGATGCCGGTGTGGAAGTAGTCGAAGCGGTAGCCGTTCCCGCCTCGGCCGTACCAGCTGTGCACCTGGACGCCGGGATACAGGTGCTGGTGGACATCGGTTAGCCCGAGCTGGTCGAGCTGGTCGAGGAAGGCATACTCGAACGCCTGGAAGACGGGGTAGCGGGGTTCGTGGGTCCTGCCGATCACGTTGTAGTCGCCGGTGAGGACGAGTTCACCGCGGTCAAGCTCTGGAAGCCGGGCGATGGCCTCCAGCGTGGTGGTCAGGAAGGCCTTCTTCTTGGCGATCTTGTTCGGTGCGCGGTCGCTGGACGGCACGTAGATCCCAAGTAGTGTGACGGCGGGTTGTGTGTCGAGGGTGACGGCGACGGCTCGTGCGGGCAGGGAGATGCGAGCGGTCAGGTCCGGCCGCGTGCAGGCGGGGATCCTGCTGATGAGGGCGCAGCCGCGGTCGCCGTCGGTGGAGCTGCGGTGTTCGACGATCAAGCCCGCTGCACGGCAGCGGTCGAGCAGGTCGGTGGTGCCGGGGCCGTTGCTGGTCTCGGTCAGCACGACCACGTGATCATCTCGGTTGTCGAGCCAGTCGAGGATGCGGCCGGCGCGCGGGCGGGCGGCGGCTTGCAGGTTGAAAGTCAGCAGCGACAGCACAGCCTGCAGTCTTACCAGGTCACGTGACGGGGCTGATCAGCGCGCCGAGGATGTCACCGACGACCTGATCAGGGGTCTTGCCGGCGCAGTCGATGGTGTGTTGCCGCCATTCCTGGCTGGTCAGGAAGTCTTTCGCTTCACGGTAGAGGGCCAGCTCCCGTTCGGGTGACCCGCTGGCCTCCAGGCGCGACAGAGCCGGACGTCGGTCAAGGCGTTCTCGGATTGTGCCGGGATCATCTTCTAGGTAGACGACAGTGGCGGGCAAGACGTAGCGGTTGTAGGACCAGATCTCGCCGAGGCCGAGGCCGTCGATGCGCTGCAGAACCAACGAGGAGGGGACGTATCGGGCGGTGATGACGTGCCGGCCGTCGTCGAGCTGCGGGATGATCTCGGTTTCGACATGGGCGGCCCGGTCCGCGGCGAGGGCCAGGGCCAACGCCCTGCCGTGCAGCATGCCCTCTTGGCGGCGCAGGAGCTGCCCGAGTGGGGTGCGGGTCGGTTCGCTGGTCAGGTGGACGCCGATGTCCCCGATCGCGGCGAGCTGGTCGGCCAGCAGGCCCGCGATTGTGGTCTTGCCAACCGCGTTCGGTCCCTCGATCGCAATGAATTGCGACGTCATCGGGATACGCCGACCAGCGGCAACAGTTTCCGTGGGTTCGGTTCACTGATGGGGCACTGCTCAGCGTCGAGGTCGCCGATGCGACCACCGCGCGAGACGACTGCGGCCGGGCAGCCTTTCCCACAGCCAGTGTTAAGGGCGCAGCCTCCGCAGGTCGGATTGTTGCCGACGGTGAATCGGCGGTGGAAGTCGTAGGCGTCCAGGGATCCGGTAACGGTGTCTGTAGGCCCGAGGATGTTGCCGGCCAAGAAGTCCGTATCGGCGTAGCGCGACGCCGGAGTGCGGGCCGCGAACACCAGGTACGGACATACAGCCACCTGCCCGTCGGTGAACACGTAGACAAGCCGGCCGGCGTCGCAGCCGCCCAGCGGCAGGTCATCATTCGGAAAGCGGATCTTCACGACATCGAGCTGATCGGCGAACCGGTCCGTGACGGCCTGGATGGCCCGCATCGCGTCGTCGGCGGCGGCCAGCCTGCCTTGGCTCTTCACCCCGCGGCCGAACGACGACAGCGGGTTCATCAGCACGTACTGCGCGCCGATGTCCACCGCGAACGAGCACAGGTCGGCAAACTCATCAGGGCGGGTCAACGCGTTCGGCGTCGACAGCAACCCCTGCAACAGCCCTGCCTCAGCGAACTTACGCGTCGTGGCCACCGTGGTCTCGAACGAGGACCGACTCCCCCGGAACCTGCCATGGCTGTCGGGCCGGAACCCGTCGAACGACACGTTGACGTGCACCCCGCCGAGTGCCGCGAGCTCGACGATCTGCTCATCGCTGGTCTGCGTCGCGTTCGTGCATAACCCGACCGGCAGGCCACGATCCGCCACGGCCCGGCACATCGCCAGCAGATCCGGATGCACGAACGGCTCACCACCGGTCAGGGTGATCCGCTCCACTCGAGCGCCCACTAGGCGGGGCAGCACTTCGTCTTTGAACGCGAGCAGTGGTAGATCCGCTCCGAGCCGTGTGGCCGAGACAAAACAGTGCGCGCAGTGCAGATTGCACCGCTCGGTGACCTGCACGAGCGCTTTGCGGCCATCACCGCCGATTGAGGTGCGGAAGTAGCACGAAGATGCGTGCGTGTCGACAATCAAACGCTTCATAGACGACTCCCGCCGATGTGGGCGCCGGCTCCCGGCCGTCTCGCCAGGCATCACAGCAGATGCCTTGTCGAGTCGACCACGACAGCCGCGATGTCGGAAACCACCAACGCCCTTCTCCGACAATCTCCGACATCGCCCAACACCGCGAACGGCGATCAACAACCGCCCTGTTCCGCCAGGCAGGTGCGCTAGTGCCACGGCAAGCCCACAACGATCCCTGCGTTGTCCCTGATCAGCAGGACGAACGGTGCGGCGTAAACATCGGGATCGCGTGGGTGATGTGCGGTACTCCTGCCCGGGGGCCGGAACACGAAACGGTGAGGTCAATGTCGGAGTTTCGCTGATCAATGCCTCCGACACTTCCCGACATCTCTATTCAGGACTTAGCTGATCCCGGCAGTGATTCCCGCCACGAAGACAACGCGAGGATGCAAAGCGTCGCCGGGAACCACACCGGCACCCGATAAGAGTCGTACCCGAACGCAGGTCCCGACGATGAAGAAGGGCACCATGACACCCGCGCCGACGGCGTCGGCTGCCCCCGTGACTATGGCGGTCATGGTCGGACGGCTTCCGCTAGAGCGTTTTCCTGTTCGTTCCTTGGCAACGTGAGGCGTTCGACTCCCGCGCCAAGGTAAGGCACCGGCTGCACCGCCGCGATCGTGTAATGCCGGCACTCGACATCTGTGCTTCACCCCCTCTGGAGGCTTCCCGTGCGCCACTTCATGACCGGTTCGGGTATGTATGGCCGTGTAAGGCCAGCGATCCAAAGTGCGCAGCACCGTGTCCAGACTGCGGACTCCGCAGCTGCTGAGGGCGCTCGTGGTGTTGCTCCCTCCGCTCCCACCCGGAGCTCGGTTGTCGGCGGACAAAGCGTGTCAGTTGTGGTTTCACTCGGTGCGGCGAGCCCGCTACCGGCGACGGAGGTTTCCCAGGGCTCGTCCTGGCAGGGGCGTCGCGGATGATGTCGTGGTTGGTGAAGCCCAGGCGCGCTGTGTGGTCGTGGTTCTTCGAGCACGATGACGCGGTTCGCGACGCCGCGGATTCCGCGTTGGGGTTCGGGGTCCGGCGGACATGGCCGGACGGCGAGCACGAGTTGATCTGTTTCCATTACAACGCTGGGGCGGCGCAGTGGGACGCCTTCTGGGATCGGCTGCGGTGGCGGGCTTTGTACGTACCGGTCGAATACGCGGTGGTCGTGATCAGTCGGAAAGACTTCACGGCGCATCGGCTGGCCGGTTCTTGTATGTCGGAAGACTGTTCGGTGCGGTGGGCGTCCTCGGTGGGGCAGGCGCGATGAGCGGGGTTTCTACGCTGAGCCGTCGGTCGGTGGGGTTGAGCGGGTTGTCGGTGTTGGCGGTGGGGGCGTCGGCGCCGACGGCGGCGTTGATCGCTGGGGTTGGGCAGACGTACGCCCAGACCGGGGTGGCGGGGGTGCCGCTGAGTTATCTGCTGCTGGCGGTCGCGTTGTATCTGTTGACCATCGGCTACCTGGCGATGAATGGCCGGGAGCCGTCCGCGGCGCCGTTCTACATTTTGCTGGCGCGGGGGTTGGGCCGGCCGTGGGGTGTGGCCGGCGGTGTGCTGGCGTTGGTGGGCTACAACGCGGTGGAGATCAGCTTGTTCGGGTTCGCGGGTGGAACCTTGAGCGACAGCTGGGGTGGTCCGTGGTGGGTGTGGGCTGCTGGGCCGTGGCTGCTGATCGGCTTGTTGGGGCTGCGGCGGGTGGATATCAGCGCGAAGGTGTTGACGGGGGTCCTCGCGACGGAGTTTTCGGTCATTGCCTTGATCGATGTGGTCGCGTTCACCCATCCGGCCGGAGGGAGGATTTCCTTCGAGCCGTTGGAGCCGGGGAAGTTGTTCGTCGGGGCCGCGGTGGGGTTGGTGCTCGCGCTCGGGGTCGCCGCGTTCATCGGTTTCGAGACCGGGACCTCGTTCGGTGAGGAAGCCCGCGAAGACCGCAACATTCCTCGGGCGACGAAGGTCGCGCTGTACATCGTTACCCCGGTGTATCTGGTGTCGGCGTGGGCGGTCCCGGTGTGGACCGGGCCGGGCAACGTTCAGGCCGCGGCCCGGCTGGATCCGACCTTGCCGTTCACGATCCTGTCTCAGGAGCTGGGCGTGTTCGGGCATGTGGTGGCGAGCATCGGCCAATTCCTGTTGTACACCAGCTTGATCGGGGCGGGGCTGAGCTTCCACGGCACGATCTCGCGGATTGTGTACGCGATGGCCCGTGATGGGCTGCTACCGAAACGGTTGGAGCGCACCGGCAACGACGACGGGTCGCAGCAGGACGCGCCGGTGGCCGCCAGCCTGATCCAGACCTCGTTCGCCGGCGTGGTGATCGTCGTGGTCGCGGTGGCCGGTTGGGACCCGATCACGGGGATGTTCACGTGGTTCGCCACGCTGACCGCGGTCGCGATCATCACGCTGCTGACCGGCACGTCGGGGGCCTCAATACGGTGGTTCCATGCCGGCAACGGCGGTAACGAGAACGCGTGGATTCGCCAGTGGGGTCCCGCGCTGGGGATCGCCGTCGGGGTGGCCGGACTGATCGTGATGACGATCTGGATGCCGAGCCTGCTGGGCACCTCCACCGGGGCGGCCGTCATCCCGCTGGTCGTCGGCGGGGCGATCGTGGCCGGGTTGTGCTGGGCCTGGGTACTGCGCAGCGGCTGGCCGGCGGTGTACGCGGATATCGGTAAAGGACGCGCGCACCAGCACTATCTTCCCGATCCGCGGTTGCGGCAGGTGAAGTGGGTGAGAGGGCAATGAGAGGTCCCCAACGGATCATGACGGTTCCCCCGGAGCAACCGACAGGGCGGCACGCCCACCAGACCCCGGGCGGCGGGATCCGCCCGCCTGGCGCGGCACGTCGACCGAACCCGGCTGATGATGGACGTCGACCGTCGAGCTCTCGGCCGCCGGTGCCGCCGGGAACGCCGCCGCCGGTCACGCCTCCCAGGTTGGCATCGCCCGCAGGGCCCGGCCGGATGGGTCCGGAGTTGCCGCCGAGCGGCTGGAGTCCTCACCCGCCGCCGCACGACGCCGGCGGCCGTGGGGCCGGGTCGTGGGCCGCGACCTACGACCCCCGCGATCCGGCCAGGCAGGCGGAGAATGTGAGCGGTGCCGCGCAGGCTCCGCCGCCTGCACCCTCGGGAGCTCCGTTCCCGGGCGAGCGCTGGCCCTCGACGGAGCCTGCGGGCGGCGGGCCGCACGGGAGGCTGCCGCGGGTCGCCTGGATACCCAGCCCGCTGCGCAATCTGGAGGAGCCCGCCGAAACGGCATCGGCCGTGGATCACGATGCCGGTGGCAGCGGGTGGCAGCCCAACGAATTCGCCGACGCTGCGCGAGCTCGGCCGTCGCGGCGGGCTGCGGCCCCGCCGGCACCGATCGGCGCCGACCAGCGGCGGCAGGCGACGCTGCGTGGTGCGGTGGTCAACGACCTCGCCGAGCTGAACTGGTGGCAGACCAAGACGTGGTGGCAGCGGCGGCGCAGTGATCCGCTGCATCCGCACCTGCTGCTGTTCCTTTTCACCGAGCCGCCCCACGGCGCGGACGATCCTGGCCAGCTGCGGATCGCCGCACGCCAGTTCCCTGAGGGAGACGAGCCCGACTTGGCGCTGTTGCTGTTTGACCTTCGGCCGGTCCTGGCCGAGCACCTGCGCGAGGGCCGGGATCCGTCCAGGTACGTCTTCCACTGGCAAGACGACGAGATGTCCGGAAACGCCAGATACGCCGGCGTCGCAGCGTCCACATTGGACACGCCTGAGGGGTTGTGGAAGGACGTCAAGCGTCGCCGGGTGAACAACGAGATGGAGGTACCCGGCCGCTTCTACGTGCACCTGGTCGACGGCACCCGGATACTGGTCGACCGGCTGGCT